>Ga0137313_1000359_pt1 | contig 15149 bp, 11 predicted proteins | sample EasRivERMZT166_2_FD_102287 | JGI IMG/M metagenome (GOLD analysis project Ga0137313, IMG submission 102287) | Soil microbial communities from meander-bound floodplain in the East River, Colorado, USA - East River MetaG ERMZT166_2 | ecosystem: Environmental > Terrestrial > Soil > Floodplain ...
GAATCGCATACCTATTCACCCACGGCTGCTATGACCTGCCGAATGCGGAGCGTCCGGACTGTCACAAAGATGGGCAGCACAGCTATGGTTCAGTTTACGGCCGGCTGAAATGGCATCGTCCCGCTCAGACGATCACTACAGGCTTCGGGTCGATGGGACAAGGGCGCTACGTGCATCCTCAGAGGTGGCGAACGATCACGCCGCACGAAGCCGCCCGCCTGCAGACGTTCCCTGACTGGTTCAGCTTCGGCTCGCAGACACGCCGAGGGGTGCTAGCAAGAGCGATCGGTAACGCGGTGCCTCCGCTGTTGATGGTGTCCTTAGGAGGTGTAGTCCTGTCGGCCCTCGCACAACGGGCCGCGGATCGCCGACGCGCGTGACGGCACCTGCGCCGCGAGCGTCGTCTCCTGAAGCCCTGCGAAGAATGAAGAACACCCGACGACGTGATACCGATCTCGAGGTTGTTCTTAGACGCCTCCTGTTCGCAAAGGGCCTGCGGTTTCGTATCGACGAGAAGGTCCTACCTGACTTCAACCGGCGAGCTGACCTCGTCTTCGCCGCTTCGCGGGTTGCGGTGTTTGTCGACGGCTGCTTCTGGCACTATTGTCCAATCCACCGAACCCAGCCTCGGGCCAATTCGGCGTGGTGGTTGGCAAAGCTAAGAACGAACCGGAGGCGCGACTTAGATACGAATCGCCGGCTTAAGAAGGCCGGCTGGTCCGTCGCGCGAGTGTGGGGTCACGAGCCGGCGGCGACGGCGGCGGCGCGCATCGTTAAAACGGTGCGCGCCCGCCTCCGCCGAGCCCGGCCACGCTAGTCCGCCTTGGTTGCAGACGGAGTTCGAAACGCTCCCACCTGTCTTTTCACTTCGCGGAGGAGGTGGTAGCGGTCGGCCATAAAAGCCGCCGTGAGTGCCACGGGACTCATGGCCTCGTCGTAGTGTTCCGTGATCCACGTCTTGCCGTTCTCCAATTGCCGCAAGCCCTCCACGGCCTCGATCATTTTTTGATCGATCCACTCCTGAGTTATTGATTCGATCTTCGCTAGCTTGTCATCGTCCCCCTCAGGATTAGCCCAGTCGTTCATCGAGCCAACGATCGCCTGATAGCCGCGGAACTCGCGGTTGAGGAGGAGGATCGTAGCGGACCGACCGTCCGTTCCGGCAAGTGCAGCTGCCCGATCCCGCAGCCCGTGGCCATTGCCCTTGACGATCGTGAACCCCTCCGACTCTTCCTCAGTAACCCACCTCGGCTGGAGGTTCTGGACTGCCACGCTTTCGGAGGCGGGCACTCCCGCCTGATCGTCCAGATCGGAGAGGACCGCACCAATTCCGCGACTTCTTGGGCGCTTCGTCGGCCGGGAAGTTCCGTCCTTCAGCAGTTCCACTACCTCACCGCCCTCGCTACCTACCCCCATGACCACCGGGCCCGCCGCCTTGACCCGACCCTGTTCCATCGGGCGGAAACGACGAGGCCGAAGGAGCTGCATGACTTCCTTCAGGCGGTCACGAATTCGACGAATGCGATCCGGATCCTCGACCTGCAGCCGTGCCTGTTCTTCCTCCATCGTCTGCTTGATCCGTTCGGGCATCAGTGCCTTGAACTGCTCCGTCCACACCGGCCAGCATTCGCTATCCAGAACACGGGCACCATTGACAAGCACATGTGCCCGTGCGAAATCCGATGAAACGGTGGTGCCCTTCGGCTCGAGGATGAACGCGATTCTGGACTTGCCCCAGAGCACACCCAGCCGCGCGAAGTAGGGGCTGGCAAAGAACCCGGTCTTCCAGTCATGTAGCTCGTTCTGAAACAAGACAGCAAAGCTGCTTCCGCCGTAATGGCGTGCTGAGATCTCCTTAGGCGCATCGAACGGCGGCAGCACCCACCAGTGGATCTCAGCGGTCGGAATGCCCAGCGCCGGATCTCCGGCGAGCGGCACTGAGCCGCGAAATCCTGCTCCCTGAAAATCCGCGGCTTCGTTCCACCCTCGTTCGGTGCCGCGAACCTTCGTCATGTTGAACGACTTGCTCTTGTTGGCTTCCTCGCGCCTCCGCGGCCAGTCCTCGATTTCGCCGCTCGGCACACGCGCATAGACCTGGATGCCACTGTCTGACAATCTGAAGAACCGCGTGTTGAGGTACTTCAAGAGCCAGCCCTTGTTCTTGCCGGGCGGCACCACCGTGTTGTCGTCGTCCTTGTTGCCGAGGAACGTGGCCACCGTACCGGAACTCTGCGTGTTGACGAAGTCCGGAAAGGCGCTCGGAGGCATGCCCACAACCAATTCGTCATTCTGACCGATGGGGATCAGCCCGTATTCCGTTCCGTCCCACCCAATCTGCACGGCCGTCCGCTCGCCGTGCTTCATCGATCGGATGAGCACGCCCTTCTTGTGTTTGGTGGGGCCACTTATCTTTAGCCCCATGCCCTGATTGCCCCTCAAGGACTGATTGCGACCGGCGCCCTGCACCGCCAGTGTCGTCGTGTACTTGTCCAGCTCTGCGCGTGTCATACCATCCCCGTTGTCGGCGCAGCAGATGTACCACCTGCCGGTTTTCTCCAGTAGGCTCCAATCGATATCGAATTCGACCCGCCCGCCGTCTTCGATGTGCTCCGCGTGCATTCTCCTCTCGACCGCCTCAAGCGCGTTCTTCAGAACCTCGCGGTATTCCTGATCGGGCAGGAGTTCTTCGGCGAGCTTGTCCGCAATGAAATCAGCATTCTGGACTCGGAACATGTGCTTCTCCTTCGCAAGCGGCCTTTGCGGCCGGTGTCGATGGCGGCTGCAGTGGTGATGCGCGAGATGGACCTGAGAAAGCGTCGCGCCCGTGCAGCATGCTGCAGCCGCCCGTGGTTACGCTGCGTTCAAGATCTTCGTGGAACTCCCAGTTCGGCACCCAGACTGGCCTGTTGAGCTGACCGAAGGCGGAGTCAACAAACCCTGTCGCTCCAGCCAAGCCCATGAATCCAGCAGTGCCGCGAGGAGCGCGTCCCGCTCCGGCTCTGGACAAGCGCGGACGGCGTGACGGATACACCGCTCAGCGAACGCACGGCCGGCGGTGGGCAAAGAACGAAAGTACGCGAGGAGAAGTCCCCCGCGCTCATCTACGTTCAAGGAAAGCAAGAGGGCGGCTGAATAGCGCCCGCAGATCGACGGCATCGGCTGACTCCCTCGCGGCGACCACTGGCTGTGGCCGCGTCGAATGGGTCGCGCTGGGACATCCGCCAGGATGCCCGCCGTCACGGGGAGTGCGCGAAATTGCGCCGTGCCCGATCAGGCCAGCTTGACCAACTCGTAGTCTTGCCGCGGCCACCGTGCGGTGTCAAGGGGGCGTGCTCGCCAAGCTACCGCTTGCGCGTGGCGAGCCAGTCGGGCCGGCGCAGAGTCGTGCCGGGCGTCCACGATTCCGCCGCTCTCCTCGACGTGCTCGACGGCGACCGCTTACCTGCGTGCGATGACTCCGTGGTGGATTGGCCGAGCGTTCCTCCTCAAGGACTTGGGAGACGTCGCGGACCTATATAGGAACGCTCCGGGACGCCGGAGAAAGTTGCGCGAACTTGCAAGCTTCCCAGCTGGCCGGCGCATTGGTTGACAGCTGGGCCGACTATGGTGTTCCATCACCGCACATCTTGCCTTTGGTCGGCTAGCGAGGAGACGATGATGGTCCAAAGATCCTTCGCAGCGCTGCAGGACATTTCGTCGCAACATCCCGGCGCGATTCTGCTGAGAAGCAAGCGGGCTGAGATCCGGCGCAATCGCTTTGAATTGCTGCGCCAAGTTAGGGCGGTGTCGCCCCCGCTTGGGCGCTTTGTTTGTAAGGCTCTGAGTGACCGAGATGGCCTGGATCCGCCGCCGATCGGCGAGGTTTGGCCTTGGCTTCTGGCTGACTTGGCCGGTCTGCCGGAAGAGACCGTGGCGGATGTCGCAAGAGCCTGGCTCGCAGTCTATGTCTACACGCTGCTGATTGATCGAGCATGCGACGAGCCCGAAAGGCCGACGCCAGAAGCTACGCTGGCCGGCGCTCTCCTGTTCGAAGTCGGACTGGGAGACTTTCTCTCAATTACGGCCGGAACGCCTTGGCAGCGGACTGTCAGGGAGTCCGCCCGTCTAGCCCTAGGTCATCAATTTCGTGACGTCACACTCCCAGACAGCGGGATCAGCGCAGACGCGAGGCGAATCAGTTCCGCAGGAAAGAACACCGGCTTCCTGATCTGCACGGCTGCTTTCGCCGCGCTCGGCGTTTGCGATGCCACAGCTCTGGAGAGATTCACGCGGTCCCTCTTGCTCGCGCTGCAGCACCTAGACGATATTGCGGACTTTGAAACTGATTGGGCGAGACGAAACACAACGCCACTCCTGGCGGAAGCGCAGGAATGGCTTCCAGAGAAAGCCGCGCCGGTTTCTCGCTTTGATCTTCTCGAGGCTCTTGTAGTTTCCGGAGCTTTGGAGCGCGTTCTGATCGATGTGCGCGATGCGATACGGGGCCAGTTGCCTCTGATTCGCCGATCGTATGGCCCTCGCGAGGCCACCAGCTCATGGTCATTTCTGATGAGCCTCCTTGAAGCACTGGACACCGCTCTGGACACCGTTGGCGAAGCGGCAGCAGTGATTGCGGTGTCGCAGCACCATCGGACTACAACGATGGGAATCTTGACCAAGGTGGATCACTCGTTGCGCATCGTGGCTCAACAGTCTTAGATCCGGGCCTCGCTGAGTAACCGGAGGACTCGATGAAGAAGGCGGTAGCTCAATTCGTCGAACGGTTTCGATGGCTGCCCCTGTTTGTGTTTCCTGGCGGCGCCATCGTGGTGTTTCTGCTCATCTACCGGTCGGAATACCAGTCGGGCGCGGTTGGTCTCGCGGTGGTTTTGGCTAGCTTCTTCTTAGTCTACCTTCTAGGCCGCCCGTCGCAGGTTTCCTCGATCGGCTCCGTCGGTCCTGCTGTCGTTGGACCATGGGCAACCAAGCTCTACGTTGACGCCCACTCACCTCATCTGAGCCAAAGCCTAGATGGGGACGGCGCAGTTCTGATCCAGTTGGCGTTCTTCTTCGCAAGTCTCATCGGGTTCATCGTTCAGGTTCTACTTATGATCGGCCAGAAGGATGAGGCAGGCTGGAAGAAGCAACTGTTTGCGGTGCTGGTCTTTGTCGTCCTATTGCTCCTAGGCTTCTTGCCAGAACTGACTCCGCAGGGCACGCCAGCAGGGCCACCGATTACAGCTGGGATCCACGCTCCGCCCTGGTATGGCCTGACCTGGTGCCGGATGCTTCTGGGTTTGGCGTCGCTTCTTCTTGCAACGATCCCGTCTCCAAGGGTGGTTGCGCGGCCGGCCGCCCTAGCAGTGCCAGGCGCCGAGGCATAGAGAGGGGGTGTGCCCGCTTGGTTCAGCGCCTTCGCCGAAGCCCACTTGCTTTTGGCGGCGGTCGTCTATGTGCTGTTCAGGGCAATTGCGGTAGTCGTCTCACCAGTGCCTGGGCTGCTTCTGGATCTTCCCGCCATTTCTATCTTTGGCTGGGGCCCTGCCTTCGTTCTCGCTGAAATTGGGATCATGATCGGGGCGATGACCGCCTTCGCAATCGGGCGGCTCTTCCGAGAGCGGGCAATCGCCCGCTTCGCATTCCTGCGAAAGGTTCGGGAATGGGAGATGACTCTCCCGCCTAGCGAGCGCTTTGTTTCCTGGGTGGTTCTTCGGCTACCGAACAGCCCCGCGTTTGACTACATCAGCTATGCTGCTGGCCTCACCGACTGCTCGCCGACACTGTTCTTTTGGTCCACCCTCATCGGCAATGTTCCGTTCATCCTGACCTTCTTTGTTCTTGCAGGTGTTGGGTCGAGCTTCGGTCCCTGGGCGACTTGGGTGATGCCCCTATCGTTTGTTGGCGTCGTAACTGTGCTTTCCATGCGCTACGCGAAGGCAATGCGCAAGCGGGGCTGAAGTGAGCCCACCCGCAGCCGGGAATGTGCGATGAGCGTTCACTCGTCCGTCACGCCTAAGTTGCCTGTTGAAGGACGCCCGACCCTGGAGGATTTGTCGGGAACCCTGTCGCGCCAAGTGGGTTCGCAGTCGCTACACCTCGATGCTGCCGCGGGCAAAGGGCAGCGCAATCTCGTGAGATAGGTCATCGCGTTCGCCAGACATTCGTTTCGAGGTTCTACTTCGGATGGGAAACCCCGGAATCTATCGGACTTGCGAGGACCGGATTTGTGACAAGCCTGCTGCTCGGTAGGATTTGCCCGGGTCTCAGCGAGCGACCAGCCGTGTCCCTTTGGTCGCCGATACCCGGCAGCTCGACCGTAGCGCAGCAATCTGGCTTGGGGGAACGCTCATGATCGTCCGACGAAGTCACTCCCTCGGAAAAGAGGAGATGAAGCGGCGCGTGACTGACTACATCAATTGGCGCTTAGCGCATCCACCTCGTGCCACCAGCATCACGGACGTGGCTCAGACTTGGAATGGCCACAGCATGAAGTTTTCCTTTACGGCAAAACGTCGCCTCCTCGGTATCACCAAGAGCGTTGCGGTCTCTGCGGAGTTCATCGTTGGCGATACGGAGGTCCTAATGGACGTTAGGGTGCCAGCGTTCATCGTGGCGCTTGTCGGTGAAGAACGAATTCGCTCCGCCTTCGAACAGGAATTCGATAGCCGCCTTGGCGACCCCGGGAAAATGGACTGACAGGCCCGATTCGCCGCTCAGCGATCGAATCACCCGACTGGCTGGAGCCTCGTAGCGGAACTCTCTCGGCGCGGTGTAACGATGGTCTCGGATCCGGAATAGGCGCCGCGTAGATCGTCGGCAATCCACGCGAACAGCTCGAACAGCCACACGTCCGACTGTTTGGGCAGCGTAACAGGAGCTCCTCCAGCTGCCAGTGGTTGGCGGCCCGCCGTCTCAGGGCCAGGAGCCCTAGAGGTCTGGGCAGCTCACCAAAGCGGCCGCACACCGTGTGCTAAGACGAGCCCGTTCCCCAACTCAAACCCGCTCAATGGCTAGAAGGACACTGCCATCTTCCCCTGGGCCGCAGTGTGAGCGCGGTCCAACGCTACGAGACCGAGCGCGGCTTCCCCGTGCACCGGATTCGCAGAGCCGCCGGCAGATCAAGACCGTCTACGGTTTTCGTGAACGAATCGACAAATGGCGGGCAGAGGTCGATGCCCGAAAACGGCGTAAGCCGCAGACACAGTGAGGCCCGGTTTCGTTGACCTACCCTGTCACCGCGTCGAAGGACACTGATCGCACAGTAGAATGCCGGTCACCCCGGCTGTGACGGACCACACTCTTGCCGAACGCCCGACCTCCGAGCCCTGGCTCTGCCTCCCGTACACCGACTGGCACGTGGACGATCATCGGCAGCTCACAGGCTGTACTAGCGACCTGCGCGGCGATGCCGCGCTCAGGACCCGGGCGCGATACAGCCACTCGTGTAGTCAGCTGCGGCCTCTCGCGGCTAGAGAGCAGAGGGCCAAGTAGGTGGCCATCTCACTCCCGCCGAAGTTCCTGGAGGTGCGAGTGCACGACGTGAACCGCGCTCCCGGAATCAGCGGTCTGTGCGTTGGTTATGAGCGAGGAACATGGCGTGCCTCTCAATTCGCGGCACACATCATGGATTGGTTACCGGAGTTCGCGCTAAAGCATTCAGAAATCCAGAATATCTCTTCGGGTGAACTGATGTCCCTGGTTCGTCGCGCCGCCAAGAGAGTGTACGAGTCGGCGACGTTTGAGAATCGTGGGGAGTTCGGCGAACTGTTTCTTCATGCCGCGATCAGGCAGGTTTTTGATTCCCAGCCCGCCGTTTCCAAGGTGGTCTATAAGTCAGCTCGGAACGAAACGGTCAAGGGCTTTGATGCGGTTCATGTTGTTGACGGCCCCAACGGCCCGGAACTTTGGCTGGGCGAGGCGAAGTTCTACGAGGATGTTGCGGCGGCAATCAGAACAGTAGTGAAAGAGCTCGACGCACACACACAAACTGACTATCTCAGGGATGAGTTCCTGTTGATACGAGGCAAGGTTGATCCGGCTTGGCCTCGGGCCGCTGAGTTTGAGGCGATGATTAGCGAGAATCGGTCACTGGACGATGTCTTCAAGAAAGCCTGCATTGCAGTGTTGCTCACGTATGACAGCGACTGTTTGAGTAGGCACACCGAGTGTAGTGAAGAATACCGCAGTGAATTCATCGAAGAAATCATGAAGCACCATGCGAACTTCGCAGGGAGGAATCTACCTCCAGACCTATCGATTCACTTGATTCTCTTGCCCTTGTTCACGAAGCAGATCCTATTGGCCGAGCTAGACAACAAACTGCGAGCCCTTCAAACGCTATGATTATCGCCTCCCTTCGCGAAAAGCTGAGTAACCCGACGACGATCGCCCAAGAGCCATTCGGTGTGTTGCGCGAGATCTCGACTCTGCTCAACCAAGGAGATGAGGTCGGGTGTCGGGAAGCGGTGCTGCGTGCACTCGAGCATAGGGCCGCATTCGGCCAGCTCGAGACTGTGCTGCTAGCGTTGGTCCGCGAGGTTGGGCTTTTCCCGTACCTTGAAAAAACAGAACTGGGACTAGCGGACGCAGTAGCATACGAATTCCACCGACCGGACCACCTTGGCGAGATTGTGTTCCACCGGGAGCAAGCTGAAGTCTACCGACGCCTAATGGCGCGCGAGTCGGTGATCCTCAGCGCTCCGACCAGCTTCGGCAAAAGCCGAGTGATCGACGCAGTAATTGCCAGCGGGACATACAAGAACATCGTTGTGGTCGTCCCAACGATTGCACTAATAGATGAAACGCGACGGAGGCTGGCACAATTCTCAGCGCAGTTCAAGATTGTCACACAGATTTCCCAGCCCCCTGGAGAGCGCAACGTTTTCGTTTTTACTGCTGAGCGCGTGAACGCGTACGAGGGACTCCCCCCCATAGATTTCTTTGTTATCGATGAGTTTTACAAGATCGGCGCCATGTCAGAGGATCGGAGACGCACCGTTGCTCTCAATCAAGCTTTCTATCGCCTAGCTCGGTCGAAGGCTCAGTTCTACATGCTCGGCCCGAGCGTTAGGGAGATCCCCGAAGGCCTGCAGGACCGTTTCAGATGCCGGTTCCATCTGACGACGTTCGCCACCGTGGCAGCGGATCATGTTCAGGTTGACCCTGGCCCAGATCCACTGAAGACCCTGACAGACACTGTGAGGAACTTGGCCGGTGAGCCAACCTTGGTGTTCTGCAAGTCACCGAAGCGCGCGAATGACGTTGCAGGCGCCCTCCTGGACGGAGGCGTCGGCACAAGTGACAGCGCGACGGACCTAGCGTCTCAGTGGATGAAGGATGAGTTTCATCCGGAGTGGACCGTAGCTCGCGCCGTATCTAGGGGCATTGGCGTGCATCACGGTCGTTTGCCGCGGTCGCTCGGACAGTACATAGTCCGCGCCTTTAACCAAGGAATGCTGCAGGTGCTAGTGTGCACTTCGACGCTGATCGAGGGAGTGAATACAAAGGCGAAAAACATAGTTATTTTGGACAATGTCATTGCGCAGCGTCGGTACGATTACTTCACGTTCAACAACATTCGAGGACGCGCCGGTCGAATGTTTGAGCATTTTGTTGGCCGGGTGTTTCTGTTTCATGACCCGCCACGCGAGGAGTTACCGTTCGTTGACTTTCCAGTGTTTACGCAGGGCGCCGATACACCTGAGAGCGTCCTAATGCAGCTTGAACCTGATGACCTAACTGCTGACTCGGTCGCGCGTTTGCAACCGTTTCTCACGCAAGACCTTTTGCCCGTTGAACTGCTGCGCCGGCACGGAAGCATTGAGCCAGAACTCCTGCTCAACTTCGCGAAGAGGCTGGCTCGCGCGACCATGCTTGAACGAGCCCTCGTCAGCTGGACAGGGTTCCCGACACGGGATGCGCTGCGTCTCACGTGTCGACTCATCTGGGAGCACCTAGTTCCGGAGCATCGGCTAGCCGGTGTCGCGTCAGGGGAGCAACTGGCGCTGAAGATAGCTCGGCTCGCGCTGCGAAGCGACATCAGAACGAGAATCCAGGCGGAGTTTGAGGGACCGACCCAGTACGCAGCACGAAGCGCCGATGAGGCCGTAGAGAGAGTACTGGAATTTGATCGAACCTGGGCGAGCTTCGAACTCCCTCGATTGTTGAGGGCTGCGTCCGAAGTCCGGCGGCACGTCTTGAGAGGCCCTGGCGACTATACCTTCTACGCATCGAGAGTCGAGCACTTGTTTCGGAAGCCCGTGCAAATGGCTCTTGAAGAGTTTGGACTGCCGTTGCAGGTTACAGACAAAATCGCCGATCGCATCCCTGACGAGGCGCTGCTAGATGACATTCTCGCGAGGATTCGGAACTGGAGACCTGCAGATTTAGAGATCTCTCCGTTCGAACGGGAGCTATTCGCTGATTGTCAGAGCGCACTGTAGCTCAGGCCGATGGTGACAGCAGAGTGCCAGAGCTACGCCAGGATCTCCTTAACCACCTTCCCATACACATCGGTAAGGCGCATGTCCCGCCCGTTGAACCGATACGTCAACTTCTCGAGGTCCAAGCCGAGGAGGTGCAGGATCGTCGGGTGTAGCCGCCAGCCGGCCGCTTAGATCCCCGGGAACCCCACACCCTTGAGCGTGGTGAGGTCCTGCCGGCTCAGGCTCCAGACCGCTCGAAACCCGGCAAGCTCTTTCGGAATGGGATTCGCTTTCTTCTGCATGTCCGGAGTGGTCACCACGACGAGGGCCGGCTCCGATGCCGTCGGCGGATAGAAACGTCCGTGCTGGCTGGCATTCTCCGGCTTGAGCTCTTCGGTCTTGTACGGGCCGCCCCAGAAGATCGCGAGGTTCACGTACGGCCTGTCCTTCAACGCGCTCGCCAGCTGCGGATCGCCCTGAACGGTGCGGTCGGGATTGCTGTAGCGCCCCGCGTTCCACCACAACAGGCTGAAGGCCGGAAAGTCCTCGGGGCTGGCGGGACGGAGAACAATCGGCTGCGCAAGCGTCCCACCGTACACGATGACGGCGGACGCGGCGGGATAGATGGCGACGACCGGGTGCGAGGAGAATCCGACAAGAAGTACGGCGACGACGATCGAGCAGATGCGCGCGCGCGTCATACAGATCCTCCAGTTTGCCCGTCCAAAACCCGGACGGGCCTACGTACTCGCCCGCCCACACCCGGGCGGGCCTACGTACTCGCCCGTCCAAAACCCGGACGGGCCTACGTACTGCCCTACGCGAGTATTTCCTTGATCACTTTCCCGTGCACATCCGTCAACCGCATGTCCCGCCCGTTGAACCGGTACGTCAGTTTCTCGTGGTCCAGGCCGAGCAGGTGCAGGATCGTCGCGTGTAACTCGTAGACCGATTTCGGGTTCTCGACCGCGCGGTAGCCGTACTCGTCCGTCGCGCCGACGATGGTGCCGCCCTTGACGCCGCCGCCGGCCAGCCAGACGCTGAAGCCCTTGTTGTTGTGGTCGCGCCCGTCCATCCGCTCCGAGATCGGCAGCCGCCCGAACTCGCCGTGCCAGACGATGAGCGTCGAGTCCCACATGCCGCGGCTCTTCAAGTCTTTGATGAGCCCCGCCAGCGGCTTGTCGGTCTCCGCGCAGTGCAGCCCGTGGTTCGTCTTGAGATCCCAGTGCGCGTCCCAGCTCGGCTCGAAGTTGCCGCCGCCGGAGAAAATCTGCACGTACCGGACGCCGCGCTCGACGAGCCGCCGCGCCATGAGCGCCTGCTTGCCGAAGTAATCGGTCGGCTCCTCGCCCACGCCGTAGAGCTTCTTCGTCGCCGCCGTTTCTTTGCTTATATCAATCGCCTCGGGCGCCGACGACTGCATGCGGAACGCCAGCTCGTACGAGAAGACCCGCGCCGAGAGCTCCGAGTCCATCGGGTTGAGGTCGCCGTACTTCTCGTTCAACTCATGGAGCGTGCGCAGCCAGCGCTTCTCTTCCTCAGGCGTTCGACCGGCAGGCGGCTTCAAATCGACAATCGGACTGCCCGTGTCGCGGAACTGCGTGCCCTGATAAGCGGCCGGCAAATACCCGTTCGCCCAGTTCGGCGGCCCGTTGATCGGCCCGCCGCGATGATCCGTGAACACGATGAAGCCGGGCAGATTCTGACTCTCGCTGCCGAGCCCGTACGTCACCCAGCTCCCGACACTCGGGTTGCCGGCGAGCACGCTGCCGGTGTTCATCTGAAACAGCGCCGGCCCGTGCGCCGGGCTGACGCCGTACATCGATCGAATCAGCGCGATGTCGTCCACGTGCTGAGACATGTGCGGGAAGAGCTCGGAGACGTCCATCCCCGACTGGCCATACTTCTTGAACGACCACGGCGAGGGCATCAACCCGCCCGGGTTGCCCATCACCGTCCGCACCTCGCCGACGTTCTTCATCGTCTCGCCCTGCCACTTGACGAGGTCGGGCTTGGGATCGAAGGTGTCTATCTGGCTCACGCCCCCGTAACAAAACACGGAGATGACAGCCTTTGCTTTCGCAGGAAATGCCTGAGGACGCGGAGCTAACGGAGACTTCGGCGCCTGCGCCGAGGCCACGGGGGAAACGGAGGCCACGGAGGAGGCGGAGGCCACGGAGGAGAGCAGGTCAGCGAAAGCAATCCCCGCGATGCCGCCGCCGAGGCGCGTGATGAGCTCGCGGCGCGAGTAGATCAGCTTCTCGAGGTTGCCGCAGCCGCAGTCGTGGTGATCGTGGCTCATTGTTGTCCTTTGGTTCCCGCAGGGCTGAAGCCCTGCGGCTACTGCAGTTTGCGACAGTAGCCGGAGGGCTTCAGCCCTCCGGGTATTCGTTCACGGCCGGTACACGAACTCGTTCAAGTTCAGCAGCAGATGGCAGAACTGCGCGAGGCCGCCTGCTCCGCTCTTCGCAAACTCCAGCCCGCGCTTGCGCTCGATGGCGTCGGCGGACCGGCCGAGCGCGAGCTGCACCGCGCGCTCGACCTGCTTCAGCGGATCCGCGCCGGCTTCCTTCTTCACGCGCTCGGCGAAGTGCCCCGCCTGGTAGCGCACCATCTGGTTGTTCATCAGAATCAGCGCCTGCGTCGCCAGCGTCGTCCGGTTCCGGCGGTCGGTCGAGTTGACGAGGTTCGGCTGGTCGAAGGTCTCGAACATCGGATAGCGGATGCTGCGCTTGGAAAAGATGTAGATGCTCCGGCGCCAGGTGGACGGGTCGCTGTCGGGCAGGCCCTTCCAGTCGCGCTTGGAGCTTTTCTCGAAGAGGTCGGGATCGATGTACGGGAAGATCGTCGGCCCGCCGATCGTTCGATCGAGCGCGCCTGACACCGTGAGGATCTGGTCGCGGATGATCTCCGCCTCGAGCCGGACCCTCGGCGCCCGCCAGAACAGGCGGTTCTCAGGGTCGATCGCGATGCTGGCCGGAACGTCGAGCGCGGCCATCTGATACGCGGCCGACGTGAGCATGAGCTTATGCATCGCCTTCATGCTCCAGCCCCTGGCCACGAACTCGGTCGCGAGCCAGTCGAGGAGCTCCGGATGCGACGGCGCCTCTCCCATTTTTCCGAAGTTGCTCGGCGTACGGACGATGCCCTCGCCGAAGTGGTGCTGCCAGAGGCGGTTCACCATCACGCGCGCGGTGAGCGGGTTTTCCGGCGAGACGAGCCACTCGGCGTAGCCGCGGCGGCGGTAGCTCGAGGTCGCCGTCGGCGGCGCTTCGGGGAACGTCCAGTCGGACTTGCGCGTGACGGCGAGCACGCCCGGCGTCATCTGCGTGCCGCGCGCGTCCGGGCTGCCGCGATGCAAAAAGAAAGACGGCTGCGGCTCGCGCGAGCGCTCGCCGATCGCGCGCGCCGACGCCGTGCGGCGCGGCTTCTGCCGGTCGAGCATCTCGATCTCCGCTTCCAGCTTTGAATGCTGCGCCTGCACGTCCGGCGGCATCAGCGCGACGACGTCGGCCGTGGTGACGAGCTTCCTGAGCGAGTTGATCGCGAGCGTGCCCTGAATCTGGATGACGTTGAGGCGCTGCCCTTCCGTGCGCTTCTCGGGCGGCGTCTTCCACGCGAGCTGCATGTAGTCCGGGAGCTTGGCGATCTCGCGGTCGATGATCTGCTGGTGGTAGGGCTTCTCGAGCGCGTCCTTCTTCGCCCTGACCGGCTTGATCAGCCCGTCGATACGCTGCGTCTCCTTGCGGTTGGCGTCCAGCTCGGCCTGCGGGACCAGCGGGTAGTCCACGTCGCGCGTGGAGAAGAACACCGACTGGATGCGGTAGTAGTCCTTCTGCGGAATCGGATCGAACTTGTGGTTGTGGCAGCGCGCGCACTGCACCGTCACCGCGCTGAACGTCAGCGACGTCGTCGCCACCAGGTCGTCGAGCTGTTCGTTGCGGCCGCCGCCCTCGGTGCCGAGCCGCAGGTAGCCGGTGGCGATCATCGCTTCGTCTTTCGCCGCCTTCTCCGTCCGCTCGGCCAGATACTCGTCGCCCGCCAACTGTTCCTTGACGAACAGGTCGTACGGCTTATCTTCATTAAAAGACTCGATGAGGTAGTCCCGGTACCGGTACATCTCCGGCCGGTCCACGTCGAACTCGAAGCCGCCGGAGTCCGCGTAGCGGACCAGATCCATCCAGTGACGCGCCCAGCGCTCGCCGTAGTGCGGCGAGGCCAGGACCTTGTCCACGAGCTTCGGCCACGCGTCGGCGCTCGTGTCTTTCACGAAGGCTTCGATCTCTTCATACGCCGGCGGCAGGCCGAGGACGTCGAGATAGAGACGACGGATGAGCGCGCGCTTCTCGGCGACGGGCGCGGGCTTCAGGCCCCTGGCGTCCATTTTCGCGAGGAGAAATGCGTCGATCGGGTTGGACGTCCAGCCCGCGCGCGTGACAGTGGGCACGGCGGGACGGACCGGGATCTTGAACGCCCAGTACTCGCGTTCTTCGTTCGTAATTGGCCGCTCCTCGCGGCGCGCGAGCATCGCGGCTTCCTCGCCGGTGTCGGTCTTGGCTTCGGGCACCGCCGCGAGCGACGCGCCGGCTTCGATCCAGCGCTTGATGACGTCGAGGTCGGACGCGGGCAGCTGGTCCTTGCCGTCCGGCATCGCGACGTCGCCGGTGTGCATCACGGCCAGGTAGAGCTTGCTCTCGTCGGGCTTGTGCGGCACGACGACCTTACCGCGGCTGCTGCCCTTCTGGAGGC
>Ga0137313_1000372_pt1 | contig 14902 bp, 11 predicted proteins | sample EasRivERMZT166_2_FD_102287 | JGI IMG/M metagenome (GOLD analysis project Ga0137313, IMG submission 102287) | Soil microbial communities from meander-bound floodplain in the East River, Colorado, USA - East River MetaG ERMZT166_2 | ecosystem: Environmental > Terrestrial > Soil > Floodplain ...
CTGCAGGCGCTGACACCGGAGCAGATGAACGCCGACGCGACGCTCTTCAAGCCGCGAGACGCGGTGCTCTGGCGCACCGACTTCCGCAACAACACCGAAGTGCCCGGCGACAAGTGGTGGGAAGGCGACGTCGCGCCGCGCGGCACGGCCATCGCGTACTACCTGAAGGCGGCCGGCAGCGGCGCCAAGGTCACCATCACCAACACGGCGACCGGCGCGGTCATTCGCGCGTGCAACGGCTCGGCCGACGCGGGCATGAACCGCTTCCAGTGGGGATTGGCGACCGATCAGGCCCTCGCGGGCGGTGGCGGCGGCTTCGGCGGAGGCGGTGGCGGCGGACGCGGTGGCGCCCCGCAACAGCCGGTCGATACCTCGTCATGCACCGCGGGTGCCGGCGCCGGTGGGCGCGGCGGTGGCGGCGGCGGACGTGGCGGTGGCGGCGGCGGTGTCGGCCCCGGCGTCTATCGCGTCACCCTGTCGCTCAACGGCAAGGAAATCGGCAGCCAGACGTTCAGTCTCTTGGAAGACATTTGGCTGAATAAGTAAGAAGACCCACGTTGGTTCATGGGTTCATGGGTTCATAGGTTCATAGGTTCATGGGTTCATAGGTTCACGGGTTCGGGATCGTTCGAACCAGAACCCATGAACTTGTGAACCTATGAACCTGATCTATTTCGCTGTCTCTCCCGGCTTCAATTCCAGCACCTCAATCGACGTGCCCTTCAGGTGCTCCTTGAGCGCTGCCGGCGTGCCCGTCAGTACCGGGAACGTGCCCCAGTGCATCGGCACGACCTGGCGGACGCCGAGCCACCGGGCGGCAATCGCCGCGGTGTCAGGTCCCATCGTGTAGAGATCGCCGATCGGCAGGAACGCGATCTCGGGTTTGTAGATCTCCCCGATGATTTTCATGTCTCCGAAGAGACCCGTGTCGCCGGCGAAGTAGATCGTCGGCGCGCCGGGGGCGCGCAGCACGAGCCCGGCCGCCCCGCCGAGATACACGATGCGCCCGCCGTCCACGATCGATCCGGAGTGCGTCGCCTGCGTCATCGTGACGGTGACGCCGGCCACCTCCTGCGTCCCGCCGATGCCCATGTCCTTGACGTTCTGCAGCCCCTTCTCGGTGAGGTACAGACCCACCTCGAACATGCACGCGACCGGCGCGTTGGTGGCGCGCGCGACGCCGGCGACATCCCCGATGTGATCGCTGTGGCCGTGCGAAACGACAATCAAGTCGATCGGTTTCACGCCCTCGGGCCTGGCGAACGCCGGCGGGCAATTGGGATTGCCCAGCCACGGGTCCGTGATGATGCGCTTGCCGTTCGGAAGCCCGATGATGAACGTCGAATGGCCGAGCCAGGTAATCGATACGGACATGGGCACATCGTAGATCGGGTTCATCGGTTCATGGGTTCATGGGTTCTGGTTCAAGGTTCATGGGTTCCTGAGTTCGGCAGCCGAACCAATGAACCCATGAACCAGAACCTATGAACCGATGAACTTATGAACCAAGCGGATATCATTGATGTGTGACCGGGATTGCTCCCCTGCAGTTTCATCGCGGCCGGCCCGTGCGGGACTCGACGATCAACCGCGAGCCCAAGCCGGAGTGGCTCAAGGTCCGGGCGCCGGGTTCGCCCGGCTATCTGCGCCTGCGCGCGCTGATGCGCGACCTCAAGCTGCACACGGTCTGCGAGGAAGCGCACTGCCCCAACATCGGCGAGTGCTGGCACCACGGCACGGCGACGTTCATGATCATGGGCCACGTCTGCACGCGGTCCTGCGGCTACTGCAACGTCACGCACGGCACGCCCGGCGCGCTCGACCCGGCCGAGCCGGAGAACCTCGCCGAGGCGGTCCGGACCATGGAGCTCGACTACGTCGTCGTCACCTCGGTCGATCGCGACGACCTGCCCGACTTCGGCGCCGGCGCCTTCGCCGCGACGATTCGCGCCATCAAGGCGCAACGGCCTTCCTGCCGCGTTGAGGTGCTGGTCCCCGACTTCCAGGGCCGCGAAGCGCCTCTGCAGGCGGTTCTCGACGCCAAGCCCGACGTGCTCAACCACAACACCGAAACCGTCCCCCGGCTCTACCGGATGGCGCGGCCTGGCGGCAAGTACCAGCGCGCCCTCGAGCTGCTCGGCCGCTCGCGGACCTTCGCGCCTTCGATTCCGACCAAGAGCGGCCTCATGGTGGGTCTCGGCGAGACGATGGACGAGGTGGTCGAGGTGCTGCGCGATCTGCGCGGCGTCGATTGCCGGATCCTGACCATCGGCCAGTACCTCCGGCCCTCGGCCGCGCACCTCCCGATGGCGCGCTACTGGACGCCCGACGAGTTCCGCGAGCTCAAGCGCATCGGCCTCGAGCTCGGATTCGGCCACGTCGAGTCGGGCCCGCTCGTGCGGTCGTCGTATCATGCGCACGAACAGACAGATAGTTACGAACACAACTTGTCTGGTTCATAGGTTCATGGGTTCATAGGTTCTGGTTCAAGGTTCACGGTTCTGATTCACGGAACCGGTTAGCTGAACCGGTGAACTCATGAACCAGAACCGATGAACCTATGAACCCATGAACCCGATGCGGTCTCTTGACGCCCTCCGAGCCGAGATCGTCGCGTGCGAGCGTTGTCCCCGCCTGCGCCGATACTGCGAGCGCATCGCACGTGAGAAGCGTGCCGCCTATCGCGACGCCACCTACTGGGCCAGGCCCGTGCCGGGCTCCGGCGATCCCTCCGCGCACATCGTCATCGTCGGCCTGGCGCCGGCGGCGCATGGCGCCAACCGGACGGGCCGGAACTTCACCGGCGACGGCACCGGCGGCTCGGGCGACTTCCTCATGACGGCCCTGCACGCCAACGGCCTGGCCAATCAGACGTTCTCGACGAGCGCCGACGACGGGCTGGAGCTCGACGACACGTGGATGCTGGCGGCCGTGCGCTGCGCGCCGCCCGACAATAAGCCGACGCCGGCCGAGTTCGCGAACTGCCATGTCCACATGCGGAACGAGATCGACGCGCTGCCGAACGCGCGGGTCTTCGTGGCGCTTGGCAAGCTGGCGTTCGACGCCTGCTGGAAGTTATTCAAAGAAAAGCAGATCGCGCCCGCCAAGCGGCCCGCATTCAAGCACGGCGCGTCGTGCCGCCTGAAGTCGGGCGCCACGCTCATCGCCTCCTACCACCCGAGCCGCCAGAACACCCACACCGGGCGCCTCACGCCGGCGATGCTGCGGGCGGTGTTTCGGAAAGCAAGGCTTGCCGCCGACGTTCGTTAAGAGTTTGTGAAATCTTTGGCTTCGTACCAACTAGGTCCGGACCTAGTTGGCGCTCTTCAGTCTCTTCCGCAAGTCCGCCAGATACGTGTCGATCGTTCCGTGCGGCGAAAAGAACAGCTTCCGCATGACGCGGAAGATTGGATTCGAGACTTCCCCGTCCTCGGTCAGCGTCAGCTCGGTGCCGGACCCTGAGGGCCGCAGCTCGTACGTCCACGTGCCGCCGAACGGCAGCGCGGGATCGGCGACGCGCATGACGAGACGCGACGGCGGCACGTGCGTCTCCACCCTGAACGGAATGGCGCCGCGCGGGCCGTGCTCATAAATGACGGTGCCGACACCGCCCTGTCCATCGACGACCATGGCCTTCACATCGCTCCGCCACTCCGGGTACCGGATGAAGTCGCTCAGGGTCGAGAAGACGGTCTCCGGCGGCGCGGCCAGCGTCGCGGTCCGCGACGCGCGATGGCCCTTTGGAATCGTGAGCCCCGCCAGGACGACTACCGTGATCAATATCCCGATCGAGAGGACCCCGATCAGGATCGCGCGGCGCATACCGACGACGGCCCCTAGGCTCCCCGGGCGCCGGGCACCGCCGTCGCGCCGACCGCCTCGGCGGCCTCGTGCTCGAACACGCGCACGCGCCTGAGCAGCACGTCCGCGAGCCACAACGCCAGCGCGAGGCCGACGAGCGCCGGCCACACTGCCCGGCGGGCGGCACGCGCCGACTGCGCCGATCGCCGCAGCGCGGCGCCATCGGGCGCCACGGACCCGCCGGTCCCCTGGGCGAGGGCGCCCAGCATGTCGAGATCCGGCGCGCGGAAGCGATACTCGGCGGCCGGATCACCGACGATCAACCGGCTGACTTGTTCGCCGTCGGGCCCCGCAACGGAGACGGTGAGCGTCCGTTTGGCGTCCGCCACGATGCGCGCCTCGTAGCGTCCGGGTCCGACCTGCCGTGCGGGCACCTGTGCAGCCGTGCCGTCGTCCGCTTTGGCCGAGACGACGGGCCTCAGGCTGTCACGATACTGGCCGCGGGCGTCGCGCGACTCGACCACGACCGTCACGGTGCGCGCCCCATCGCGAATCGGTCCCGGCTGGACGTCGAGCGCGAGCGGCAGCGGCCGCTGACGCTCAATCGCATGGACGATCGCCGAGAAGAATGGCGCGTACCCCTTCCAGCGCAGCCAGTCGCTCGCCCATCGATCCTTGACGTCCGACGCGAACACCGCGGTCCGGCCGAGGCCGATGGGCCAGAACGACAGCAGCGGGTCGCCGTCCTCAGTCGTGAGCATCTCTAGCGCCGTGTCCTTGGTCACCACGGCGGTCCGGCCGCGCAGGGCCGGCGCCTTGCTGAGATCGACGCCTTCCAGGAATCCCTTCACCTTGACGACCGGCTTCAGCGATTTCTCGTCGAACGCGGGCGTCGTGGCTTCCTTGGCTTCCTTGACGAAGATCTGCGGCACTTCCTTGGCGTCCGCCACGATGTAGCTGCGTCCCTTGCCCCACTTGGCGATGTTGGTGAGCAGCTCGACGTCGGCGGCGGGGCCGACGGCGATCGCCGACACCGTCATCTTGGCCGCGACCATCTTCTGGACGAGGCCTTCGTAGTCGTCGGGATAGGACCGCCCGTCCGACAGGAGCACGACGTGTTTCGCGCGCGCCCGCGCGTCCTTGAGGGCAATGAACGCCTGCTCGACCGCCGGAAAGATCAACGTGTGACCCGAGGGCTCGATCGCCCCAACGGCCTTGCGGATCGCGTCGCGGTTCTTGCCGACGTTCCGGAGCGTCACATCCCAATTCAATCCGTCGTTGAACGTCACGACACCGACGGAATGCTCGTCCTCGAGCGCGTCGATGGCGGCCTGAGCCGCCGCCTTGCACAGCTCCATGACGGAGCCGGCCATGCTCCACGACTTGTCGAGGACGATGATGAGCGCGACTTCCGGTTCGTCCTTCCGTTCGAACGTCACTGGCGTCAGCCGCTCAATCTCGGTGTTGCGATAGCCGGCGGGGCCCGTACGGCTGCCCTCGCCGTACACGGCGTCGCCGCCGGCGACGAGCAGGCCGCCGCCGCCCTGCTCCACCCACAGGCCGATCGCGGCCATCGCTTTGTCGGACATCGCGGTGCGTGCGACGTCGCTCAGGATCAACACATCCCACGGGTCGAGATCGGCAGGCGTTGACGGCAGGCCGGATGGAGACCGGACGCCGACCTCGAAGCCCGATCCCTCGAGCGCGCCCTGCAGGTATTTTGTGCTGCCGGACGCGCCTTCGACGTAGAGCACGCGCGGACGCTGGCGAACCAGCGCTTCCATCGCGAGCCGGTTATTGGCAGCCAGCGGATCGGCCGGCATCGAGACGATCGCTTCGATCGCCTGCGAGCCCGGCGCTTCGAACGTCACGTCGAGCGCGACGGGCGTGAGGCCGACGGCGAGCGTCACGGCCTTGCTGGCCAGAACGCGCCCCGGGGTCTGACCCCGGTCTGACCCCGGTCTGACCCCGCCCGCACGAAGCTCGACGAGGGCATTCACGGCCCGCTGGCTTCCGATCGTGACGACCACCGGTGTCAGTGCGCCCGCGGTGAGGCGCGGCGGCCAGCGCACGCCGTCAACCCAGGCATCGCCGACGTCACGCGCCGGCAGCGGCACCACCGACACCGGGATCCCTTCAGCCACGAGACTCGCGATGGCCTCGGAGACATCGCCGGCGGTGGGACGCCCGTCTGAGAAGAGCACGAAGCCCGGCACGTGACCGGGCAGCAGCTCGGACCGCGCCTGCCGCAGCGCGCGCTCGATGTCCGTCGTGTCGCGGCGGACGGGCGACTTCGGACTGGCGGGATCGAGCGCCGCCAGCTCGCGCAGCGCGGCGGTGGATTCCATCACGGTGGCGTCGGCGCCGAACGCCACAATGCGCCAATGCGCCGGCTTCGCTTCGGTATTGAGCTGGTCGATCCTGGCCGCGGCCTCGGTGATCGCGCGGCTCGCGACGCTATGCGACACGTCCACGAGGTAGACGACGGCCATCCGCGAGGAGCCCATCGAGATCACGGGACGGGCCAGCGCCAGCGCGAGCACCGCGAGGAGCAGCGATCGGCAGACGGCCTGCAGCACCTGCTGTCGCGGGTTGAAGTTGGTCCGGCCGAAGCGACGCGCGAGCCACACGAGCGGCACCGCCGCGAGCAGCCACAACGCGCCTGGAGCGGTCAGCGAGACGTCCATGTCACACCGTCACTCGCCGCTGCCAGGTCCACCATTCAATCGACGCGAGCAGGAACGCGCCGATCACCGCGTAGGTCCACCAGGGACGGCCGCCCGCGCCGGACGCGGCGTCCGAGGGCTGGCCCTTGCCGGCCAGGCTGGATCGCCCGAGGTTCGACACTTCGGGATCGCCGACGTTGACCGCCACGACGCCGCGCGCGCCGCCGGCTTCAACCAGATGCAGGCCGGGCGTGGCGAGCGTCACGACCGCGAAGCCGCCCGCACGCACGAGCGGCATCGCGTTACCCGAGTGATCGGTGACGCGAAGCGTCGAGCCCGGAAGCGTCATGCGCCCCGGACGCCGGGACGGGCCGAATGACGGCTGCGCCAGCCACTCGAGCGCGTTGCCGATGAGCACGGGGAATGCATGCGCGAAGGCCAGATTCGAGTCGGCCACGGCAAACGACAGCGCGATCAACCGTCGGTCGACCGTGTCGGCGACGACCACGAGCGGCGTGCCCTTCTCGGACTGCGCGACCACGGTCAGGCCCGGCGCCTGCAGGCCGCGCGCGCGCTTGATCTCGAGCGTCAGCGGGTCCACGCCCTCGAGCACCGGGTGGCTGCCGGGCTGGATCCAGTGCGGCGCCTTCTCGTCGGCGCCCGCGGTGCCGAGCCAGGCGACCGCCGGCGGCGCCAGCAGAAGCGCCGGCCGGTTGGGCGGCGCCGGCGGCGCCCAGCGATCGAAGATGAACACGTCGGCCCGTCCCTGCCGGTACTGCGCAGGCGTCACGAACGTCGGCGTGACCCACGGCGCGTCCTTCAGCAGCCGCGCCAGGGCGGCCGCGGGCTCCTCCGCCACAATCGTGACCGCAATCGGTTCCCCGCCCGGCAGCCAGGCGGACGCCTCGTCATCGACGTCCAGCGCGTTCTGTGGCGCGGACACGCGCGCCAGCAGGCGCCCGCCCTTGCCCGACGCAATCGGGAACGCCTGATACCCGGCTTCGCCGGGCCCGAGGTCCACCGTGCGCTCGGCAATCATCGTCGAGTCCCGCGTAATCGTGAGGCGGACCTTCTGCGCGGCGGGCGCGTAATTCGCAATCGCGACGAACGCCTCGGGCGCCTTCGCGCCTGCGGCTGCCGAACGCGCGTCGAACGCCGTGATCGCCACGTTCGGCGCGGCTTCGAAGACCGAATGAATCGTCACGCTGGCGTCGAGCGACCGGGCAAGCGCGCCGTCGGTGATGAAGTGGACCGAGTCCACCCCGGCGACCACGGGCCAGGGCGCCGACTCGCCGCCCGACGGACGCACGCGATCGATGGCGGTTTCGATGAGCGCCGTGTCGGCGCTCGGGCCTTCGACGAGGCCATCGGCCGTCGTCGCCAGCGCGACGTCAGCGCCGCCCGACGCCGCCGCAAGACGGTGCGCCATGCGAACGGCCCGATCCCAGCGTGTGCCGCCGGATTCGGCCCGCGCCAGCATGGACCACGAGGAATCCAGCACGATCAGCCGCCGGCCGCGCGACGCGTCGGCGGATCGCCGCGGGCCTGGCCGTGTGACGGCCAGCGCGAGCGCGACGGCGATGAGCACGGTCGCGGCCAGCGACACGGCCCGCCGGACGCGCTCCCACCAGGTCATCTCGCGCTTCTCGTCGAGCACCCGCCGCCAGAGAAAGAGCGTCGGGACACCCACCCGCGGAGGCCTGATCTTCATGCGGAACAGCCACACGGCCGCCGCGGCGGCCGCCGCGAGGAGCAGCAGCGCCTGCCACCAGGCCATCACGCTGAAGCTCATTGCAGGAACCGCCCTTGCCGGAACGTCTTCAGAATCACGTGCTCGAACGGCTGCTCGGCATCCGCGCGGATATAGCCGAGGTTGTAGCGGCCGCAGAAGCGCTCGACCTCGACCTGATGCGCGTGCCACGCCCCGCCGTACGCGGCGGCCAGGCTCGGCGTGACGTCCACGTCCCGCAGCTCACCCGTCTCGGCGTCCACGAATCGCACTTCGCCCAGCGCGCCGGGATCGCGATCGCGCTCCGACGTGATGTGCACCGCGAACACGTCGTGCTTCATCGATGCGAGCATCTTGAGGCCGGGCTCGAAGCCGTGGGGATCGAGAAAGTCCGAAATAACCACGGCGAGACCGGCCTGGCGCGTCCGGTTGCCGAAGGTCTTGAAGGCTTCCCGCAGGTCCGTGGGCCCCCGGGTCTCGAGCTTTTCGAGCTGCTCGAACACGCGGAAGATGCGCCCCTTGCCGCGGCCTGGATCCGTCTCGTCACCGAGCTTGATGTCGAACGGCAGCAGCGTCACGCGATCGAGGTGCGCGAGGCCGATGTAGCAGAGCGCCGCCGCAATGCGCCGCGCCTGATCGAACTTCGCCGGCTCCGCCATCGATCGGCTCGAGTCGATGAACAGGTAGATCGGCAGGTCCTGTTCTTCGTCGAAGAGCCGAAGCAGCAGGCGGCCGAGACGCTGGTAGGCCTTCCAGTCGATGTGGCGGAAGTCGTCGCCCGCCGAGTACCCTCGGTGATCGGCGAACTCGAGACCGCGGCCGCGCTTGCGCGCGCGCCGATCCGCGCCGCGGTGCCCGGCAAAGGCGCGGCGGGAGACCACCTGGAGGTACTCCAGCTTCTTCAGAAAGTCGTCTTCGAATCGCAGTGCCACGATGACTCAATTTGCATGGAGGTCGGGTCTTTAGACCCGGCAGAACCTATCCCTCGGTCGGAACCGACGCCAGCAGTTCGGCGACGATGGTGTCGGGATTGACCTGCTCGGCCTCGCCCTCGAAGTTGAGCAGGATGCGGTGGCGCAGCGCCGGCAGCACGGCCGACCGCACGTCCTCCACCGACACGAACGCGTTGCCCCTGGTGAGCGCGTGAATCTTGCCGGCCAGGACCAGCGCCTGGGCCGCGCGCGGGCTCGCGCCGTAGCGCACGTAGCGCTTGACGAGCGGCGGCGCGTACGGCGAGTCCGGATGCGATCCGAGCGTGAGCCGGATCGCGTAGGCCTGGACGGGCTTCGCGATGGGCACCGCGCGGGCCACGTGCCGCATCTCGAGAATCTCCGGACCGTCCAGCACGCGCGTGACCTCTTGGGTGCTGTCCTGCGTCGTCCGATCGAGTATCTGGTGCATCGCCGCTTCCGGCGGGTACTGCACCCTCAACTTGAAGAAGAACCGGTCGAGCTGCGCTTCGGGCAGCGGATAGGTGCCTTCCATCTCGAGCGGGTTCTGCGTGGCCAGGACGAGGAACGGCTGCTCGAGCTTGTAGGTCGTCTTGCCGACCGACACGGTCAGCTCCTGCATCGCCTCGAGCAGCGCCGATTGCGTCTTGGGCGTCGCGCGGTTGATCTCGTCCGCGAGCACGACGTTGGCGAAGATCGGGCCCTGCTGGAACTCGAAGAACATCCCGCCGTGCGCGTGCTCCTGCACGATGTTGGTGCCGACGATGTCGGCCGGCATCAGGTCGGGCGTGAACTGGATGCGGGAGAACTTGAGGTGCAGGACGTCGGCCAGCGTGTGCACGAGGCTGGTCTTGCCGACGCCCGGAATGCCCTCGAGCAGCACGTGCCCGCCCGCGAGCAGGCTCGTGACCGTCTTCTCGACGATCTCCTCGTGCCCCACGATCCGGCGGCCGACTTCCTTGGTGATGCGAACGAATCGCTCACGAAACAGATCGATCTGGTCTGCGACGGTCGTAGTCACGCGTGCTCCCGAATGCGTTCTCTTAACGCCTGATGAAGTATTTCAGCAATAAATCCCGACGGGCTTCCGGCACGGGCTGCGGCGCGTCGGCGCGGCCGCGTTCGAACCCGGCCGGCACCTGCACGCGCGTGAAGCCGAGCGACGACGTGCCCTGCTCGGTCTTCCGCCGCAGGTCTTCCTTGTTGATGTTCGCCCCCAGCGTGTCGGAAGTGGCTTCGAGAATCTCTTTCCGCAGCGCCTGCGCGATGAGCAGCGCGTCGGCCGCGCCGGTTTCCTTGCCTTTGTTGCCGCCCGCGCCCGACTGCGAGTCGCCGCCCATCATCCCGCCGCCACCCATCATCATCTTGGCCGCGTCGGCTTCGGAGGCCGCTTCCCGCACCATCTGCATGGCCGCTTCGGCGGCGGTCGCCTGTGCCGCCTCGGCCTGTGCGGATCCCATGCCCTTCTCGCCGGTCTCCTGGCTCGCGCCGGGATTGCCCTTGGCCGTCTGGCGATCCGCCGATTGCTGCGCCAGCCTCGACGCGAGGTCCTCGAGCGCCCATCGCACGTCCTCGGGCAGACCGCCGGAGCTGGCCTTGTCGCGCTCGGCGCGCTCGGCCAGCGTCTCCTTGTCGAGATCCATCCGCTTGTTGTTGGCCTGATCGCCGAGCGGCTTGTCCTTGAGGAGCTGGTCGATCTTCTTCTGCAGCTCCGGATCGATCTTGGCCATCATGTCTTTCATCTGCTCGAGCGAGGCCTTCGTGTCGGCCGCGCTGAGCCGGCCTTCCTCGATGGCCGCGAGCAGGGCTTCGAGCTTTTTCTGGAGCTCGTCGGAGACGCTGGTCGCTTCGCCGGCCGCGCCGGCCGTGCGCGTCCAACTCGCGGGCACGAGCCCGGGCACCCCGGCGTTGATCAGCACGGCCACCACCAGCATCACTCCGGTCGCGGCCCACGTCCGCGTGGCGCGGACAGGCGGATAGAGCGACGTCCAGTCGACCTGTTCGGCGCGACTCACGGCACGGCCAAGGTGGAAGTCCGCCCACTCGTCATTGGCGGGGCGCCCGGGTGTCGCGGCGAACCAGTGGGCGCTTCGCAACTCCCCTCTGAGCGACGCGTCGTCATCGACGTGCGCGGCGATCGCATCGGTGGAGGGACGGCGGCGTCCGAGAACGACCATTGTGGCCACGAGCGCCACGACCAGCGCGCCGCCGATGACCGCAGGAACCGCGGCCGGCCAGCCGAAAATTTTGGTCAGAAATGCGAATGCGAGCAGCGCTCCCGCCGCCATGGGCGCAAAGCGCACCAGGACCTTGACCGCGTCCCGGGATCGGCGGCGCCGGTCGGCGAGAACGACGATCTCCTGAACGCGATCGGACGGCGAGGCACCGCTCATGCGGATTGAATAACGATAACCGAAAACGACGTCGGGCGTCGTTTTACCCTTTACGTAAAACGACGCCCGACGCCGATTATTTCAGCTACTTCGGAAGAGTCAGCGCGACCAGACTTGTATTCCCGCCGGCGCCAGTGGCGAAGACGATGTACTGCTTGCCCTGGTGCAGGAAGGTCATCGGCACCGCGCTCGTGCGGCCGGGAATCGCGACCTCGGCGATCTGTTTTCCAGTCGCCTTGTCCGCTGCGTACAGCCGGGGCTCGGCCGCTCCGCCGCCGCCCCGTCCCGTCCCGAAGATCACGAGCGACTTGGTGGTGATGACCTGCGGCTGGCCGCGACCGGATCCCTGACGCGGCAACGTCACGCCGGCGAACATCGGATCGGTCGAGGTCGGCTGGGTCCAGACGTATCCATTCGGCGCCCACCACGCCTTGTCACCGGTGTTCAGGTTGTACGCCGTGATGCCGCCGACTTCCTTCGGCTTGAGGATCGAGATGCCGCCGCACGATGAGGTGCCGGCCGGCGCGTTGGCGACATCCGCGCACGCGACGCCGCGTCCACCGCCTCGCCCGCCACCGCCACCACCGCCGCCCGCACCGGCTCCGCCGGCTGCACGGCCAGCGCCGCCGCCCGCGGCCGCGCCACCAGCTGCGGCTGCGCCGCCTCCGGCCGCTCCACCACCCGCGGCCCCGGCTGCGCCACCAGCGGCTGCACCGCCGCCGCCTGCGCCGCGCCCGCGGCCCGGCGTCGCCATCGGACCCGTGTAGCCCGGCGGCGGCGCAGGCGCGCCGATCCGGCCGCAGCTGTTACGGGGCGAGCTGAAGTCGAACTCCGAGCAGGGATCCTTCTGCACTTCGACCGTGCCAAGGCCGCTCTGCGAGGCGACGTAGATGAACCCGGTCTCCGGATCGACGCCGGCGCCGCCATCGATGTTCACGCCGCCGCTCGCGCCCGGTGCGTACCACCCGCAGTGGAACCCGCTCGGCGTGGGCCCATCGGCGCGTCCCGCGGGAACGAAGTACGGCCCCATGCGGCACTTCTTCGCCAGCGTGAGCGCCGCGGCTTTAATCTCCGGCGTGTAGTCGATGAGATCCGCTTCGACCAACCCCTGCTGCGAGTACGGCACCGGCTTCGACGGGATCGGCTGCGTCGGCGAGGTCTGCTCGCCCGGCACGTCGCTTTGGACTACCGGCTTCTCCGGCATCGGCCAGATCGGCTGCCCGGTCGCGCGATCGAACACGTAGAGGAAACCCTGTTTGGTGGACTGCGCGATGATGCGGCGGACCTTGCCGTCCACGCGCACGTCGAGCAGGTTCGGCGCCATCGGCGTGTCGTAGTCCCAGATGTCGTGATGGACCATCTGGAAGTGCCAGCGCCGCTTGCCGGTCTTCACGTCGATCGCGACGAGGCTGTTGCCGAACAGGTTGTCGCCGGGCCGGTGGCCGCCGTACTCATCCATTAGCGGCATGCCGACCGGAATGTAGACGAGGCCCAGTTCCGGGTCCGCCGAGTACGGCGCCCAGGCGTCGTTCTTGCCGACGCCGGGCGTGCCCGGCTTCGATCCCTTCTTCCAGGTGTCGGCGCCGAACTCGCCGGGCTCCGGAATCAGGTTGAACTTCCAGAGCTGCTTGCCGGTCGTGATGTCGAAGCCGCGAACGTATCCCGGAACGTTGTGCAGCTTGGTCGGGTAGTAGCCGTGAATCGACGAGTTGCCGACGATGATGACGTTGTTGACGACAATCGCCGGTGAGCTGGCCGCGATCTGGCCGTACGCGGGGTCGAGGCCGACCGTCCCGTCCGCGCCCGTGCCTGTGGCCGCGTCCCACGTCTCACCCGGCTTCGCCTTGCGAAGCGGAGCTGTGTCGCTGATCTCGAGCGGACCGTTGTCGTCAACCGCGAGCGGGACGATCGGGAACCCGAGGCCCTCCTGGAGATCGATGACGCCCTTCTTGCCGAACTTCGGATCGGGCGTCCCGGTCTTCGCGTCGAGCAGCGCCATGTGGTACCCCGGCGTCACGAGGATGATTCGCTCGTTCGTGCCGTCGGTCCAATAGGCCAGTCCGCGGCCGGCGAACTGTCGCGGCGCCTTCTGCCAGCGAATGCCCTCGTCCAGCTTCCAGGACCACAGTTCCTTCCCGGTCGCCGGGTCGATCGCCACGGCGACGCGGCGCGTCGTTGCGACGGTGAACAGCCGGCCATTCGCGTACAGCGGCGTCGTCCGGTAGTACTCGTCCGAGCCGAGCGAACCGGCGTTCCACTGCCACGCCACTTGGAGCTGGCTGAAGTTGGTGGCGTTGATCTGATCCAACGGCGAATAGCGCGTGCTCCACGCGTCGGCGCCCCAGTACCGCCATTCACCGGGCGGATTCCCGCGCACCGCTGCGCCCTGCCCGGCGAGCGGCAGGCTCCAGACGAAGGTCCCCGCGATCAGCGCGAAGGCGCCGACCAGCACCGCCCCGGCCGTACGTTTGCCCGTTACTGCCATCGTCTCGTCCCCTCCGCGTGGTATTCCGCGAGTGTCTTCGGTACCGCAAACTTGATCTTCTTCAAGACTTCGACGTCCGGCGCCAGCTCGGTCTTGCCGTCCGGCATCTTGTTCTGCCGGAGGATATACGCGACGATCTGCGCGTACTCCTTGAGCTCGAGACTCCCGGGATCGTCCTTCGGCATCTTCTCGCTCATCAGCTCGAACAGGTCGGACAGCGGCTTGCCTTCCCACTTGCTCATGAACGTAGGGCCGACATACGTGCCCGCCGCGTGACACCCGACGCAGATGTTCATGTAGCTTTCTTCGCCGCGCTTCGCCTGGTCCGCCGTGTAGACGCCGCCCAGCGTGGACTCAGGCGGCAGCTGCGTCTGGGCCGCGCCACGGACGCCGAGCCCGACGAGCAGAAACAAGGACGACGCCAGACACAACTTGGCCCACCGCATTCCAGAACGGGCACAGATTAACAGATCCGGGTTCATGGGTTCATGGGTTCATCGGTTCTGGTTCATCGGTTCATGGGTTCGGTCGGCCCGAACCATTGAACCGTGAACCCATGAACCAGAACCCATGAACTCATGAACCCATGAACCTAGGAAGTGGCTCTTTTCTTCGGCCTGAATACGTGCGTCGAGTGCCCGTAGAACACTTCGGCCGCCTCCATGAGGGTCTCCGACAGCGTCGGATGCGGGTGGATGGTGAGGCCCACGTCGGCGGCGAGTGCGCCCATTTCGACGGCCAGCACGCCCTCGGCGATGAGCTCGCCCGCCCCAGCGCCGGCGATGCCGACGCCCAGCACCCGCTCGGTCTCGGGGTCAATCACGAGCTTGGTGAGGCCGTCCGTCCGGTCGATGGCGACCGCGCGGCCGAGCGCCGCC
>Ga0137313_1000375_pt1 | contig 14842 bp, 13 predicted proteins | sample EasRivERMZT166_2_FD_102287 | JGI IMG/M metagenome (GOLD analysis project Ga0137313, IMG submission 102287) | Soil microbial communities from meander-bound floodplain in the East River, Colorado, USA - East River MetaG ERMZT166_2 | ecosystem: Environmental > Terrestrial > Soil > Floodplain ...
GAACAACATCCGCGGGATTCTCAAGACCTGCGCGGTGAAGGCGCCGGGCTTCGGCGACCGCCGCAAGGCCATGCTGGAAGACATCGCCATCCTCACCGGCGGCGTCGTGATCTCGGAAGAGACCGGCATGCAGCTGGAGAAGGCAACGCTCAAGGACCTCGGCCAGGCGAAGCGCATCGAGATCGGCAAGGAGGAAACCACCGTTATCGACGGCGGCGGCGATACCAAGTCGATTGAGGGACGCGTCAAGAACATTCGCACCCAGATCGACGAGACGACCAGCGACTACGACAAGGAAAAGCTGCAGGAGCGGGTGGCCAAGCTCGCCGGCGGCGTGGCGTTGATCAAGGTTGGCGCCGCAACCGAAGTCGAGATGAAGGAGAAGAAGGCGCGCGTGGAGGATGCACTGCATGCCACCCGCGCGGCGGTCGAGGAAGGCATCGTGCCGGGCGGCGGCGTGGCCTATCTGCGGGCGCGGACCAACCTCAAGGTCAAGGGCGACAACCACGACCAGGACGCCGGCATCAAGATCGTGATGCGCGCGCTGGAGGAGCCGGCGCGCTGGATCGCCGCCAACGCCGGCCACGAACCCTCGGTGGTCATCAACAAGCTGGTCGAAGGCAAGGGCAACTACGGCTTCAACGCCCAGACCGGCGAGTACGGCGACCTGGTCCAGATGGGCGTGCTCGATCCGACCAAGGTCGCGCGCTGCGCGCTGCAGAACGCGGCATCGGTCGCGGGCCTGATCCTCACGACCGACGCCATGGTCGCCGAGCTGCCGAAGGAAGAGTCGCACGGTGGCCACGGCCATGGCGGCGGCATGGGCGGCATGGGTGGCATGGATATGTAACGCGGCTGTTTGTCATCCCCGCGCAGGCGGGGATCCAGGAGAGAACCCCGCTCTGGCGGGGTTTTCTTTTTTGCCGCTTATTTTTCTTGACGCTACGCGCGATTGACGATTTAATACCGCGCTTTCGTTTTTTGCCGTGGCGAGTAGCTCAAAGTGAGCGCTCGCTCACATCCTGAACTACAATCCAAGTCTCCGTCAGATCAACGTTTTCTTGCAGCACGGGGCCAGGTAGCTCAGTTGGTAGAGCAGAGGACTGAAAATCCTTGTGTCGGCGGTTCAATTCCGTCCCTGGCCACCAATTCCTTACTTTCCGCCATCTGAGTTGAGGATCGCCATCCCCGCCTGAAGGCAGCGCTCGATGCGCGCCTTTTCCCGCGCGATCTTCGCGTCATCCCACTTCCAGAAGCCCTGCTTCGCTTTCATCCCGAGGTGGCCTTTGTCCACCAGCGATTTCACGACCGGCGCGGGGGTCTTGACGTCGTAGAGGTGCGGGTAGAGTGCCTCGGCGACGAGATAGTTGGTGTCCCAGCCTGACATCTCCTTCTGCAGGATGGGACCGCAGGCGATGAAGCGGAACCCGAATCCGTAGCGCACCGCAATATCCACATCTTCCGCGTTGACGATGCCGTCGTTGATGAGGTAGAGCGCCTCGCGCAGCATCGCGTGCTGGATGCGGTTGCCGACGAAGCCGGGCACGTCCTTCTTCACCCAGATCGGCGCCTTGCCGAGCCCCCTCATGAGCTTCAAGAGCCCTTCGGCCACGCGGGGATCGGTGAATTCCGCGCTCACCACCTCGACCAGCGGCACGAGGTGCGCCGGCATGAAGAAGTGCAGGCCCGCGACGCGTGAGCGGCGCTTCAACCCCTTGCCGATCTCGCCGATCGGAAAGTTCGACGTGTTGCTTGCGAGCGCGACGTCGGGGCGCGCGAGCGTATCGAGCTGCGCGAACAGCCGCTGCTTGAGCGGCAGGTCCTCGGTCGCAGCCTCGACCACGATGCCGATGCTGCGCCACGGCAGGTCTTCAATCCGGGCGTAGGTATTGACGTTGGCCGCATGCGCAGTCGGGGCCGCGAGCTTGGCCAGGCCGGCGGCGATGCGCGCCGGCAGCGCGTCGCGCGTTCTCTGCGACGGGCTCATCACGTGCACTTTCCACCCGCCCGCGGCAAACACGATGGCAACGTCGCCACCCATGATGCCGCCGCCGATGATCGCCGCTTCGCGCTGCTTGGCTGCCATGGTTACTGGATCCCCGCCTCCGCGGGGATGACTTGCGTCAGTTGGCGCGCGTGGCGGACCACTTGGCTTCGCTGGATCCATCCGGCAACTTCACCACGCCTTGCATGGCGTTGCCGGCAACGCGGCCCGAGAAATCGCGCCGCACTCCGCTCGCGTCCAGTACCGTGAAGCTGATCTGATCGCCCGTGAGCTTGACGTCCCGCAACTGTCCGGGCTTGCCGTCGAGCACGACCTCTCCTTCGACTTTCTGGAACTGCTGGCGCAGCTTGACCTGGTAGTCCTTGGGGCCGCTGCCGGAGCCGTTCCAGCGCCAGGAGCCCTCGACCGGCGCCGGCACGATCCACAGGTAGCCGGTGCGGCCCTCCACGTTCTCGGTCTGGTCGGCCTGCCAGTCATCCATGCTGAAGGCGTGGGAGACGACGCGCGTGCCGGGCTTCATCTTGAGGATCGTCGGACGCAGCTTGATGTTCAGGCTCGGCAGGAGGTAGAGCGTGAGGACGGTGGCCTTGCTGAAGTCGGTCTGGAAGATGTCGCCATTGATGAACTTGGCCCTGGCCGAGACGCCTTCCTTCGCGGCCGCCCGCTCCGAGAGCGCGACCATGTCGGGGTTGAACTCTACGCCGAACGCCTGCGCGCCGCGCTTGGCGGCCGCGATCACGGTGCGTCCGTCGCCACTGCCGAGATCGTAGTGGATGTCCTTGGCCGTCAATTTCGCCATGTCGAGCATCTTCTCCACCAGCGCCTGCGGCGTCGGCACCCAGATGACGTCCTTGCCTTCCTGCCCGACGGTGGGCGTGTAGTCCTTGTCCTGCGCGATCGCGCAGCCGGGCAGGGCGAGCGCGAGGGGAAGGAGGAAGGCGGCGAGCAGATGGCGTATAGGCAGCGTCAGGCAGTGCATGGGACTCTCCGTGAAGGGTTTGGGCAAGGCGGAAGCCCTGCCGGCTCGGTGCGAGTTAGAGGGGCGCATAGTTTACAGCAGTCGGGTGCTGTTCATTCCCCCGGGTCCACGCTGTGGGCGTGGCAGCCGGCGCCCCTCACCGCTTCGTGATGCGGCCATCGAGGGTCACGCCGATCGCGACCATGGCCTCGATCGCGCGATCGTCATAGCCCGTCTCGCGCAGGATCTCGACGCTGTGCTGGCCAAGCTTTGGCGCCGGAGTCCATTCTCGGCGCACCCCGCTTGACCACTTGTTGGGCAGCCGCATGCTGCGCGTCTTCCCCTCCGTGGGATGGTCCCTCAGCTCGAAGAAGCCGACGTCCTTCAGATGCGGGTCCTCGAGCACGCTGTCGAGCGTGTGGTAGGGCATGGCCGGTATATCGCAGCGCTCGAAGACCTCCAGCCACTCCGCGGTGGTTCTCGCTTTCAATGCCTCCAGGCGGACCGCGAAGTAGTCCTTCACGTGGGCAAAGCGCGCAGGCACGCTCGAGAAGCGCGGGTCGGTCTTCAGTTCCGGCCGGCCGATGGCATCGAAGAACGCAAAGGCTTGCTCGTCGGTATTGGCGGAGATGCAGATATGGCCATCACGGGTGGGCAACGGCTTGTTGATGGGATCGAGCAGCCGGGGATCGCCGGTCTCGCCGAGCGGGGGCACGAAGGTCTTGAGGTACATGTGCTCTTCCAGCACGAACTTGACCAGGTTCTCGAACATCGGAATCTCGATCGAGCAGCCCTGGCCGGTGCGCGAGCGACCGTAGAGCGCCATCGTGATCATCTGCACGGCGATCAGTCCGACCACCTTGTCGGCCACCACCATGGGCACGAAGCGTGGCTCTCCGAACGAGCGGTGATGCAACGCGGCCATCCCGCCCGCGCCCTGGATGATGGTGTCGTAGGCCGGCTTGTCACGGTAGCGCCCGTCCTGCCCGAAGCCGAACAGTCCGCAATAGATGATCTTCGGGTTGACCGCGCGCACATCGTCGTAGGCGAGCTTCATGCGCGCCATCGATTTCGGCCGGTTGTTCCAGAGCATGACGTCGGCGCCCTTCAGCAGCCGCAGCAGCGCTTCGTGCCCGGCGGCATGCTTCAGGTCGAGCACGATCGAGCGCTTGTTGCGATTCAGGTGCAGGAACTTGGCGCCCATGCCCGGGGTAACCGACCGCCCGTTCATGATGCGCACCAGGTCGCCGGCCTTCGACTCGACCTTGATGACGTCCGCGCCGTGATCGGCGAGGATCTGCGTCGCGAGCGGCCCGACCACGACCGAGGTGAGGTCGATGATGCGCACGCCTTCGAGTGGGCCGCCGGCCACGTCGCTCACGCTCCAGTGATGAGTGGTGTGTGATGAGTGAAGGGAGCTATCGGAACTCCGCTTCCGCGGTCAGGGCGAGGGCGCCGTCCGGGTTGAGCGCCCACAGTTTCGCCGTCCGATTGTCCGCCGAGGGCTCGCCCCCGAGCGCGATCGGCTGGTTCACGAACAGCGCGCGCACGTTGCGCGAGGAGATATGGCGAATGGGCGTGGATGCGTGGGTGCGCGCGAGATCGAACACGAGCAGCGTCGTGAGCCCGCCGTTCATCACGAGCCCCGGATAGCCCTCGACCTGGGTCACGTAGGGGAAGTCGTAGTGAATGCGGTGCCCGTTGAAGGTCAATGCGGAATAGCGGAACAGCATGACCGGATCGGGCGTGACCGTGCGGCTCCACACCGCTCTCCCGGGCGCCGGCTGGGGCGGCTGGGGCGGCGCCCCGGGTGCGGGTGCCTCGCGGTAGACATAGTCGTGCTCTTCCGTGATGGCGAGCCCGCGCGGTCCCATGACGTCGGTCTTGACGGTCACAAACACCATCGTCCCGGTGCGGCCCTGCTTGACGACAACATCTTTTATGACTGAATCGCGGCGCACGGCGTCGCCTACCTGCAGATCCGCGTGAAACGTGGTGCGCTTGCCCGCGAACATGCGCCGCGGCAGCGGCACCGGCGGCAGGAAATCGCCGCGCTGCGGATGGCCGTCGGCCCCGATCTGCGAATGGCGCACGACGCGCGGAAACAGGATCTGGTGCCAGCCGACCGGCAGAGGGTCCCCCATCCGCGGCATGGGGTCGTCGCGGTCAAGGGTCGCGGCGAGCCGGTGCACGGCGGGAACGGTCACGTAGTCGATGTCCGATTCCTTCTGGCCGATCCACTCCTTGAGTTTTTCGAGACTTTGGGCCATGGTTTCCTCAACGTGCGGCTGCAAGGGTCTTCCCCTCGCGCGCCTTGATCGCCTCATAGCGCCGGATCAGCCGTTCGGCGCGTACCACGACGGGGATGTCGATCATCTTGCCGTCGATCTGGAACGAGCCGCGCCCGGCCGCCTGCGCCTCCTTGTCCATCTGGATCACCTTGCGTGCGTAGACAACCTCTTCGGCGCCCGGGGTGTACTCCTCGTTCACGATCTTCACCTGCCCGGGATGGATGCAGCCGGCGCCGTCGAAACCGAAGCGGCGCGCCCGCCGCACCATGAGCCGGAACTTCTCCCAGTCGCTGAAATCGGCCACGGTGCCGATGAAGCCGAGCGGCATCACGCCGGCGGCGCGCGCGGCAATGATCATGCGCTGCTTGGGGTGCAGCAGCACGTCGTCGTCGGGCTGCGCGTTGAGATCGAGCGCGAAATCCTCGCCGCCAATATTCATCGCCACCACGCGCGGACTCGCGCGCGGGATCTCGTCGATGCGGGTGAAGGCGTCCGCGGTCTCGATCATCACGATGAACTTCGTGTGTCCCGCCTTCATCCCGCGCTTCGCCTCGAGCTCGCTGACGAGCTGATCGAGCAGCTTCACGTGCGAGGCGCTGTCGGCCTTGGTGATGGCGATGCCGTCGACGTCGGGGCACACCGAGTGCTCGAGGTCGCGCACCGCGAGCGACAGCGGCTGGTTGATGCGCACCACCACGTCCGCGCCGCCGCGCCGCACGCGCGCCGCGTTCTTCTCGACCAGCGTGCGGGCCCTCTCCTTCTCCGCCGGGGGTACCGCGTCCTCGAGGTCGAGCTGGAGCACGTCGGCGCCCCGGGTGTGTGCCTTCTCTACAAACTTCTCGACATTGACCGGAACGTAGAGCAGCGAGCGCCACACCGGCAGATCGGGTTTCATCCGTTCTCCTCACTACTCATGGCCGTTGAGCGTTCGCCCTCGCACACCGCGCCGGAGGCAAGCAGCTGGGCGTAGGCCGCCTCACCCACGCCGATCTCGGCAAGGATCGGCCGGTTATGCTCGCCCAGCCGAGGGGCGGGCGTGCGGATCGCGCCGGGCGTGCCGAGCAGCCGCGGCACCACGTGATGCATTGGAAACGCGCCCATTTCGGAGTCCGGGTAGTCCGCGATCAGCTCACGGCTGCGCACATGCGGGTCCTCGACGATCTGGGAGATGTCGTAGATCGGACCGATCGTAACCTCGGCCCGCTCGAAGAACGCGGCATTCTCCGCCTGGGTGCGTTCCGCGACAAAGCCCCCGATGATTGCGTCGAGCGCCTCGGCGTTCTGTACTCTGTCGGCGTTGGTGCGGTAGCGCGGATTGTCGATGAGGTCCGACCGCCCGATCGAGCGGAACACCCGCTCCGCCATTTTCTGCGTCGAGGCCGACAGCCCCACGTACTTTCCATCCTTGCAGCGATAGGCATTGCGCGGCGCGGCGTTGGTCGAACGGCTGCCGGTGCGGGGCTTGACCTTGCCGGTAAGCCGATAGTTGGCGGCCTGGGGGCCGAGCACCGCGAACAGGGGATCGAGCAGGGGCAGATCGATCACCTGCCCGCGGCTGCCGTTCTGCTCGACCTCGCGCAGCGCGATCATCGCGCCCGCCGCGCCATAAAGCCCGGCCACGGTGTCGGCGAGATACATCGGTGGCAGCACCGGCTCGCGGTCGGCGAAGCCGTTGAAAGACGCGAAGCCCGACATGCCCTCGACCAGGGTGCCGAAGCCGGGACGGCGGCGGTAGGGCCCGTCCTGGCCCCAGCCGGAGATGCGCACGATGACCAGCTTCGGGTTGCGCTCGAGCAGGACGGCGGGCGCGAGCCCCATGTCCTCGAGCGTCCCGGGCCGGAAGCTCTCGATGAAGAGCGCGGCCGTGGGAACGAGGTCGAGCAGGAGCTTGCGCGCTTCGGGCTTGCGCAGCTCGAGGCACAGGCTCTTCTTGTTGCGCGCGTAGAGCTTCCAGTTGGTCGCTACGCCGTTGGTCTGCCAGGCGCGCAGGGTGTCGCCGGCCGGCGGCTCGACCTTGATGACCTCCGCGCCGAAATCGCCAAGCACCTGCGTTAACGTGTTGCCGGCGACGAGGCGCGACAGATCCAGCACGCGCACGCCGTCGAGGGGACAACGGGCGGCAGGCTCGTACTTCTTCATGGACGGAGGGATCAGTCGGGCTTCAGGTTGGCGTCGCACGGCCGGCGTTCCGCGGCTAGCGATGCTCGGCGCCGCTCGCGAGCTGGCGCTCGATCTGGCGCGATTCGCCTTTCAGGAGCTGGGCGACTTCCCCCGCGCGCTTGTCGCTCATCCGGCTGGAGATGGTCGACACCGAGATGGCGGCAAACGCCATGCCGCTCTGGTTGCGCAGCGTCTGGCCCACCGAGCGCACGCCCGCGAGGCCCGATACGTCGCGCATCGCGTAGCCCAGCTTCTGCGATTTCTTCACCTGGGCGAGCAGGATGGGCGCGGAGAGCCCGTATTCAGGCAGGCGCCCCGAATTGGCCGCGACCACGCGCTGGATCTCCTCCTCGCCGAGCGCGGACAGGATGGCGAGGGAGCCGGTGCCCACTCCCAGCGGACGGCGCATGCCGATCTCGAGCGTGAAGGTCTTGATCGGGAATGTGCCTTCACGCCGGTCGAGGCACACCGAGTCGAGTCCGCTCCTCTGGGTGAGAAACACCGTGTCGCCGGTCGCCTCCGCGATTCGGCTCAACGCAGGATGGCAGATCTCGCGCAGATTGAAGCGCGGCGCGGCGGTCAGCCCGAGCTCGAACATCATCGAGCCGAGGAAATAGCGGTGCGTATCGGGGTCCTGCTGCACCATGCTTTCCGTGGCGAGGCACTTCAGCATGCGGTGCACGGTCGGGCGCTGCAGCCCGGTGCGGGTGGCGAGATCGAGCAGGCGCGAGCCGCTGCGATTGTGGGCGGCGATTTCGCGCAGCAGCGTCAACGCGCGCTCGATGCTCTGGGTGCCGGTGAGGCGGTTTCCGTTTTCGATTTCGGTCTTGCGGGACATGGTCTCGATGAGTCCGTATAGTGAGCGAAGCGCGATTATGCCATCAGAGCGTTTCTGGCAAAACAGTCCACGCCATGCTAACGTGAAGCTCATATCATGGACGCCTCACTGAAGTTCACATAGTGGAATAATAGCTGGCATTCGGGCGGCTTCCACTTGCGTCCCGAGGCCCATTCATGAGCGAACACCCTTCCACACCCGCGGCGGCGACATCGGCGGGCGCACGGTTTCGCGCCGCGCTCAAGGCCGAGCGCCCGCTGCAGGTCATCGGCACGATCAACGCCTACCACGCGCGCATGGCGCAGCGCGTGGGTTACCGCGCCATCTACCTGTCGGGCGGCGGGGTGGCCGCCGGCTCGCTGGGCGTGCCCGATCTCGGCATCAGCGGGCTCGACGACGTGCTGACCGACGTGCGGCGCATTACCGACGTGTGCGCGCTTCCCCTCCTGGTGGACGTCGACACGGGTTTCGGCGCGAGCGCGTTCAATATCGCGCGCACCGTGAAGTCGCTCATAAAATTCGGCGCCGCCGCGATGCACATGGAGGACCAGGTCGGCGCCAAGCGCTGCGGCCACCGCCCCAACAAGGAGCTGGTGTCACAGCAGGAGATGGTGGACCGGATCAAGGCCGCGGCCGATGCCAGAACCGACCCGCAGTTCGTGGTGATGGCGCGTACCGACGCGCTGGCGGTGGAGGGGCTGCAGGCGGCGATCGACCGCGCATGCGCGTGCGTGGAAGCCGGCGCCGACATGATCTTTCCGGAGGCGATCACCGAGCTTGCGATGTACCGGAAGTTCGCCGACGCCGTGAAGGTTCCGGTCCTCGCCAACCTCACAGAGTTCGGCCAGACGCCGCTCTTCACCGTGCAGGAGCTCGCGGGCGCCGGCGTCGCGATGGCGCTGTATCCGCTCTCCGCGTTCCGCGCCATGAATGCGGCGGCGCTGCGCGTTTACCAGGCGGTGCGCAAGGACGGCACGCAAAAGGGCGTGCTGGAGCTGATGCAGACGCGCGACGAGCTCTACGAGTTTCTCGACTACCACGCCTACGAGCGCAAGCTCGACGAGCTGTTCGCCCGCGACAAGAAGAGCACGTGACGCGTGACAGGAATCCTGCTGTCCAAGGGTACAGCTGCGCTCTGTCGCGATGAGCTCGCGGTGGCCGCCCGGAAGGCGGGCTTCGATTATCGTGTCCTGCATCTGCCGGATGACCCGAAAGCGCGGCTCGCGCCGGGGGATTGCGAGCAGGTCGAGATCGCTTACTACACGCGCGACATCCGTTTTTCCCCCTTCAACGACTCATTCATCGAAGCCCTCGCTGCCGCGCCCGGCCTGAAGTGGGTCCATTTCGTCACTGCCGCGATCGAGCACTTTCCGTTCGTCACGGCGCTGCTTGAGCGAGGGGTCAAGCTCACCCACTCGGCCGGCTCGAATGGCGAGCCGGTCGCGCAAACCGCAATCTGCGGGTTGTTGATGCTCGCCCGCAGGTTCCCGCGTTGGTGGGCTGCACAGGGCCGCCGCGAGTGGGCGCCATTGCGCAACGACGCGGCGCCGCGCGACTTGGCGGGACAGACTGTGCTGATCATGGGACTCGGCACCATCGGCACGGCAGTGGCGCGCTTCTGCCAGGCGATAGGCATGCATGTCATCGGGGTGCGGCGCAGCCCGCAGCGTTCGGAGGATCCCGTGCACGAGATGCACACACCCGCCGCATTGCCGGAGCTACTCCCGCGCTGCAACTGGATCGTGCTGGCGTGCCCGCTCACGCCCGAGACGCAGCGCATCATCCATGCCGGGACGCTGGCACGGCTACCGCGGGGCGCCTGCCTCATCAACGTCGCGCGCGGCGGGCTCGCGGATGAAGGCGCGGTGATCGCGGCATTGAAGAGCGGTCAGCTCGGGGGCGCGTATCTCGATGTGTTCGAGCAGGAGCCGCTTGTGCCGGACTCGCCGCTCTGGGACTGTCCCAATGCCATTCTTTCGCCGCACAATGCCTCGGCCTCGTCGGGTAACGACGGCCGCGCCCTGAGCATCTTTCTCGCCAACCTCGTCAGTTGGGCGCATGGCCGGCCACTGCGGAACGCGGCCTGATCTCCTGACCCGGCCGCCGAAGATCACGAGCGCCACGTTGGCGCGACCGCAGCTAACGTATTAATATTTACTCTCTTTTTTGCCTGGCCTCCGCAATGCAGCTCTTCGCCGTTGGCATCAATCACCAGACTGCTCCGCTGTCGGTGCGCGAGCAGGTGGTGTTCCACGCCGAAGGCCTGGTGGGCGCGCTGCGCGAGCTGGTGGATCGCCGTCCAGTGAAGGAGGCGGCGATCATCTCCACCTGCAACCGCACCGAGATCTACTGCTCGACCGTGGACCCGCACGCGGCGCTCGACTGGATGGCCGGCTACCACAGCCTGAGGCCCCAGCAGATCGAGCCCTACATCTATCAGCTGCCCCAGGAGAAGGCGGTGAAGCACGCGTTCCGTGTCGCCAGCGGGCTCGATTCGATGGTGCTCGGCGAGCCGCAGATCCTCGGACAGTTCAAGCAGGCGGTGCGCACCGCCCAGGCGGCCGGCACGCTCGGCTTGCTCCTGAACAAGCTATTTCAACGCACCTTCGCGGTGGCGAAGACGGTGCGCTCCGAAACCGATATCGGCGCGGCAACGGTATCGATGGCTTCCGCCGCCGTCGGGCTCGCGCAGCGCATCTACTCGGCGATCTCCGAGCAGAGCGTGCTTTTCATCGGCGCGGGCGAGATGATCGAGCTCTGCGCCACGCATTTCGCCGCCCAGCACCCAAGGCGTCTCACCTTTGCCAATCGCACGCTCGAGCGCGCCCAGGCCCTTGCCGACCGCTTCCTCGGCCGCGCCATCACCCTCAACGACCTGCCCTCGCAGCTCGCCAGCCACGACATCGTGGTGAGCTCGACGGCGAGCACCCTGCCAATCATCGGCAAGGGGCTGATGGAGCGCGCGCTGGCTGCGCGCAAGCACCGCCCGATGCTCATGTTCGATCTCGCGGTGCCGCGCGACATCGAGGAGGAAGTGGCGCAGCTGGACGACGTGTTCCTCTACGGCGTGGACGACCTGGGGAAGGTCGCGCGCGAGGGCATGGACGTGCGCCAGAACGCCGTGGCGCGGGCCGAGGTGATCATCGAGAATCAGGTCACCGAGTTCATGCACTGGCTCGGCAACCGCGAGCTGGTGCCGACCATACGCGCGCTGCGCGACGCCGCCGAGCGCGCGCGGCGCCACGAGATGAAGCGCGCACTGCGGCGCCTCGGCAAGGGCGAGGACCCGCAGGTGGTGCTGGAGCAATTGTCGCGCGCGCTCATGGCGAAACTCACCCACGGGCCGACGCACGCGCTCTCGCATGCGCGCGAGGACGAGCGCGACCAGCTCGCGGAGCTGCTGACCCGCCTCTACCAGATTGCGCGGCCGGAATAAGTAGCGGCACCGCCGATGAAAACCAGCGTCGCGGCCAAGCTCGCCCAGCTCTCGGGCCGGCTCGAAGAGCTGAATCGCCTCCTCTCCTCCGAGAATGCGACCGCCGACCTCGACCATTACCGCAAGCTCACGCGCGAGCACGCGGAGATCGCGCCGGTCGTGGCGCTCTACCAGCGCTACGTGCAGGGCGAAGCTGACATCCAGGCGGCCCAGGAAATGAGCGGGGACCCCTCGATGCGCGAGTTCGCCGAGTCCGAGATCAGGCAGACCCGGGAGCGGCTCGCCGGGATCGAGGAGGAGCTGCAGCGCAGGCTGCTGCCCAGGGATCCCAACGACGAGCGCAACATCTTTCTCGAGATCCGCGCCGGCACCGGCGGCGAGGAATCCGCGCTCTTCGCGGGCGAGCTGTTCCGCCTGTACAGCCGCTATGCCGAGCGCAAGCGCTGGCCGGTGGAGGTGGTATCGCAAAGCCCGTCCGACCTCGGCGGCTACAAGGAGATCATCGCCAAGATCTCGGGCCAGGGCGCCTATTCCAAGCTCAAGTTCGAGTCCGGCGGCCACCGGGTGCAGCGGGTGCCGGTCACCGAAACCCAGGGCCGCATCCACACCTCCGCGTGCACGGTGGCGGTGATGCCGGAGGCCGACGAGGTCGCGGACGTAGTGCTCAACCCGGCGGAGCTGCGCGTGGACACCTTCCGCGCGTCCGGGGCGGGCGGTCAGCACGTCAACAAGACCGACTCGGCGGTGCGCGTGACGCACCTGCCTTCCGGCATCGTGGTGGAATGCCAGGACGACCGTTCGCAGCACAAGAACCGGGCGCGCGCGCTTGCCATCCTCGCCGCGCGCATCAAGGACCGGCAGATCAGCGAGCAGCGCGCGAAGACGGCTGCCACCCGCAAGTCGCTCATCGGCAGCGGCGACCGCTCCGAGCGCATCCGCACCTACAACTTTCCGCAGGGGCGCGTCACCGACCACCGCATCAACCTTACGCTCTACAAGATCGACCGGATCATGGACGGCGAGCTCGACGAGTTGATCTCGGCGCTCTCGGCCGAGCACCAGGCCGAGCAGCTCGCCCAGCTCGCCGAGGACGCTCAGCCGGCGTGAGCCGGCCCACCTATCCCGGGCGCGGCATCTCCCGAGGGCGTTGTGTTGGAGGCCATTGTCTACGCCGCGCTGTCCGCAGCCCTCTTTGGCGCGGCGTTAGTGACCACTCACTCAGGCTTGAAATACCTGGAGGCCGCGGCAGGCGCCCGGGTGAGCATCCCAGCGGCGACGCTGCTGTTCTGGCTGCTGGCGCCGTTCGCGGACCTGGCGGGATGGCAGCTCGCCGCGATCGGGATCTTCGCCTTCGTGGGATTGTTCTTTCCGGCCGCGGTCACCCTGCTGACCTTCGAGGCCAACCGGCGCCTGGGCCCGTCCGTGACCGGGGCCGTAGGGAGCACGGCGCCCCTTTTCGCGGTCCTCGGCGCGGCGCTGTTTCTTGGGGAGGCGCTCGGCGTGCGCGAGCTCTCCGCAACATTCCTGATCGTGCTGGGTTCCGTATTGTTATCGGGTCTGCAGGGCGCGGACACGCGCGCGCGGCGACAGGGCGCAATGTGGTTGCCATGGACGGCGGCGGCATTGCGCGCATTGGCCCAGGTGCTTTCCAAGGCGGGGCTCACGCTCTGGCCCAATCCCTTCGCGGCCGCCCTGCTGGGCTACACCGTATCGTCGCTGGCGGTGTGGCCCGCGACGCTGGGGCAACCGGTCACACGGAAATTTCACCGGCGCGGAGCGGCCTGGTTCGCGGCGACCGGCATTCTCAATGGAGTCGCGGTGCTGTGCCTGTATCGCGCACTCAATACGGGCACGGTCATTCTGGTTTCCCCCATCGTCGCGACCTATCCCCTGTTCACCCTGATATTGAGCGCGCTCTTCCTGCGGGAGGAACGCATGAGCAAGACGTTGGTTGGGGGCGTAGCACTGATCGTGACGGGCGTCATCGTGCTGCTGTTGAAATGGTGAGCCATCGCGATATGCAGGGTGCCCGCGTCGCGGAGATGCTTCGAATCCCGGACGTCGATCCGATGGACGCGCGCGCACTCCTGCGTGCGACGTTGGGCGTGAGCGACGCGTTCCTTGTCGCACATCCCGGTCAGGCACTGACCGGCGCGCAACGCGAGCGCTACCTCGCGTGGATCGAGCGCCGGCGAGCCGGCGAACCGGTCGCTTACCTGACCGGCGAGCGCGAGTTCCACAGCCTCGCGTTCAAGGTGACGCCAGCGGTGCTGATCCCGCGGCCGGAAACGGAGATCCTGGTCGAGGCCGCGCTCGAGCGGATTCCCGCTCAGGCGCCCTTTCGCGTGCTTGATCTCGCCACCGGCAGCGGCTGCGTCGCAGTGGCGATTGCGCTGCACCGCCCCGGCGCGCGGGTGACGGCAGCGGACCTGTCGGGCGATGCGCTCGCCATCGCGCGCGACAACGCCACCCGGCACCGCGCGGCGATCGAGTTCATTGAAAGCGACTGGTTCACCGCGCTGTCCGGCCGGCGTTTTCACCTTGTCGTGTGCAATCCGCCGTACGTGGCCGAGCGGGACCCGCACCTGGCCGAGGGCGATCTGCGGTTCGAGCCGCGCCGGGCGCTCGTCGGCGGCGCCGACGGCCTATACTGCATCCGCCTCATCACCGACCAGGCGCGCGCCTACCTCGAGCCCGGCGGGAGCCTGCTGTTCGAGCACGGCCACGATCAGGGCGAGCGCTGCCGCGCGTTGCTGGTGCAAGGCGGCTACCGCAATGTGGCGGCGCACCGTGACCTCGCCGGCATTGAACGGATAGCGGGCGGGATGGTTTGACGCGACGCCTCCGATCCCGCTAGAATAATGTCTGACTGAATCACTCGGATATAGGATAACTCATGAATATTCAAGATGTTATAAAGAAGCAGGTCAGCGGGAACAAGGTCGTGCTCTACATGAAAGGCACGCCCGATTTCCCGCAATGCGGCTTTTCGGCGAACGCGATCGGCATCCTGCGCGCCTGCGGCGTGGACCAGCCCTACACCGTCAATGTCCTGGAGAGTCCCGATATCCGCCAGGGCATCAAGGAATACGCCAACTGGCCGACGATTCCGCAGCTCTACGTGAACGGCGAATTCATCGGCGGCTCCGACATC
>Ga0137313_1000377_pt1 | contig 14834 bp, 19 predicted proteins | sample EasRivERMZT166_2_FD_102287 | JGI IMG/M metagenome (GOLD analysis project Ga0137313, IMG submission 102287) | Soil microbial communities from meander-bound floodplain in the East River, Colorado, USA - East River MetaG ERMZT166_2 | ecosystem: Environmental > Terrestrial > Soil > Floodplain ...
CCAACTTCTACGGCTACTTCGGCTCCTATTATAACCCTTACCCGGTCTACGTCTGGTACTGCTGCTAACGGTCTGGCGGGGCGTATAGACTTTAACATGGAAAACGCAGCCGGTACGGCTGTGAATACAAATAGATTAATAACAAGATATACAGACGTTACCGCAGGGTCTGAAGACACTGAAATAGATTTATACGGCTTAGTTAATGGGGTTATGACTTTATACGGTACGTTTAATGCTACCGGGCTGGCCGGGGGCGGATCTGGTACAGTTAACACTGGTACGGCTAATACTTTGGCTTACTACCCAGCCAGTACCGCAGCGGTAGACGACCTGGCAGCCATAACAGCTAACCGGGCTTTAATCAGCGACGCTAACGGGCTGCCCACGCATAGCGCTACCACGGCTACGGAACTGGGACACGTAAGCGGGGTTACTTCAGCCATACAGACCCAGCTAAACGGCAAAGCTACCCTGGCGCTGGATAATTTGGCAAGCGTACAAACTAACGCGGATATAATACCGGCGGCAGATAACGCCAGGGATATGGGTAGCAGTACAAAAGCTTTCAGGGACTACTACGGCTATAGCTTAAAATTAAAAGGTAGTACGTCTGGAACTATTACCGTAGCGGCAGACGCGCTGGGTAACGCTATAAGTTCAACCGTTTTAAGCGGTACGGGGTATATACCTACCTGTTTTGAAACCAGGCTAACCGGGGACTTTACCGGGTCAAATGTTAATACCGTCCAGCCTATGTTCGACCCGGCCCAGGACGTTTTAACCGTTCAGGGTAGTACAGCTTACGAATTTGAAATACTTTTAATGCTGACCCACGGCGCAGCGTCCCACAGCCTGGGTATCAGTTTTGAACTGGGCGGCGGGGCTTCGCTAACGTCTATAACTTATACAAGCCTGCACTGGGCTACGGCTATTAACACGCAGACAGCCAGCCAGACTACCAACGTAGTTCAGGTAGCTACAAATACAGCGATTAACGCGGCATTGGCTAACGCCCAGGAACAAACAATAATAAAAGGAACGATTAACGTAAACGCAGGCGGGACTATAACGCCCAGCTATACCTTTTCAGCCGCGCCAGGGGGTACGGTCTTAACAAAGTCCGGATCTTATATGAAAATTTGCCCTAAAGGGACTAATACGTATCAAGTTATAGGACCTTTTAATTAAAAAACTATGGTAAGTACAGGCTTAATAATTGCTACCCAGGCTTCAGACCTGGCGGCTGTTTTCGAAACGCAAAGCGATTTAATAATACTGGTTAACCGGTTAACCGCTATAGCCGCGGGCACTATACCAATGCCCGCTAATCCTATACAGGGCCAGCTATTTACTATTGTTTCCAAAGTAGAAATAACCAGCTTAACGCTTAACGCGCAGGGGAAAACTGTAAACGGTGCTATTTCATACCTGGCAGCTAATACGGCTATGTCTTATATCTACGGGGACCCGGCCACGGCAGATGCCTGGTACCCGTACTACAGCAAGTATACGGGGTATACTCTAAAAGTACAGGCGCTAACGTCTTCGCCGGTAGATAGCCAGACCATATTTTTCGGTATGCTACCCAAAGCGCCAGTAACTACAGGCGGCCAGTCTAAAATATTTATCCGTAAGCCGGGCTTAATTAAAGCCGCAGAGATTTACTGTTTTTCAGGTACGGCGGGGACAGCCGAAGCCTGGGCCATGAGTTTAAGACTGAATAATACTACCGATACTTTAATAGCGTCTGTAGCCGCGGCTACGCAAGAAAGGATTTTTAACAATGGGGCGCTAAACGTAGCCGTAGTACCTGGCGACTTTTTCGAAATAAAATGCGTGAACCCTGCCTGGGCTACAAACCCTTTAACTACTATTTTCGGCGGATATATTTATATAGAATAATATGAGACTACTTTTTTTACTTTTATTTCCGGTCTTTGGCTTCGCCCAAAGCTTAACCTTTACACCTTTAGCCGGTACATACCAACGCTGGGGCGTGGGTAACGATAACTGGCAGGGGCAAAGCGGGGCGCAAATAGTACCCGGTTACCACGCGCCTACAATATTCTACCGGCGGTTTACAGTGCCAGAAATAGTTAACCCGGACGGTAGTTATTCTTTTACCCGTTTCAATAGCTTTATAAACGCGGCTATTCAAAACAGGCAGCTTTTTGGCTTTCGTATTTTCACTATGTACGCCTGGCCAGAGTGCCCGGACTGTCATAATTTTACCCCCTATCTAACTGGACTTAACGGAAGTACCGGTAATACCGTTACCGCTATGTCCGCAGTTCCCCAGGAATGGCATACAGCTATGCAAGCCTGTAGCCCGCGTAACTGGATAGGCGGAAGCGGGGACTGGGTACCCGCGTATAACTGTAGCGCTTTTCTAACGCGCTTCGCGGCTTTACACGAAGCTATAAATACTAATATAATGACAGGTAGCTTTACGCCTACCTGGTCTAGCGGGGTACCTATAAACTACCGCGACGTAATAGCTTATATAGACGTTTCAGGCTTTGGAACCTGGGGCGAATGGCATAGTTACGCGTCTGCCTTTAATAATGATGTAACTACCTACCCGGGCTACGGTCTAAGCGGCCAGGATCAGGTAGCTGGATCTAGTTTTCCAACTATAGCTACTTTTAAAGCTATTATAGACGCGCATAAAAACGCCTATGATAGCTTTCAGTTAGCGGTAATTATTAACGCTTTCGATAATATGCGGCTTCCAAATACGCGTATACCTACGGAAATAGGCGTATACGCGTATAAGACCCGGACAGCCGCGGGGTATTGGATGGCTAGAAGGATAGACCACGCTGGGGACGATACCGGGTACGACGACTATTATTTACAACTTAATTCGGGGGTCTTTGGCGGCTATGAAATGGACACGGCACATAATTACCGGCATAGACTGGCGCCGTTTTACGGTGAGCCGCCCGGGGGGCCGGTATATCTTGACGGTATTAACCAGGGGCGCCTACCTTCGCAGGCGCGGAAATGGCACTGGACTAGCATAGGTAATGGTAACTGGGGCGGTACCACTGGCGTACCAACGGGCCAGGGGGCGGACAGCGTACGGCTGGCTTTCAGTATAATGGGGTACCACTTACGGCTAACCGGGGGTAATGTTTCACTGGGTACGACTTTTAATATATCCTTAAACTGGCAAAATTTCGGACTTACGCCCACGTATAACCACTGGATAGTAGAATATTCCTTACGTAACGGGGCGGGTACTATTGTCTGGACTTCTAACAGCACTTTTGACCCGTATTTATTTGTTACTGAATTTGGTAACCAAACAAAGACAGACAACTTTACTAGGCCAGCGCTTACGCCTGGCACGTATAGCCTATGGGTACGGGTAAAAGATAGACGTAACGGGTATATGACACCCTTACAGCTACAAATAAACGGACGGGACGTTAACGGTTACTACCCTATGGGTAACGTACTTTTTAGCGGTACCAGCAACATACTGCCCACGGTTAACGCTGGAATTAACCAATCAATAACCGGTACCAGTGCAACGCTGACGGCTACCGCTTCAGACGCGGACGGTACTATAGCTTCTTACCAGTGGACCCAGGTAGGAACTACGCCCAGCGTAGCAGGGATAAGCGCGCCTACGTCAGCTACTACAAATGTAACCGGGCTGGTCCCAGGTACGTATACCTTTAACGTAACGGTAACCGATAACAGCGGGGGCACAGCTTCAGACCAGGTAACAGTAACCAAAAATAACCCGGTACCGCCTGTAGCTAACGCAGGGGCAAACCAGACCATAACCCTACCTACCAGTAGCGTATCGGTAAGCGGATCTGCCACGGACGCAGACGGTACTATATTCGGCTACGCCTGGACCCAGGTAGGCGGCCCTAACGCGGCTACGATAGCTACGCCCGTATCCCAAAATACAAATATAACCGGGCTGGTCCAGGGTACGTATACTTTCCGGTTAACGGCTACCGATAACAGCGGGCTAACCGGCTTCGATGATATGGCTACAATAGTCCAGGCGGGTAATACTGCGCCGGTAGCTAACGCAGGGGCAAACCAGACTATAACACTGCCTACCAGTAGCGTTAACCTTTCGGGGTCTGCGTCTACCGATAACGTGGGTATAACTTCTTATACCTGGTCTAAAATAGGCGGGCCAGCTACTTTTACAATTACCACGCCCAGCGCGGTTAATACTTCAGTTACCGGACTGGTAGCCGGGGTATATACTTTCCGGCTTACTGTCCAGGACGCGGGAAACCTTTTAAATACAGACGACGTACAAGTAACGGTTAACGCAGCGCCTAACGGTACGCCCGTAGCTAACGCTGGCGCTAACCAAAGTATAACACTGCCTACCAGTAGCGTAACAGTAAGCAGCGCGGGCAGTACGGACGACGTAGCTATAATTTCCAGGCTATGGACTAAGGTAAGCGGCCCGGCCAGCTTCAGTATAGTAACGCCTACAGCGGTAAGTACTTCAATTACCGGGCTAGTAGCCGGGGTCTACAGCTTCAGGATAACAGTAACAGACGCGGGCGGCTTGTCTGCTTTTGACGACGTGGCTATAATGGTTAACGCTGCGGCCAATGCGGCGCCGGTATCTAACGCAGGCGGTAACCAAAGTATAACACTGCCTACCAGCGTAACTACGCTATCCGGGTCTACGTCTACGGACGACGTAGCTATAACTACGTATGGCTGGTCTAAAATTAGCGGACCTACAGGCGGCTTTATAACTAGCAGCAATACCGTAACGACTGGTATAACCGGGCTACAAGCTGGTACGTATACCTACCGCTTACGCGTTATAGACGGGGGCGGTTTATTTGACGACGACGACGTACAGGTAACAGTAATACCCGCGGCCAATAGCGCGCCTACGGCCGTGGCTGGAACTAATATAACTATAACCCTACCTACCAGTAGTACGACCCTTAACGGATCTGGTAGCAGCGACGACGTAGCTATAACTACTTATAGCTGGACTAAAATAAGCGGACCGGCAAGCTATACCCTGGCTACGCCTAACGCTGCCAGTACCGGGCTGTCTGGACTTACCGCTGGATTATATACCTTTAGGTTAACGGTAACAGACGGGGCGGGGCTAAGTGATACGGACGACATAGGCGTAACGGTTAACGCTTCAGCTATGGACGGGACCCGTTGGTGGCAGTTTTGGAAATGGCTATTTAGAAATAGGTAAGCGTATGGAAATGGAAGAACTAAAAAGAGTAGAAAGACAAGTAACGGAAATAGATAAGCAGATAGTACAAGTAGACCGGAAAGTATCTAATATTATATATTTGCTTCAGGGGCACGAACTTGACAAAGCGGACAGCGGGCTGGTAGGTGAATTAAACGACCATGCTAAAAGACTTACGAAGCTGGAAAAGCTTAAAGATAAAGGCTTTTGGTTTTTTATAGGGATTTCGATACCCGCGGGCTGGGGAATAATAGATATTCTTAGAAACTTAGTAATTAAATAAATCTTATGGAAAAGCTAGAGTACGTTTTAAATTCGATTGACTGGGTATTCGCCGGGGTTATCCTTATAGGTGGCCGTTATTTCGGGTCAAAGTATTTCCGCTTAAGCAAAAAGGAAAGTATAAATTTCCTGGCTTTCGCTACTTGTTTCAGTGTTATATACCTTTCAATACTTTACTTTACCGAAGGGATACAAGGCAATCAAATTGTAAATTTGTTTATTACTTACTTAGTGGTAACTTCATTCTACGAATTAATAGCGCAATGGTTTTTTGAGTGGATAGAAAAGAAGCTGGGGAAAAATCCAAAGGAAATACCGCAGGCTGAAGCGGTTAAAAAATACGAAGACGCAACCGGCGAAAAAGTTATACCAGATGAAAAAGAAACATAATATAGACTGGGCCAGCGTATTAATGGAATTACTACCCGTAATACTGGCTATCTTTAAAAAGAAACCTAAAATTTAAGTATATGATAGGTATTGACAACTTGAAAATAGTAGCCAAAGCAGGCGTTGACCTGGGCACTAAAATAGGCGAAGTCTTCGCAGACGGTAAAGTATCCGGCAGCGAAGCGTTAAGCTTCTTACCGGTGCTACTGGCTATACCTGGTATAGTTGAAAAGAAAGCCGATATTAAGGCAGAGTTTAAAGACCTGGACGCTACGGAACGCGTAGAAATACAGCAATACGTAGCCGCGGAATTGCAGCTACCAAATAACCCGGCGCTGGAAAGGAAGATAGAAAAGGGTATAAACATTATTGTAGCTGTCCTGGATCTGGTAGACGAATTTAAAAAATTCGAATAATGCTAGGACTTAAAGCGCTGGCGGTTGCTAAAACGCAATTAGGCAGCCAGGAAAAACCACTGGGTAGTAACTGGGGGCACCCAGTACAGGACTACTTAGCTGCGGTAGGCATTGGCTTTCCCGCTTCGTGGTGTATGGCTTTCGTTTATTGGTGCTTCAGGGAAGTACAAAGCCCCCCGCCACTTATTAAGACCGGCGGCGTACTACGCGCCTGGAATGAAGCAGACAAAAAATACAGGGTGAAAGGGGACCCGCAGCCAGGCGACATATTTATTATGGACTTTGGCAAAGGTCTGGGGCATACCGGTATAGTTGAAAAAACAGATAAGACCTTTATCTATACTGTAGAAGGAAATAGCAACGACAGCGGCAGCCGGGAAGGGATAGAAGTAACCCGGAAGCAGCGGCCGAAGATTAAAATTAAGGGATACTTAAGATACTAATATGAAAGCAACAATAATAAGGCTGGCTTTGGTACTGGTAATTTTTCTTATCTGGTACTTTGCCATAGATAAAAACTTTTTGCAGGCTTCCGTCTGCGCTTTCGGCATAGCCTGGGTCTTTGATCCAGTAACAGAGCAGAAAGCTACTTAAAGTTTAGATAGCTGCGCGCTGTCTGGTTTACATTCAAAAACATAAACTTTTGTGGGGGCAAAGCCGCGCGAAACGTTAACGACGTAGTAGCCGTCTGACCTTTGTTTCATCCAATAACGGGCCTGGGGCGCCCAGCTTGCCCGCTTCATTGACGGCTGGTATAGTATCGCGCAAGACGGGCCACACAGCGCCAGTATCAAAAGGGGCGCTATCAGTTTCCTTATCATAGTTTTTTAATTGCGTACAGTGCAAGTATATTGCTACTGTCAAAAGGATTATAAAAAAGGGTACTTTCATTTAATAAAGTTTTTATTAACGTAAGCGGTCTGGCCAGTAGCCGGGCAGCCGTAGCGCGTACAGCTTGCCAGTAGCATAGAAGCAAAAAGGATAATAATAGCCCCCCGTAGATACGGGGCGCGTTTTGTGCTATCCATGAACTGGATTAAGAAGTACCAAAATAATACGGTAATAAGGGGCGCCAGGATAATGGCAATTAACTGTAGCATAATTCAACTTTTTTTACCAGGGCTTCGCCTATCATCTTAACAACTAATGGCCGGTTGTCCTGGGTCTGTTCATAAATAGATTTTATTGCGGCTTCGGTCTGGCCGTTCTGTACGGCTTGCCGAAGCGATAATACGAAAATGCTTTCAGGGGGTACGGATAATAGCCCTTCGCGGATCTGGTTTACGGTATTCATTGGATAGTTTTAAGCCTGGGGCTGTTTCATCTTTTCTTCCCACTCTACCGCCCTGTTAATTGCGTTCTGTAATTTTTCCAAAAGGTTTGCAGCTTCGGGCATTGTTAATACAATATCGCAAAACTTTATTTCTTCTTTATGCTTTCCTACAGTGGTTACTTTTTGCGGCTCTATTGTCCTTATACCTAAACGAACGGCGTAAAGTGAAAACGCGCCTACGTGGTTAACGGAATAAAATGTACTTTCTACGTCTTTCGTTTTATTAGTCCTTCCTGAAGTGTGCCAGTTGGAAATTTTCATAACTTCTTTTTGCCGCCAAAGCCCGCGCCGGTTTATGGCTGCGGGCTGGGGTACTGTCCAGGTAAAATATCTTTAAAGTAAGTGCCAGTATTTTTTTACAAAGTCCATAGGTAAGCCAGTCTTTATACATACATATACTTTTGTAGCAAATGGGTGCCCTTTAAAAATAAGTAGTTTTTTTAAGGCGGCTTTTTTTTGCTGCTTAGTCATATTAATACCCTGTTTTGTAAAATTTAAGAATTCTACGAGCAAATTTTTCTATAGAATAAAAAGAAGTGTATTTACAGTCTTTATATAATTCGCACATAATCATCTCACCTTCAGAAGTGAAAATAAATTGCACGTTATGACTTCCATACTTTACGCCATTTTTTAAGTCTTCTATAATTTGCTTCGCTGTCATATAGTAAAGATAGGTAACGCTACCGCAACTTCCAAATAATGTGGATAACTTTAAGCAGCTATCTTTTTTGTATCTACATATAGTACATGGTCCCGCCCGAATTTTTCGCGCCTGGTAACCCCTGGTAATTTGTGCCCCAGCTTTATTGCCTTACGTACAGCGCTGGCGGTTATACCACGGGCAGCGGCGTACTGGTTAGTAGTCATTTTCATTTTTTTTTTCCACAAAGTAAGAAATAAATTTGGTAACGCAAAAGAAACTATATATTTTCGTTTTACGCTAATACGCTATGACGCTAATTTGTAAAACTTTCGGCTGCGGCCGCACTCTTACGCTTCAGGAAACGCTTTACGGTAACGTCTGCGTAGCACACAATCAATCACAAATTAAAATTGTCAATTATGCAAATCGAATTGAAAGTAGTCTTAACTGCGTCCCCGGAACTTTTAGCGGCTTTAACAGCTTTAGCCGGATCCAGGACCAATACCCCCGAAGCAGTAGCCCCAGTAAAGAAAAAACTTGCCGCAGTACCACAGGCGGCAACGGTAGACGCCCAGCCTTCGCCGTCTATTGCTTCAGTAGAAAAGGTACAGGAAAACGGGACTACGCACACACTAGAAAGTTTGCGCGCTATAGCCGTACCGAAGTCTAAAGCCGGTAAGAAGGATGAAATTAAAGCCTGGCTTTCTACCGCTGGCTACGCGTCTTTACAGGATCTACAGGAAAAAGATTTTAATGAGTTTTACGGATTTATAGTAGGATTATGACCCAAGAAGAAATAGAATACCAGTTAATGGTGATTTTTGGGCGCGCTGAAATGAAAAAAGACATTAAGGACGCAGCAAAGTATATTTTTAAATTGTTGAAAAATGAACGCAAAAAACATATTCAAAAAAGTACTGGAACTAAGCGGGCCGCTGGGCGCGCCAAAAAACTACCGTAGCTTTTCTATCTACCGTATAAGCCAATATACCGACGATAAAATAGTATACCGGGTAGATTGTGGCGAAGCGGGTAGCTATGAAATTATAAAGATTCTAACGGAAGAAATTTATAACACTAAGCTTCACGAATGGATTTTTATACCCTGTGAACACTATTTATTTAGCTGTTTAAGCCAAAATTTTAACGGCTACCCTTTAATAAAGCCCGCTGAAGCCTGGGCAATTCTTAACGAAAAAGAAATACAGTTATGAGTAACCACGCAGTACTAAGCCCGTCAAGTGCAAGCCGCTGGCTGGCTTGCACCCCCAGCGCCAGGCTGGAAGCTTTAGAACCATACACTACCAGCCAGTACGCTGACGAAGGAACGCTGGCGCATAGGCTGGCGGATCTGTTTATAAATTACAGACTGGGGCGGATCCTTCAGAAAGACTATAAAAAGAAGCTGGCGCTAATAGAAAAGGACGAACTATATACCGGTGAAATGTACGACTATTGCGAAGGCTACGCGGTCTACGTTCTGGAACTGTTTAACAGCCTGAAGGGCGCCCACATTTTCACCGAAGAAAAAGTAGACCTTTCCAGCGTCGTACCTGAAGGCTTCGGGACTGTAGACATACGAATAGTAGCCGGGGACAAGCTTTATATAATAGACTTTAAGTACGGCAAGGGGGTACCGGTCTTTGCAGCCCAAAGCGCCCAGTTAAAGCTTTACGCGCTGGGGGTATATGAAGAAATGAAACACCTTTTTAATATCAAAAATACGTCGTTAACAATCTACCAGCCCCGTATAGATAACGTTAATACCCTGGAAATAGACGTAGCCAGCTTATTAATATGGCAAAGGGACTATGTTATACCCCGCGCAAAGCTGGCAGACGAAGGCGGCGGCGAATTTGTACCGGGTACGCATTGCCAATTTTGCAAGATAAAACCGAAATGCAAAGCGCTGGCAGACTATAACCTGAAGCTGGCTAAAAGCGCTTTTGTGGACGCAGACCTATTAACGCCAGACGAAATAGCCGAAATACTTAAAAAGGAAAAGTTTTTTACTGACTGGCTTACCGCTGTATCTGACTACGCGGCAGACCAGGCTATAAACCACGGCGTAACGTGGCCGGGTATGAAGTTGGTTGAAGGTAGAAGTATAAGGCAGTACATAAATGAAACGGACGTAGCGCTGAAGCTTCAGGACGCTGGCGTAAAGAACGGGGACATATACAAGCCGCTGGCTGTAAAAGGTATTACAGAAATGACTAAGGCACTGGGTAAGGCAGACTTTGAAAAGCTGCTTTCTGACCTGGTACATAAGCCCCCCGGCAAGCCCGTACTGGTACCGGAAACCGATAAGCGGCCAGCGTACGGCGCGGCTGAACGGGCTAAAAATGCTTTTGCGAAGGAATGAGAAGCCCCCTACGATATGTAGCCGCTATGGCTAACGCTTCAAAAAGAAGTATTTCTAAACAATCTAAAACGATAAACACAATGGAAAAAAGTCTAACCAAAGTAATTACAGGCGTAGTACGTCTGTCTTATTTACACGTATGGGAACCTACCAGTATGCAAGACGGCGGCCCTAAAAAGTACAGCGCTGCGCTGCTTATCCCTAAAAGCGATAAGGAAACCGTTAAGAAGATCCGCGCGGCTATTGAAGCTGCAAAGGAAGCGGGGCTACCTAAATGGGGCGGGAAGCTACCGGCTAATTTAAAGCTACCCTTACGCGACGGGGACGCAGAACGCCCAGACGACGAAACTTATAAGGGTATGTACTTCGTTAACGCGTCAAGTAGCCAGCAGCCCGGCGTCCTGGATAGCGATAAAAACGAAATGATTGATAAGGCAAAGCTGTATAGCGGCGCCTACGGGAAGGTAGATATTAACTTTTACGCGTTTAATACGCAAGGAAACCGGGGCGTAGCCTGCGGACTTAATAATATCCTGAAAGTTAAGGACGGCCCGGCGCTGGGCGGTAAGGAAGCAGCCAGCGTAGCTTTTGCGGACGTAGAAGTAGAAGACGACGATCTGTAAATATATGTACCCAGCCCACGGCTTTTTAAGTTGTGGGCTTTTTAAATTTTATTATATGAAAGTAAGACGTTTCAAATGTCTTTGCGGCTGCGGCAATAACGTAAAGCCTAACTATATACGCGAACGCGTACCCAGTACCATACTAAAGAACTGGGACAAAGCCGGGAAAATAACCGGCGTAGAAGGCTACGGCTATCTAAATAACGGCTATTTTAATACCCTGCGCTGCGCTTTTGACTGGGCTACCAGGCGCCTGAAAGACCCAGCCCGCTTTTGTGGATAACTTCTATTTGGAAGTAACGTTAGCGTTACCTATCTTTGGTAAAATTATCAATTATGACTACCTTAAAATGGAACGAATTTTTTAAAGTAACCGTAGACGTATATAAAAAAGATACTACGGAAATAGACGCCAGGTTGGCCGCTACCGGTTTTGAATTTACCAAAGTTATTGTTAACTGGTATAACGGTAGAACGAATTACACAATAAAAACGGCCCCCGCTTTCATGCCGAAGCTGATAGAAATACTAACAGATTGACTTTAGCCATAGATATAGAAACTTTTAGCAGCTACCCGCTGAATAACGTCTATAAGTATACCGAAGCGCCAGACTTCGAAATACTTTTAATCGGTTACCGGTACGACGACGGGCCGGTGCACGTTATTGATATGGAAGACGTAGACTATACCGCAGGGCTTTATACCGGTATATCTGAAGCTATAAACCTGGATAAGTTTTTACAAGATCTCATTAACCCGGCTATACTTAAAAGCGCCTTTAACGCCCAGTTTGAAATAACTTGTTTAAGCGAGTATTTTAAAATAGAACTGGATCCAGCGCAGTGGCGCTGTACTATGGCTGGCGCTGGTATGCTGGGGCTGCCTATGAAGCTGGAAACTTGCGCGGCTGTACTGAAATTACCAGAACAAAAGGACCCCAAAGGTAAGGCCCTTATTAAGTATTTTACCCAGCCCTGTAAACCTACCAAAGTTAACGGGGGGCGTACCCGGAACCTTCCGGAACATAGCCCGGAAAAGTGGGCGGAATTTATAGAGTACTGTAGAAAAGACGTAGAAGTAGAAAGCCAGATAAGAAATAAAATTTCATTTTATAGCTTGTCTGATTTTGAAAAGCCTATGTTTCAGATAGACCAGGAAATAAATAAGCGGGGCGTACGTATAGACCGGGTACTGGTAGAAAATGCCATACGTATGAACGGGGTCTATACCGGTAAGCTTTGGGGTGAAGCGGCTTCTATTACAAAACTAGCTAACCCTAACAGCGTAACACAGCTTAAAACGTGGCTGGAAGATAATACAGACTGGCAGATAGAAACACTAAGCAAACAAGCTATACCCGGGCTTATCGAAAGTCTGGATCTTAACCAGGTAGAAATTAAAAGGGTACTGGAAATTCGCCAGCTAACCAGTAAAAGCAGTATAAAGAAGTATCAGGCTATGTTAGATAACGCAGGCAGCGACGACCGGGTACGGGGGTTATTCCAGTACTACGGCGCTAACCGGACTGGCCGGTGGGCTGGGCGTCAAGTTCAGGTGCAGAACTTAATAAAGAACTGGTTACCGGACTTGAAACTAGCCCGCCAGCTAGTACGGGAAGGCGACCTGGAAGCCGTAGAACTGTTCTACGGTAACGTGGGGCTGGTACTTAGTCAGCTTGTAAGGACCGCCTTTATACCCAGCGAAGGCAACGTACTAGCGGTAAGTGATTTTTCAGCTATTGAGGCCAGGGTAATAGCCTGGCTGGCCGGGGAAAAATGGAAGCTAGACATATTTAACGGGGACGGGAAAATATACGAAGCCACGGGCGCGCGTATGTTTAACTGTAAAGCCGAAGATATAAAAAAGGGATCTGCACAACGCGACGCTGCAAAAATTTGTGAACTGGCTTTAGGCTACCAGGGCGCGGTAGGCGCGCTAACGCAAATGATAGAAGGGGAAAAATATAAATTTCTGGAACGTGGTAAGCCCTGGGTATTTAATCCTACTGAAGACGAAATGAAAGACCTTGTTTATAAGTGGCGCGGGGCTAACCCGCGGATAGTTAAGCTTTGGTACGATACGAATAACGCGGTAATAAATTGCGTAGACACTGGGGAAAAAATTACAGTAGGCAAAGTTACTTACCATATTGAAAAAGGCGTACTTTTCTGCACCTTACCCAGCGGCCGCCAGCTTTCCTATATGCGGCCAAAGTTAGCGCCTAATAAATTTGACGGGGTAAGCGTTCAATACGAAGGCATGGACCAGACTACCAAACAATGGAAGCGAATAGCCGCGTACGGTGGGCTATTCGTAGAGAATATAACGCAGGCGGTAGCCAGGGATTTGTTAGCGGAAAAGCTTAAAAGGATTAACGATACAGTTTTAAATAGCATAGTAATGCACGTACACGATGAAGCAGTACTGGACATACCCGCGGGTAACTTAGACGCGGTTAATTGGCTTATGGGTGCGCCGGTAAGCTGGGCGCCGGGGCTACCAATGAAAGCCGAAGGCTTCGAAACTTTATTTTACAAAAAAGACGACTAATGAAACTATACGAATACGACATAGTAAAAGCTATGGACAAAGCCCCAGACAGTAAGCGGGAAATAACTACCGGGCTAGTACTGGCAGACTTTGGTAAGTATAAAATTTACATAAGTTTTGAGGGTAGCGAAATTAAGCTACATAAAACCGGGGACACGCCCGAAAGTATTATAGTTAGTCCGTCTTCAGCTAATGTTATTTTAGTAAAATGAAATGTAAAGACTGTAAAAGGCCAGCCCGTAAAGGTAGAAAGCTTTGCTACCGCTGCGCGCAGCGGCGCTGGCGGGAAGCCGACCCGGTACGCGCCAGCTTTCATAACTTGAAAGCCCACGCCAGGGAACGCGGTAAGGTCTTTACTATAACGCTGGAATACTTCAGGGCTTTTTGTATACGTACGGACTACATAACCGGTAAAGGGCGCAGCGCTGACAGTTACCACGTAGACCGGATAGACGAAGCGCTGGGCTATATAGAAGGAAATTTACAGGTACTAACTAATACCGCAAACGTGGTAAAGTACCTTAATTATGACTGGGCTACCGGTACTGCAAAAGTCTATAAGGGGGTTAAAGGGGGTTACAACGATGAAGAAAATTTACCTTTCTAAATTTTATTTATGAAATACTGGCTATCTGTAGGGCATAACCGGCGGGCGAAGACCTGGAAAAACATAGAACTTACCTGGCCTGAACTACTGGCGCGGCTTCAGGACTGTAAATATACCAGCGAAACGGTAAAGGAATACGCGGCTATGACACGCGACGAACAGGCGGACATAAAAGACATAGGCGGGTTTGTGGGCGGGGCTATAGCAGGCGGCAGGCGTAAGAAGGGCGCGGTTACTTCGCGGGGGCTTATTACCCTGGATCTGGATAAAGCCCCGGTAGACTTTTGGGACGGGCTAGTACTTGACTGGGATTTTAAAATGTGTATTTACAGTACCCATAAACATACGCCAGAAAGCCCGCGGCTGCGGCTTATAATACCGCTGGACCGGGAAATACTACCA
>Ga0137313_1000386_pt1 | contig 14695 bp, 8 predicted proteins | sample EasRivERMZT166_2_FD_102287 | JGI IMG/M metagenome (GOLD analysis project Ga0137313, IMG submission 102287) | Soil microbial communities from meander-bound floodplain in the East River, Colorado, USA - East River MetaG ERMZT166_2 | ecosystem: Environmental > Terrestrial > Soil > Floodplain ...
CGATCCGCTTCCCCGACGGGTTCCGCCGCTCGCAGGGGAAGGCGCTCGTGAACGTCGGCTCCGTCGGCCAGCCGCGCGACGGCGACACGCGCGCCTCGTACGTGACCTTCGACGGGGAGACCGTCTGGTTCCACCGCGTCGAGTACGACTTCAAGGCGACGCAGAAGAAGATCCTCGACACCGGCGTCTTGCCGCGTTACCTCGCGGCGCGCCTCGAGGAGGGGCGTTGAGCCGGCCGCGCCGCCGCGCGGTAGGGCATTCGTCCGTCCTTTCGTCGTCCTGACCCGGAGTCCGCAGCCCCGATGGATCGTCGCGCCTCGCTCGCCTTCTTCCTTTTCATGCTGGTCGCGGTCGGGTACCTCACGGTGAAGAACGTGATGTTCCCGCGCGCCGCCGCGGCGCCGGCGAACGCCGCCGCCCCGCCCGGGCCCGAAGCCGTCCCGAACGCCGCGGCGCCGACCCCGGCCCCGACGGCGACCGCGCCGGCCGCCGTGCCCGTCACGAGCTTCCCCGCGACGCGCGACGTCGCGCGCGTCGACGACCTCGTGGTCGACACCGACTTCTACCGCGTGCGCCTCAGCAACCACGGCGCGGGCATCCGCGAGCTCAAGCTGAAGAAGTACTTCACGCGCATCGGCATCGCAGGCGATCCGGCGCAGGAGGCCGATCCGGCCCACTGGCTGCCGCTCTGCAACGACCTCGACCCGGAGCTGCCGCTGCTGCGGCTCGCGCGCGATCCGGCGATGGCGCCGGCCGGGCTGCCGCCGGAGACGTCGAACTGGACCTCCGAGACGAAGCGCGTCTCCGGCGGCACCGACGTCCTCTTCACCTTCGAGGACGGCGACGGCAACCGCTTCGAAAAGACGCTGCGCTTCCGCGACGGCCGCTACGACATCGGCGTCGAGCTGCGCTTCTCCAGCCAGCGCGAGGGGGCCGAGCAGGGCTCGAGCTCCTACCTGCTGACGGCCGTCTCGAACATCGACGACGTGCGCGCCACCAAGTTCACGGAGAAGCCGGCCGCCGTCTTCACGGTCCGCGACGAGGACAACCTCGACTCGCTCCCGGCGACGTCGCTCAACGACGGCCCGCAGACGCGCGACGTCGTCCGCGAGGACGCGCTGCCGTTCGTCGGCGCGACCAACAACTACTTCGCCTTCGCGCTGCGGCCCCACCCGGAGACGGCGCCCTACTTCACGCGCGCCACCGCCTCCAAGGTCTTCGACCGCATCAACTTCGAGGTGGCGCAGCGCGCCAAGGAGGCCGAGACGCGCGCCCCGATCACCGCCTCCGACCTGCAGTCGCTGCACGAGGAGTGGGACTCGAACGTGCGCGTCGACGCGATGCTGCGCATCGTCTTCCCGCCCAAGGGCGCGCCGCCCCTGACGATGAGCTTCGACCTGTTCGCCGGCATGCGCAGCCCCGACGTGATGGAGGGCGACGAGCACTCCGACTTCCGCATCCTCTACGCCGTGCAGTACGGCAGCGTCTGGACCCGCTGGATCAACCGCGTCCTGCTGGTCTGGATGCGGTGGATGCACGCGCTCACCCACAACTGGGGCGTCGCGATCATCCTGCTCACGGCGACGGTGAAGGCTCTGCTCTTCCCGCTCAACCGCATGCAGAGCCGGACGATGGAGGTGTTCCAGAAGAAGATGAAGCTGCTGCAGCCGAAGATCGACGAGCTGAAGCAGCGGTACAAGAACAACCTGCAGAAGCTCCAGCAGGAGCAGCAGAAGCTGATGGCGGCGAACGGCGTGCGCCCGCCCATCTTCGGCTGCCTGATCCTCTTCCTGCAGATGCCCGTCTGGTACGGCCTGTTCCAGATCATGCGCAGCGCGCCGGAACTGCGGCAGGCCGGCTTCGTCGGCTGGATCACCGACCTCTCGCTGCCCGACAACGTCCCGCTCGGCTTCACCGTCCCGATGCCGTTCGGGTGGAGCTTCGACACGATCCACCTGCTGCCGATCCTGATGGTGATCGCGTGGCTGGTGCAGAACCGGATGATGCCGAAGGCCACCGATCCGCAGCAGGCGCAGATGCAGAAGATGATGAACTTCTTCCCGCTGATCTTCGGCGCGATGCTCTACACCTACGCGTCGGGCCAGTCGCTCTACATGCTGGTCAACTCGATCCTCGGGATGCTGCAGATGAAGTTCCTGCGGGTGACGCCGACAAGCTGATGGACGCGCGCCGCCGCGGCGTGCTGGTCGTGGCCGGCTGCGGGCTGGCCGCGCTGCTCTTCGTGCCGCTGCTCGACCTCGCGCTTCGGCGCGGCTGGCTGCCCGAGGCGGGCCCGCCGCCGCACTTCCGGCCGGTGCGCGGCGCCGACGGCCGCGCGCTCGCCGACGCGGGCGGCCGCGCGCTCTGGTCGATCAACCCCGAGGTCGCGGCGGGCCTCGCCGGCGGCGACGGCGACCGCCTCGCGACGCCGCGCGAGAAGGGGAGCGGCGTCTGGCGCGTCCTCTCGATCGGGGAGTCGACCACCTTCGGGACCGGCTACCGCGGGCGCGCCTCCTACTCGCGCTTCCTCGAGATGCGGCTGCGCGCCCGCTTCGCCCGGCCGGCGCTCGAGGTCGTGAACTGCGGGAAGAGCGGCTACGACAGCCACGACTGGCCCTCGCTCGCGCGCGAGCTCGACGACTTCGCCCCCGACGCGCTCGTGCTCTACGTCGGCCACAACGAGTTCAAGCGCCCCAACCTGCTCGGCGTGGTCGACCCGTTCGTCGCCTGGCTGCAGCGCTCGCCGCGCGCGCGCCGGCTGCTGGGCCCGCCGCCCGACCGCGCGCTGGAGCCGGAGAGCGTGCGCGCCGGTCCGTTCCTGACCGACGGGCAGCGCGCCCGCGCGCTCGCCGACTTCGTGGCGGGCGTGCGCGCCCTGCTCGACGTCGCGGCGCGCCGCGGGATCCCGGCGCTCGTCTGCATCCCGGCGTCGAACGTCGTCGACCACGCGCCGCGCTGCAGCGTCGTGCCGGTCGGGCCCGACTCCGCGGCGCTGGTCGCGGCGGTCCGCGCGACGGGCGCCGCGTGGGACGCGGGGGAGGCGAAGCTCTCCGCCGGCGACGACGGGGCGCGTACCGGCGAGGCGGCGCGCGCCGACCTCGCGGCGGTCGACCGGCTCGTGAAGCGGGCGCCCGGCGCGGCGCTGCTGCACTGGCGGCGCGGCCGGATCCTGCGCGCGCTCGGCCGCGACGACGAGGCGGGGCGGGCCTTCGAAGCGTCGCTCACGCTCGACGAGCTGCCCGAGCGCGCCTCGCCCGACCTGATCGCCGCGCTGCGCGCGGTCGCGGCGGAGCGCGGTGCCGCGCTGGCCGACTGCGAGGCGCGCTTCGCCCGCGAGTCGCACGGCGCGCTCGGCTTCGACCTCTTCATCGACTACTGCCATCCCAACCTGCTCGGCCACTACCTCGTCGCCGACGAGATCTTGCGTGCCGTCGAGGCGCTGCCGGCGGCGGCGCGGCCGGGCGCGGCCGACGACACGCGCGAGCCGCCGGGCGACTTCAAGGCCCGTTTCGACGCCTACTACGCCTCGCTCCACTTCACGGAGGAGGACGCGGCGCGCCAGAATTTCGGGCAGGCGACGCTGCTCGTGAACGAGCTCGCCACGAACGCCGACGCGCCGGCCGCGCTGTGGGAGCGGCCGCGCGAGTTCCTCGACGCCGTCGTGCAGCAGTCGGCCGCGTTCGAGCGCGACGCCGAGTTCCTCGTGGTGCGCGCGCTGGTCCGCGCCGCGTGCGGGGCCGCCGAGGCGGCGCGCGCCGATCTCGCCGCGGCGCGGTCGCTCGACGACGCGAAGGCGCGGACGCTCGGCGCCGCGATCGGCCGGCTGCCCGGCGCGGTCGCCGCGTTCGGCCGCGCCGGCGTCGCGGTCGGTCCGGACGGCTTCCGGTGAGCGCGCCGTGACGCCTCTGCGCGCGCGCGCGGCGCTGCTGCTCGCCGGCGTCGCGGCGGCGTTCGCGCTCTTCGCGCTGGTCGAGCTCGCGCTGCGCACGATCGGGCGCGGCGTCGAGCGCGAGCTCGTCGAGTTCGAGGCGCCCGAGGGGCGCCTGCTCACGCGCTACCGGAACTGGCCCGACCTCGCGAAGGACCCGGCGCGTTCGCTCGATCGCATCGCCTGCGCCGTTGCGAAGCCCGCGGGAACGTTGCGCGTCGTGGTGGTCGGCGAGTCGACGGCGGCCGGCTTTCCCTTCGCGCCGCACTTCTCCTTCGCGCGCGTCCTCGAGGCGCGCCTGCGCCGCGACCATCCGGGACGCGCGATCGAAGTCGTCGAATTCGGGCGCGCCGCCGATCCGAGCGCGGCCGTCGCCGCGACGGCGCGCGAAGCGATGGCGTGCGCGCCCGACCTCCTCGTGATCTGCAGCGGCCACAATGAATATCAGGCCTCCTACATCGACGACCTGCGCGACGGATTCGGCGGGACGCTGCAGCGGACGGTCGGACGCCTGCGCATCGCCGGTCTCTTGAGGCCGCCGCGCGCGGCCGGCCCCGACGATCCGGCGGCGCTCGACCTCGCGGCGCGCGCCGGCGGCGGGCTGGTCGGGGCCGGGCCGTTCCTCGGTCCCGATGAATTCGCGCGCGGCGTCGCGCGCTTCCGGGAGAACCTCGAGGCGATGGTCGCGACCGCGCGCGCGGGCGGCGCGAAGGCGCTGCTCATGACGCAGGCGTCGAACCTCTCCCGTTTCGCGCCCTGCTACTCGTTCCACTCGAGACCGCTGCTGCCGGCCGTCGCGAAGAACTACGACCACCATCTGAGCGAGCTGCTGCGCCTCGCGCGCAGCGAGCCGTGGAGTGAGCAGTCGCGCCAACTCTCCCAGGCGCTCACGGCGCAGGACCCCGACGTCGCGCTGCGCAGCTATGTCGAAGGGTTGCGGCTCGAGGCGAACGGCCGCTCCGAGGAGGCGGCGCGCGCGTTCGAGCGCGCGCTCGAGCTGGACGGCTATCCCAATCGCGCGCGCGCCGCGCTGAACGATGCGATCCGCTTCGTCGCGCGCGAGCAGGACGCCGCGCTGGTCGACGTCGTCGCGGCGTTCCAGCGCGCGACGCAGCTCGCGGCGCCCGGCGACGACCTCTTCCTCGACCACTGCCACCCGACGCTCGAGGCGACCTTCGCCGTCGCCGACGCGCTGCTCCCGGAGGTCGAGCGCGCGCTCGGCCTCTCCCCGCCGGCGGGCGCCGATCGGCGGCCCGCCTGCGTCGACCTCGCGCCGGTCGACGACTGGCTGCGCGAGATGCAGCTCTCGCGCGCGGCGCTCGCGAACGGCCCGATCACCGCCGGGAACGTGAGCCTGCTGCTCCATTTGCAGAGCCCCGCGTCGGGCGAGGCGCTGCGGCTGTCGCGGCGCGGCTTCGAGACCGGGCTCAAGCTCGACGTCGAGTCGAAGGCCGCCATGACCGGCCTCCTCGTGGTCGAGCTGCTCGACCGCCACAAGGAGCTCGCCCTCTTCTGGCAGGAGAAGCTCCTCGCGCGCGCGCCGGACGCCTTGGCCGCCGTCGAGGCCCAGGTGAAGAGCCGACCGCCGCTCTCCGAGGCGCTGCGCGACCTCGGGCTGACCTTCGAGAAGGGGCGGCTCGTGCCGGCGACCTTTCCTAAGTGACGAATCCCCAAGCAGTCGCGTCACTCCGTCTTTGACACACCAGCGGTTGAGCGGGAGAATCCCGGGCCGGCGTGCCAAGACCGGGAGGGGACGGTCCGGCGCCGGGCGCTGCGGCGGCCCAAAGGACTGGGAGCGGGGGCGGAACACCAGAGGGTCGGGACCAGGCGAAGCCGCGATGCGGTGTCCGTACTGCAAGTCCAACAATGACAAGGTGATCGATTCGCGGACCTCGGGGGACGCGGCGGTCATCCGTCGTCGGCGGGAGTGCCTCGAGTGCGGGCGCAGGTTCACCACCTACGAGACGATCGAGGAGATCCAGCTCCGCGTCATCAAGAAGGACGGCAGCCGCGTGCCGTTCGATCGCGCGAAGCTGCGCGCCGGGATCCTGAAGGCGTGCGAAAAGCGGCCAGTCTCCCAGGAGCAGATCGAGGAGATCTGCCGGCGCATCGAAGCACAGCTGAACGAGATGTTCGACAAGGACGTCTCGTCGCAGTTCGTCGGCAACCTCGTGATGAACGAGCTGCGCAAGCTCGACCCGGTCGCGTACGTCCGCTTCGCGTCGGTCTATCGTGAGTTCAAGGACGTCGAGCAGTTCCTGGAAGAGCTCGGGCCCCTGATGAATCATGGGGATCAGGGGAAGCACGGGACGGGGAACGGTCCAGGGCACGGGACTGGGCATGGGGAAGGGGCGCCGGAGAAGCCGACCAAGGCCAACCGGTGATGGCGGGGCGTGGAAATGATCCGACCGCAACCTGATCCGGAAGAGGATCCGTTGCGCGAAGTCGTCCGGTCCGATGGCGCGCGCGAGCGTTTCGACGCCGCGCGTCTCGCGGCGTCGATCCATCGCGCGGCGCTGGCCGTCGGCCAGGGCGAGGAGCTCCTCGCCGACGAGCTCGCGACGCTGGTCGCGCTCGTGCTCCGTTCCGAGCACGCGGACGCGCCGCCGCCGGCGCGCGCCGTGCGCCAGATCGCCGAGCGCGTCCTGATGGAGACGGGCCACCACGACGTGGCGCGCAGCTACATCCTGCAGCAGGCGCGCGACGAGGAGGTCGGCCTCACGCGGCGCGACGCGCCCGCGCGCGCGAACGGAGCGGCGCAAGACGACGGCGCGCCGCGCATCGCGTCGCTCGGCCGCGAGCGGCTCGAGCGGTTCGACGCGGACGACCTCGCGCAGGCGCTCGTGCTCGAGGTCTCGCTGCGCAGCGTCGACGCGCGCGAGATCGCGGCCGCGGTCGAGCGGCGCGTGATGGCGCAGGGAGCGCCGCGACTCGCTGCCGCGACGCTGCGCCAATGGGTCGCCGTCGAGCTGCTCGAACGCGGGCGCGCCGACCTGCTGCCGCGCGTGCAGGGGCTCGGGCTGCCGGCGCAGGAGGTCGAGGCGATCGCATTTTCCCGCGCACTCACCTGCGAGCGGCCCGACGTGCGGCTCGGCCAGGAGCTGCTGCGGCGCTACAGCCTCGCGCGCGTCCTCGACCCGGCGGTCGCCGAGGCGCATCTTGCGGGCGATCTTCATGTCGATGGGCTCGCCGCGCCGGGCCAGGCGCTCGAGGCGACGGTCGACCTCGGCGAGGTGCGGCGCGCCGCGCTCCCGGGCGCGCTCGCGGCGCTGCTCCATCTCGTGCACGGCGTCGAGCCGGCGCTGCACGCGCCGCTCGGCCTGAACCACGTCGAGCGCGCGCTCGCGCCCGCGTTCGAGAGCTCGGCGCAGGCCGAGGAGACCGCGCGCGCGCTGCTGCTCGCGCTCTCCGACGGCGTCGCCGGCCGGCGCGGCCGGACCGCGCGCCGCATCCTCGGGGTGGGCGTCGAGCTGCCGGCGCGGCTCGCCACCTCGCTCTTCCGGCGCGGCGCCGAGCCCGAGACGGTGCGCGCGCGGCTGCTCGCCTTCGTGACGCACCTCCTCGACGCGGCGGTCGACTTCGCGGCGCACCTCCAGCTGCCGCGCGTGCGGATCCTGGTCGACGAGGGCGAGGAGGAGCGCGAGCTCCTCTCGATCAGTGCCGTGCTGCAGCCGGCGCTCGCGCTCGGCGTCGCCGACGTGTCGCACTCGACGCGCACGCCCGCCGTCCACGTGGTCGGCGCGCGCGTCGGTCTCAACGTCGCGCGGCTCGGGCTGCACGCGGGCCGGCGGCGCGAGCGCGAGCTCTTGCGCGCGCTGCCCGGACTCGTCGAGCGCGGCGTCGCCGCCGCGACCAACGTCCTGCGCGACCTGCTGCAGCGCGACGAGGCGGGCGTCGGCTTCCTGCGCCGCCTGCGCGACGTCGCGCGCGACGTGAGCGGCGATCTGCCGCTGGAACTTCCAGGCAGCCACGCCTACTCGGTCGAGATCGTGCCGGTCGGCGTCGACGCCGCCGTGCGCGCCGTCACCGAGCGCGACCCGGCCGAGAGCGAGCCGGCCGCGCGCTTGCGAGACGAGGTGGTCGCCGCGCTCGCCGCGGCACTTCCCGTCTCCGGCAGCGCCCGCTACGAAGCGCGCGAGCAGCCGTTTTCCGAGGCGGAGCTGCGCTTCGGGCGCCTCGATTTCCTCGCGTTTCCCCGCGGCCACGACGTGCTCGGCCTCGCGCACGACGGCGCCGCATTCCGCTACGCCTGCGACCCCGCGCCGCCGAGAGGGCACTCGGCCGCGCGGTCGTCGACCGCCTCGATCCCGCCGTCTCGCCTGCCGAAGGTCCGCGCTTCCCGTCCGTCCGAAGGGACCGTCTCCGCATGAAGCTCACCAAGGTCGAGATGTACGGGTTCAAGTCGTTCGCGCACCGGACCACGTTCGCGATCGGCGACGGCATCACCGCCATCGTCGGCCCGAACGGCTGCGGCAAGAGCAATCTCGTCGACGCGATCCAATGGGCGCTCGGCGAGCAGCGGCCGACGCGGCTGCGCAGCTCCGGCATGGCGGACGTCGTCTACCGCGGCGACGCGACCAGCGTCGACCACGCCGAGGTCTCGCTCCACTTCGACAACGCGGCGGGGCGGCTGCCCCATCCGTCGCCCGAGGTGAAGGTGACGCGCCGTCTCGGCAAGGACGGCGAGAGCATCTACCTCGTCAACGACTCGACCGCGAAGCTGAAGGACGTGCGCGACCTCTTCCTCGACACGGGGCTCGGGGTCGGCGGCTACTCGTTCATGGCGCAGGGACAGATCGACGCGATCCTGCGCGCGAGCGCGTCGGAGCGGCGCGTCCTGATCGAGGAGGCGGCGGGCACCAGCCGCTACCGCGTGCGCCGCAAGGAGACGGTGCGCCGGCTCGAGCGCACCGAGCAGGACATCGCGCGCGCGAGCGACCTCCTCGCCGAGCTCGAGCGGCAGGTCCGCTCGCTCAAGTCGCAGGCGGGGCGCGCGCGGACGTACGTCGAGAAGCGCGACCGGCTGCGCGCCGTGGTCGCGGTCCTGCACGACCGCCGCCGCCGCGAGCTGCAGGCGGCGCTCGCCGAGCTCGACGAGGGCAAGGAGGCGGCGCGCTCGCGCGAGTCCGCCGCGCGCGCCGAGCTCGCGACGGGCGAGAGCTCGCTGGGAGCGCGTGACGAGGAGCAGGCGGCCCGCGCCGCCGCGATCAGCGACGCGCGCGCGGTCCACGCCGAGCGGCGCGCCCGCGGCGAGCACCTCGTGACGCGCCTCGCCGAGCGGGACGAGCGCGCGCTGCAGGTCGCGGGCGAGCGCACCGAGAGCGCCGCGCGCCGCGCCGAGGTCGCGGAGCAGGCGAAGGAGCTCGCGAGGTCGGAGCGCGAGTCGGAGGAGCGCGTCCACCAAGTGGCTGCCGAGGAGTCCAAGCGCCGCGAGGAGCGCGGCTCCGCGCAGCGGCGCATGCAGGAGCTCGACCGCAAGGCCCGCGAGATCGAGGAGGCGGTCGGCGAGCTCGAGAAGGACGAGCTCGACCTCGTCGAAGAGGAACAGCGCGCGCGCAGCGAGCTCGGCGACGTCGAGTCGCACCTGAAGGTGCTGGCCAACTCGCGCCACAAGCTCGAGGGGCGCAGCGCCGAGCGGACGCGCACGATCGCCGAGGTCGCCGACGCCGCGCGCGCGAAGCGCGACGTGGTCGCCCGCCGGACCGCGGAGCGGCGCGCGCTCGAGCAGGAGCTCTCGGCCGACGACGACGTGCTGGCGCGCCTCTTCAACGAACGGCAGGCGCTGGCCGACCGGCAGCGCCAGCGCCACGCGCGCATCGAGGGCGAGAAGTCGCGCCTTCTCGTCGTCGAGGACGCGATCGCCCGCCACGAGGGGGTGAGCGAGCAGGTGCGCGACCTCCTCGAGCGCGCCGCGGCCGGCGACCCCGAGCTCGCCGGCATCGAGGGGATCGTGGCCGACCTCGTCACCGCGCCCACCGAGGTGGCGCGCGCGCTCGAGGCGGCGCTCGGGCAGCTCTCCGAGGCGCTCGTCGTCGCCGATCGCGCGACGGCCAACCGCATCCTGAAGCGGCTGCGGCGCGACGGCCTCGAACGGATCCGGATCCTCTCGCGCGCCGAGCTGCCGCGCCCCGAGGCGGAGCTCGCCTGGAACGAGCTGCTGCGCGCGTCGGGCTTCGACAAGAAGGACGGGGCGCTCCTGTCGGCGCTGGTCGGCCAGTTCGACCTGCTGCCGGCCGACGTCCCGATGGAGCAGTGCTCGCCGGAGGCGGGGCGCGCGCTCGTCAGCCGCGACGGCGAGGTGATGCTCTCGCCGTTCGAGAGCGTGAGCCGCGGCCGTGGCGAGTTCCTCGGCCTGATCACGCGGAGAAACGAGCGCGAGCGGCTCGAGCGGTTCGTGCGGACGGGCGAGGCGGAGTGCCGCGAGCTCGAGTCGGCGCTGGCGCGGATGCAGGACGAGATCGCGTTGCGCGAGCGCGACCGCGAGGCGCGCTCGCAGCGGCGCGCCGAGGCGGCCGGCGTCGAAGCGGAGGCGCAGGCCGACCTGCAGGGGTCGCAGAACCGCCTCGCGCTGCTGCGCGACGAGCTCGAGCTCGACGCGCGCGAGCTCGTCGACCTCGAGCGCAAGCGCGCGCAGCTCGACGCCGAGCGGCGGACGCTGGCGACCGTACGCGCCACCCTCGAGGCGAGGCGCGCCGAGGTGCGCGCGCGCCGCGGCGCGCTGGCGCAGGAGGCGACGCGCGGCCACGGCGAGAAGCAGAAGGCCGAGGAAGCGGTCGTCGCGCTCGACGTCGAGGTCGCGAAGCTCGCCGAGCGGGCCAAGGCCGCGGCTGACGCGCGCACGACGGCACGGGCGCGCCTGCTCGAACGCCGGGAAGAGTTGCAGCGCGCCGACCGGCGCATCGCCGAGCTCTCCGAGGAGGACCAGCAGCTCGCCGAGACGAAGGCGGCCGCCGCGGCCGAGCGGCAGGGGCTGCTCGCCGAGATCGAGCGGCTCGCCCAGGAGCTCGCGGCGCGCGCGACCGAGCTCGAGCGCCACAAGGCCGAGTCGGCCGGCTTGCGTGCCCGGGTGCACGAGCTGCGCGGCCTGGTCGAGGCGTCGTCGCGCGACCTGCAGTCGTTCGAGCTGCGCGAGCAGGAGCAGCGCCTCCACCTCGAGGTGCTCGAGGCGAAGGTCGGCGAGGAGCTGCTGCTCACGCCCGACGACCTCGCGCGCCAGGTCGCGGCGATCCGGGCGGGCGAGGCGACGCACCTCGTGCTGCCGCCGCCGCCGCCCGCGCCGGTCGAGGCGATGGGCCTCGAGGCGGCCGTCGGCGCGAACGGGGCGCCCGCGCCGGAGGGCGCGAACGGGAGCGTCGCCGCGGCGATGATTGCGGCGCCGGGCGCGACTCCGCCCGCGGCTCCCGCTCCGCCCGTGGCGCCGGCGCTGCCGATCCACGTGGTGCTCGACCCGAAGCTCTTCGAGACGCCGCTCGCGACGCTGAACCAGGAGGCGGAGCGGCTGCGCAACGTCATCGCCCGCATCGGGCCGGTGAACGTGACCGCGATCGAGGAGCTGCAGGCGGTCGAGGGGCGGGCGATCTTCCTGTCGAAGCAGAAGCAGGACCTGACCGAGGCGCGCGCGAAGCTGCGCGAGATGATCGAGGAGATCGACCGCGAGTGCGAGTCGCGCTTCGAGAAGACGTTCGAGGAGGTGCGCGCGCACTTCCGCGACCTCTTCCGGCGCCTCTTCGCGGGCGGGCGCGCCGACCTGCTGCCGGTCGAGGGCGACGAGCCGGGCGAGCCGGGCGTCGACATCGTCGCGGCGCCGCCCGGCAAGGACCCGCGCTCGCTCGCGCTGCTCTCCGGCGGCGAGCGCGCGCTCACCGCGGTGGCGCTCCTCTTCGCGCTCTTCTCGACCCGGCCGTCGCCCTTCTGCGTGCTCGACGAGGTCGACGCGCCGCTCGACGACTCCAACAAGGCGCGTTTCACGACGATGGTGCGCGAGTTCCTGAAGGGGACGCAGTTCCTGATCGTCACGCACGCGAAGGTGACGATGGCGGCGGCCGACGTCCTGTACGGCGTGACCATGCAGGGCGACGGCGTCTCGAAGCCGATCGCGATCCGCTTCGAGCAGGAGAAGGCGAAGGAGCATGCCGCCGGCTGACGCGCCGGGCCCGGTCGTGCGCGTGCGCTGGCGCTGGCGCGTCGAGCACGCGCTCGTGCACGGCCTGATCCGGTTCCTGCAGGCGCTGCCCGTGCCGGTCGCCTTCGCCTTCGCGCGGGGACTCGGCGCGCTGGCGCACCTCGTGCTGCGCAGCCGCGTCCGCCTCGCGCGGCGGCAGATGGCCGAAGCGCTGGGCGGGCATCCCGACGACGCGCGCATCCGCGCCGACGTGCGCGAGTGCTTCCGCCACTTCATGCGCGTCCCGATCGAGATGATGACCCTGGAGGCCGCGCTCGCCCGCAAGCGTCCCGACGAGGTGCTGCGGATGCACGGCAAGGAGCACTACGACCGCGTCCTCGCGCGCGGGCGCGGCGTGATCTTCCTCACCGGCCACCTCGGCAACTGGGAGGTGATGGGGACGTTCGGGCCGAGGCTCGGCCTGCCGGTCACCGGCGTCGGGCGGCCGCTCGAGAACCCGCTGATCGACGCGGAGCTGCTCGCGCTGCGCAGCCGCTTCGGCCAGCGCATGGTCGCCAAGGACGGCGCGGGCGTGAAGCTCATGCGCGAGCTCAAGCAGGGCCACGTGATCGCGCTGATGATCGACCAGCACGCGGGCAGCGAAGGGCTGCGCATCCCCTTCTTCCACGCGCCGGCGTCGACGTTCACGTTCATCGCGTCGCTCGCGCGGCGCCTCGGCCTGCCGCTGCTGCCGATCTTCAGCCGGTGCGGCGCGCGGCCGCACGAGGTCGACGCCGTGATCGAGCCGCCGATCGAGCCCGACCCCAACCTGCCCGAGGACGAGGACGCGTTCCGCATGACGCTCGCGTTCCACCGCCGGCTCGAAGCGGCGATCCGCGCCGCGCCCGGCCAGTACCTCTGGTTCCACAAGCGCTGGAAGGCGTCGGGCCGCGAGCCCGACCCGAAATGGCTGGAGCGTTATGCTGCGCGCGATGAAGGGGCCGCCGAATCCACCGCGCGATCCGCCTCGGGCGAAGGGTGAGCTGCCACTCGCGCGGCTGAAGACCTACGCGCTGAGCGAGCGGCCGAACCTCGTCACGAGCGAGGGGTTCGCGCAGGCCGAGGAGCCGCCGCGCGGCGCCGTCGAGGCGCTGCTGCGCACGCTGCCCGACGTGCTCGGCGCGCGGACGCTGCGCCGGCTGGCGCAAGCGATGGTCGCCGCCAAGGCGGCGGGCGCGCCGGTACTGTGGGGGATCGGGGCGCACGTGCTGAAGGTCGGCCTCTCGCCGCTGCTCGCCGACCTGCTCGAGCGCGGCTTCGTGCAGGCGGTCGCCATGAACGGCGCCGGCGCGATCCACGACGTCGAGCTCGCGATGATCGGCGCGACCAGCGAGGACGTGGCGAGCGCCCTCAAGGACGGCTCGTTCGGGATGGCGCGCGACACGGCGCAGTTCCTGAACGAGGCGGTCGTCGCGGGCGCGCGCGCGGGCGAGGGGTTCGGCGAGGCGGTCGGCGCCGCCATCGAGCGGGCGCAGCTGCCGCACCGGCAGCTCTCGATGCTCTGGAACTGCCGCCGGCTCGGCGTCCCGGCGACCGTGCACGTGACGCTCGGCGCCGACATCGTCCACATGCACCCGTCGGCGGACGGGGCGGCGATCGGCGCGACGAGCCTCGCCGACTTCCGCCGCTTCGCCGCCGCCGTCTCCGCGCTGCAGGGGGGCGTCTACTTCAACGTCGGCTCGGCCGTCACGCTCCCCGAGATCTTCCTCAAGGCGCTCGCGATCGCGCGCAACCTCGGCTTCGTGGTCGACCGCTTCACGACCGCGAACCTCGACCAGCTTCCTCACTACCGCACGCGCGTGAACGTCCTCGACCGGCCGGCGGGCGGGCAGAGCCTCGACCTGCGCGGCCACCACGAGATCGTCCTGCCGCTGCTGCGCTGGCTGGTGGTCGACCCGCCCGCGGAGTGGCGTACCGGAGGGGGCGGAACGGCAGGGAGCACGCCTTGAGCGGCGACGTCTCGGAGCTGCTCGACCGGCTGAAGGGGCGGCGCGTCCTGGTCGTGGGGGACCTGATCCTCGACCGCTACGTCTCGGGCGAGGTGCCGCGCATCTCGCCGGAGGCGCCGGTGCCGGTTTTCCGCGTGCGGGCCGAGGAGGCGAAGGCGGGCGGCGCGGCGAACGTGGCCGCCAACGTGGCGAGCCTCGGCGGCCGCGCGCTGCTCGCGGGCGTCTGCGGGAGCGACGCCGCCGGCGCGCTGCTGCGCGCGCGCATCCGCGAGGCGGGCGTCGCCGACGCGGGCGTCCGCGTCGACCGCTCGCGCCCGACCGTCCAGAAGACGCGCATGCTGGCGCGTCACCAGCAGATGCTGCGCGTCGACCAGGAGGACGTCGAGCCGCTCTCCGGGCCGCTCGAGGCGCGGCTCCTCGCCTGGCTCGAGCGCAACGGCCGCGGCCTCGGAGCGGTGGTGCTGTCGGACTACGCGAAGGGCGTCCTGACGCCGCGCGTGATCGAGCGCGCCTGCGCGCTCGGCGCCGAGGTGGTGGTCGACCCCAAGGGGCGCGACTTCGTGAAGTACCGCGGCGCCCACGCGATCACCCCCAACGCGGCCGAGGCCGAGGCGGCGACCGGCTGCGACACCAAGACGGTCGCGGGGTGCCGCACCG
>Ga0137313_1000387_pt1 | contig 14681 bp, 12 predicted proteins | sample EasRivERMZT166_2_FD_102287 | JGI IMG/M metagenome (GOLD analysis project Ga0137313, IMG submission 102287) | Soil microbial communities from meander-bound floodplain in the East River, Colorado, USA - East River MetaG ERMZT166_2 | ecosystem: Environmental > Terrestrial > Soil > Floodplain ...
GGTCCTGACGTTTCTCCGCAAGGATCCGGCGAAGGAGCCGCTCGAGTTCAAGATCCACAATCTGTCGATCGCCAACGTCGGCTTCGGGAACGTGATGCCGTTCTCCACGTCGATGACCAATCCCGTTCCTGAAGGCCTCGTCGAGTCGTCGGGAACGATCGGTCCATGGAATCGGCGGGAACCGCTCGCGCTGCCCGTCCGAGGCGACTACCGCTTCAGTCTGGCGAAGCTCGGGACGATTCGCGGTGTCGGCGGCACGTTGTCGTCGACAGGCAAATACGACGGCCACCTCGAACAGATCGCGGTGACGGGCACGACGACCACGCCCGACTTCAGCCTCGATCTCGGCGGCCGGCCGGTGCCGCTGACTGCTGAGTTCCGCGCCATCGTCGATGCGTCCGACGGCACGACGAAGCTGGATCGTGTGGAGGCGCGTCTCTTCTCGACCGTGATTGTCGTGAACGGCGCGATCGACAACCTGCCGGGTCCGGGGCGCCGCCACATCGATCTCTCCGCGCGCGTCGAGAACGGTCGCATCGAAGACGTGCTGCGGCTCGTCGTGGACCGCGAGAAGCCGTCGCTTGCCGGCAACATCTCGCTCACGGCGCGCATCCGGATTCCGCCAGGCGCGCAGCCGGTCAAGCGCCGGCTGACCGTGGACGGCACGTTCGGGCTCGACCGCGCGCTCTTCAGCGACGCCGGGGTGCACGCGAAGCTGCTGGAGCTCAGTCGCCGCAGTCAGGCCAGGGACACCGGCGCGGAGCTGATCCCGGGCGCCTTGAGCAGCCTGGCCGGGCGGTTCGCGCTGGCCGAAGGCGTCATTGCGCTTGACGGCGTCACCTTTGAGGTGCCGGGCGCGGCGATCCACCTCGACGGCCGGTTCGTCTCCGAGACGGGTGAGATCGACATGGCGGGCGAGTTGCGGATGCAGGCCAGCATGTCGAGCGCGGTTGGCGGAAAGAAGTCGATTCTTCTCAAGCCGTTTGACTGGATGTTTCGAAGGGACGGCGCCGGAGCGGTCGTGCCTATTGAGATTTCGGGCACCTATAAGCGTCCGGAGATTGGTGTAAATATCCGCCGGGTCTTTACCCGAGGCGGCGTACACGGGCCGTCCTAGTACTTCACGGCGCATCGTGCAAGTCCTTCCCGCCACGCGTCGCGGCATGCGATTCGTGTCGATTTGCCGCGTGTACAGCCCGCGGCCGGCTGGCATGTGTCTTGTAGCCACCCTCCTCGCACAAGGAACAACTGTTTACCTTTAGCGAGGTGAGAAATGAGCGCACAACTGTCTTGGGCGCAGAGTCCTGTCATGCAGCCGGTCGCGGCTCTGATTGAGCGCGTGGCCGACTGCGACGCCACGGTTTTGGTGACGGGCGAGAGCGGGTCCGGGAAGGAAGTCGTCGCCCGGGAGCTGCACCGCCGGTCGTCGCGGCGGGATCGGCCATTCGTCAAAGTCAATTGCGCGGCCCTGCCCGCCGACCTGCTCGAAAGCGAGATGTTCGGCCACGAGCGCGGCGCGTATACGGGCGCCGCGACATCCACGGCCGGCAAGTTCGAGGCCGCCGACCGCGGCACGCTGATGCTCGACGAAGTCGCGGAGATGCCCGTGGCGTTGCAGGCCAAGCTGCTGCACGTGCTGGAAGACGGCCGCTTCACGAAGCTCGGCAGCAACCGCGAGCTCGAAGTGGACGTCCGCGTGATCGCCGCGACCAACCGGCCGCTGACGCCGATGATCGCCGACGGCCGCTTCCGCGAGGATCTCTATTACCGCCTGCAGGTGATCGAGATCCACGTGCCGCCCCTCCGCGAGCGCCGCGAGGAGATCGTGCCGCTGGCGCGCGCCTTCGTGCGGAACTGCGCCGAGCACGAAGGGCGGCCCGTCCCAGTCCTCACGCCGCGGCTCGAAGAGGCGCTCGTCGCCTACGACTGGCCGGGCAACGTGCGCGAGCTCGAGAACGTGATCCAGCGGTTCGTGCTGCTCCAGGACGAAGACCTGGTGCTGCGTGAGCTCGTCACGGATCGTGACTCGGCGTTCGCGTCTCCAACCGTCGCGGAGACGACCCGGTCGGCGGACTCGCCGGCCGTGTCACCAGTGACGCTGGCGGTGCCCGTGCAAACAGAGTCGCAGAGCCTGCCGGCGCTGGTCCGGAAGGCGACGTCGCACGTGGAGCGCGAAGTGATCGGGCGCGCGCTCGACGTCGTCCGCTGGAACCGCCGCCGCGCCGCGCGCATGCTCGGCGTGAGCTACAAGACGCTGTTGAACAAGATGAAGACGCTGGGGCTCGACGCGAAGGCGCCGCTGCTGGGGCCGCGGTAATCAGAAGAGTCGTCACGTCTCTAACGTCGCGGCCTTCGTCCCGATCGTCCGTCGCCTCATGATGTCGATGAGGGCGACGGTGGCCGCGAGCGTCACGGGCCCGAGGACGATGCCCGCCGCACCGAAGAGCGTGATGCCGCCGATGATCGTGAAGAACACGGGCAGCGTGTGCAATTGCGTTCCGCGGCCGACGAGCATCGGATAGACCAGATTGTCGATGGTGCTCACGACCAGCGCGCCCCAGCCGAACAGGATGAGGGCCTTGGTCCAGTGGCCCTGCACCGCGAGCACGACGGCGGCCGGCAGCCAGATCGCGAGCGTGCCGAGGCCCGGCAGCATCGACATGACGGCCATCGCGACGCCCCACAGGAGCGGGCTGGGCAGGCCGAGCAGCATGAACATCAGGCCGCCGAGCCCGCCCTGAATGAGCGCGACCGTGACCGTGCCGTAAATGGTCGCGTGGGTCATGCTGCGGATGCGCTCGAAGAAGTACTCGGCTTCCTCATCCGTCATCGGCAGCAGCAATCGCATCGACTCGAGGATCTCCTCGCGATCGCGAAAGAGAAAGAACAGCGTGAAGAGCGCGAGCGCTAGCTGCAGCGCGCCCCAGGCGATCGAGAGCAGGCCCACGCCGGCCTGGCGCTGCATCTCCGGCACGATCGCCTTCGACGCCTGCTCGGGCGTCTGTTCGGGCGACGCCATCTGGAGCGTGGACTTCAAAACCGGGAATCGCTGCAGCGTCTGGCTCCAGCGGCCGGACTTCAGGTGGTCCTCGATGACGCCGAGTCCCCGGGCCGCCTGCACGCCGACCTGCCACCCGATCAGCACGGCCGGCGTCATCAGGATGAGCGTCACAGTTCCAACGGAGATCGCGGCCGCGACGTTCGGCATCTTGATCTTCTTCAGGAGGCGGCGATGGAACGGCATCGCGCTGACCGCGAGCGCGAGCCCCCACACCAGGCCCGGCACGTACGGCCGGACCATCAGGAGGCAGACGACGATGCCGGCTGCCGCCATTGTGATGAGCACACCCAGCGACAACCGGCGACGCATGGGCGCTACAGTCCGCAATTCCCATGCCGCGTGTAACCCGGCCATGACGCCACTCGCTGGTCGAGCGTGGGCACGCCCGTGCTCAATGTGCGCCCGTGCATGCCTATCGCCCTGCTGCCACACGACATCAGATCGCAGGGGCGGGTGGCACGGCCTTTGAAGAGATCGGGAGTGGTTGAGATTTTCAGGAGGAGTCCATGCAACGCAATTCTCTGGTGGCATTCTTCGTGGTCGGCGGCCTCACACTCGTCTCGGTGCCCGCAGGCACGCAGACGGCGGCTCGTCCGGCGCCCGCCGCCCAGGCCCAGAACACCGATGACACGCTCGAGAACCGCATCGAGTACCGGCTCGAGACCAACGCGACCACGCGCAAGTACGACGTCCGCGTGAAGGTGCGGAACGGCGTCGCGACGCTCGAAGGCGACGTCGCGACCGCGGCCCAGAAGGCCGAGGCCGAACGCCTGGCGAAAATCGACGGCATCACCAAAGTCGAGAACAAGATCGACGTCGACCCCGATGAAGACAAGTCGGTCACCGACCGCATGAAGGCCGGGCTGTCCAAGACCGGCGAGACCATCACCGACGCGTGGATCACGACGAAGGTGAAGTGGTTCTTCATCGGCGAAGACGAGCTCAAGGGCTCGGACATCAACGTCGACACCAACAACAAGGTCGTCACGCTGAAGGGCACCGTGAAGACGCAGGCCGGCCGGCAGAAGGCGAATCAGCTCGCCAAGGACACGGATGGCGTCACCAGGGTGGTCGATCAGTTGGCGATCAAATAAGACCGTGCCGTGACCCCACGCGGCCCGCGGTTCGCCCGCACGTGCCTCCTGCTTCTGACGACGCTCACGGTTTCCTCGCTGACCGTCGGCTGTCATGAAGCGGGAGACGTGCGGGTGATGTCGTTGTCGTTCGAAGGCGTTCATGCCTTCGACGCGGGCCAGCTGAAACGCGTGCTCGCCACGCGGCAGAGCGGCTGGCTGCCCTGGTCCCCCAAACAGTATTTCGATCGCCGCGAGTTCGACGACGACCTCAAGCGCATCGTCGCGTTCTACGCCGACCGCGGGTTCCCCGACGCGCGTGTCGAGGGCGTGGACGTGACGTTCAACGAAAAGAAGGACGGCGTCTCGCTGCGCATCCGCGTGCAGGAGGGCGAACCCGTCATCGTCGAGAACGTCCGCTTCGAAGGTTTTCAGGATCTGCCGCCGCGGGCGCGGAACCGGCTGCTCGCGGTGCCGCTCAAGACCGGTGAGCGACGCGACCGGGACGTCGTCCGCGCGACGCGCGATCAGGTGGGGCGGCTCTTTCGCAACAACGGGTATCCGCTCGTCGTCATCGACGCCACCGAGCGGCCCGGCGCGTCCGAGCGCAGCGTCATCGTCAGCTACTTCGCGGATCCCGGACCGGCGATGACGTTCGGGCCGACGTCCGTGGCCGGCACCGAGAAGATCAGCGAGTCCGTCGTCCGCCGCGAGGTCGCGTTCAAGCCCGGGCAGATCTACGACGAACGGCTGGTGCTGCAGACGCAACGGCGCCTCACCGGGCTGGAGCTGCTCGAGTTCGCGACGGTGACGCCGCGGCTCGATGCGCCTGAGGGCCAGAGCGTGCCGGTTCGGGTCACGGTCGCGGAAGGGCCGCCGCGGCGCCTGCGGCTCGGCCTCGGATACGGATCGGAAGAGCTCGCGCGCGTGTCGGGCTCCTGGCAGCACCTGAACTTCACCGGCGGCGGAAAGCAACTCTCGGCCGACGCCAAGTGGTCGTCCATCGATCGCGGCGTCCATCTCGGCCTGCTGGCGCCCTACGTGAAGCGGCCCGGCCTCTCGTTGTCGATCACGACGGAAGCGTGGTCCAGCGAGCAGCTCACCTATGACCAGCAGACGTACGGCGGCCGCGTGACGCTCGCGTATCGCTTCGATCGTCCCGGTCGAGGGCGGGAGGCGGTCCACTACCGCGTGGGCGGCGGCCCCGTGCACAGCTTTCTCAAGTACGGCATCGCACCGGACTCGCTCGACGATCAGTCGCGGCGCCTCGAGCGCATCGCGCTCGGACTGGATCCCGATACGGGCCGCGGCAGCGGCACCGTCGGCAGCGTCGAGGTGGACTTCGATCGCACGGCGATTGACGTGCTGGCCAATCCCCGCAGGGGCACGAAGACCGCCCTGCACTTCGAGATGGCGTCTGAAGGCCTGGCCGGCACGTACCGCTTTACCGAAGTGGCGGCCGACGTCCGCGGCTTCCTGCCCGCGGGCCGGTATGTGGTCGCCGGGCGCCTGCGCGTCGCGGGGATCCGCGCGTCGTCGCCAACCTCGATGCCGTTCTCCCGCCGGTACTTTCTTGGCGGCTCGACGAGTCTGCGCGGCTGGGGACGGTTCGAGGTGAGCCCGCTGGATCTCGACGGCCTGCCGGTCGGCGGCAGGGCGCTCCTCGAGACATCCACCGAGCTGCGCATTCCCGTACGGGGGTCGATCGGCACCGTCCTGTTCGTGGACGGCGGGTACGTCTGGCACGACCCGGCCAACTTCGACCTCCGCGACTTGAAGTGGAATACTGGCGTCGGTGTCCGGATCCTCTCGCCCGTGGGCGCGATCGGCGCGGATCTCGGATGGCAGCTCACGCCCATCGAGGGTCTCGTCGTGAACGGGGTGCTCGCCGAACGGCGCTGGCGCCTGCACTTCAACATCGGCCACTCGTTCTGAGCCTGGCCATGAGACGCCTCCGCCGACTCGTGAAATGGATCGCGGCAGCTGCCGGCGTTCTCGTGTTGCTGGTCGCGATCGGCCTCATCGTCATTCAGACCGCCTGGTTCAAGGGCTGGCTGCGCGGACAGGCGGTGACGCGCGCGGCCGCAGTGCTCAACGGTGAGCTGCGTCTCACCCGCATCGGCGGGGATTTGTGGTCTGGCGTGACGCTCGACGGCGTGGAGGTCGTGCAAGGGGGCAAGACGGTCATCGCCGCGGACCGGATCCTGATTCGGTACAACATCTGGACGCTGATGCGGCGCGAGTGGGTGTTCGATGACATCGCGTTGCAGCGAGCGACGATCAACGTCGAACAGACGCCGGAAGGCTGGAACGTCGCGCGATTGATTCGCCGCCGCGACCCTTCAGGCCAGCCGCCCTCGCTGTCGATCGGCCGCCTGAGACTCCTGTCGAGCACGGTGACGGTCACGCCAGCCACTGCGCCGGCCCGGCGGCTCACCGCCGTCGATCTGGACACCAAGCTGAAGGTCGATCGCGGCCGCGTGGCGATGGACATCGCGTCGCTGCGCGCGCACGACGAGACCACCGGGTTCACGCTGCAGGATCTGTCCGGCCACGCCGAGGACACCTTCCGCAACTTCGACGTGGCCATCACCATGGTGTCGTCCGCGACGACGATCGCGGGACGCGTGCGCGGCCAGGAGTCGGAGGACGGCCGGGACGTGTCGGCCGATTTGAACTTGACGCGCGTGGATGTGAGCCGCCTGCTCCAGGATCCGCGCTGGGCGACGAACGTGACCGGGCGGCTCTCGGCCCGCGCGACGTTGTCCAGCGGTCCAACCGGCCGGCCCGTTGATGTCGAGTTCACGTTCAGCGGCACGGATGTGGCCGCACTCGGGTATTCGGCCAGCGCGATCGACGCGAAGGGGCGCGTGGACGCGACGCGCGTCGCCTTCAACGCGCGCGTTCAGGCGTACGGCGCGCGAGCGACCGTGGCCGGCAACTGGCGCATTCCGGCCCGCGGACAGCGCAACGCCTTCACCGGTCGGGGCACGTTCGCCGGCGTCGACTTACGTCGGCTGCCGCCGCATTGGCGGCTGCCGCCGCTCGACACGACGCTCGCGGGTGACTACGTGGCGGACTGGACGCCCGGCGTCTGGTCGGCGCGGACGACGCTGGCGGCGTCAACCGTGGAAGGCGCGGCGATTGCCGCCGGCACGACCGGCACCGTGACCGCCGCGGACGGCGTCGTGAGCTACAGCGCCGCCGGCGATGTGGCGCACCTCAACGTGCAGCGGCTCGCGACGCCGCTCAACGTGGCGGCGCTCGCCGAGGCACGGTTTGTCACCGAGATCGACGGCAAGTTCTTCGTGAACGGCCGCGAGACGGGCGACGCCGGCGGCCGCCAGCTGGCCGGCGGCGCCACTCTTGGGACCGCGCGCGTCTCGGGGACCGATGTGTCCGGCATGCGCGCGACGGTGGACTGGGCCGGGCGACGGCTCGCCGTCGAGGCGCACGGGGCCTTCACCGGCCTCAACAACACGACGGTCGCGCCGCTCCAGGTGCCGATCGCGCTCGCCGGTCAGGTGGACGGCCAGTTCGTGATTCCCGATCTCGACCGGACGGTGGGGGCTGACAACGCAGAATTCGACGGCCGTGTGGTGCTCGGGCCGTCCACGATCCGCGACGTCGCCATAGACCTGGGGACGATCGATGGACGGCTGGCCGCCGGGCTTGCGGAGATCCGCAGTCTCGATCTGCGCGGCCCGACAGGATCTTTACAGGCGATCGGACGCCTCGCGATCGCGGGCAGCGAGACATCGGACCTGCGCGTGCTGGCCAGCACGGCGGATCTCACCGCCATCGGCGACTTGCTGGCACAGCCGCTTCGCGGCGGCGCCGCGCTCGATGCCCGCGTCACCGGACGGGCGGCATCGCCTGCGGCCAGCGGCACGCTCAACCTGCAGCAGCCGGCGTATGGTGATGTGGCCAGCGCTCTGACCAGCACCATCACCTTCACCGGCGAGTGGCCTGATCTCGCGACGGATCGGCTGGTCGTGCAAGCGGAGGCCTCAGCGACATTCGTGGACATCAAGGGCACGCGGCTGCAACAGGTCAAAGCGAAAGCGGCAGGCACGCTGACCGACCTGGCCATTGAGCTGCAGGCCGAAGAACAGCAGCGGACGCTCGACTTCGCCGGTCGGGTCGCCGTTGACAAGGACGCGCGCGAGCTGCGGTTCCGCCGCCTGACGCTCGGGACTCATGGCGTGGACTGGACCCTGCCCGAGAATGGTTCGGCTCTGGTGCGGTTCACGCCGGGACTGGTCGAACTGCAGGGCCTGACGCTCGTGCGCGGCGATCAGCGCATCGGCGCCGAAGGCCGTCTTGATTCAGGCATCGACCTCCGCGTGAGTGTCGAGCGCGTGGCGGTCGCCGATCTCAATCGTCTGCTGCTCGGCACGCGCACGCTCTCCGGAGAAATCAACGGCACCGTGACGGTCTCCGGCGATCGCCGCGAGCCCGTGATCGAGGCCGACATCGCCGTTCGAGACGGCGCGGTTCAGAGCGTCACGTACCAGTCGCTCGCGGCGAAGGTTCACGTCGCAAAGCAGGTGGCCACTGTCGATGTCACGCTGGTGCAGGCCCCGGAGATTTCACTCACGGCAAAGGGCACCGTGCCCGTGAGCTTCTCCGGGACGGCCGACGCGGGCATGGATCTGCGCGTGCAGAGCGGGTCGATTCCGCTGGGACTCGCGCAGGCGTTCACGGACGAAATCACGGACGTGACGGGCGTGTCGGCGATCGACCTTCATGTGACAGGAACGCCGGCAGCGCCGGAAGTGGTCGGCACCGTGTCCGTGACGGGCGGCGGCTTTCTCGTGGGCGCCACCGGCGTCAAGTACAGCAAGCTCAACGCGCTCCTCGAGTTCGAAGGGCCCGCCGTCGTGGTCCAGCGGTTCGAGCTGTCCGATCCCGACGGGGATGTGCTGTCGGCCTCTGGGGCCCTCGGGGTGAGGGGCGCGCTCGCCGAGCGCGGCGTGGATGTCGTCGTGCGGGCGGCGAAGGTCAGCGTGATCCGCAATCAGTTCGGCACGGCGGAGATGGACGCGCTCTTGAAGCTGACCGGCACGCTCGGCGCTCCGCAGCTCGAAGGGACCATCGCGCTCGACAACGGCCGGCTGGAGGTGGGGCAGATTCTCCAGCGGACGACGGGCTCCGCGTACAGCACCACCCCGCAGGGTCCCCTTGGCGGCGAAGCGCAGGCTGAGCCGCCGCCCAGCCTGTTCGATCAGATGTCGCTCAAGCTGCACGTGACCGTGCCCGACAACCTCGTGCTTCGCGGCCGCCAGCTCCGCGTCGGCACCAGCTCCTTCGGCATCGGCGACATGAACATCCTCACCGGCGGCGAGTTCGACATCGTCAAAGCGCCGAAGGGCCGGCTGGAAGTGACGGGCACGGCGGACGTCGTGCGTGGGACTTATACTTTTCAGGGCCGCAGGTTCGACGTGGTGCCCGGCAGTGAGGTGCGCTTCCCCGGGGGGCCGCCGACCAACCCGCTGATCAATGTCACCGCGACGCGGGAGGTGTCAGGCATCACGGCCCAGGTGCGGCTGCAGGGCCCGGCGCGCAGTCCCCAGGTCACGTTGTCCAGCCGGCCGCCGCTCGACGAGGGCGACGTGCTCTCGCTCATCGTCTTCAATCAGCCGATGAACGCGCTCAGCGCCTCCGAGCAGGTCAACCTCGGCGAGCGGGCCGCGTCCATCGCGGCCGGAGCCCTCACGACGCCGCTGGCCGACTCGATCGCCCGGGCGCTCAATCTGGACCTCTTCGAGATTCAGGTGCCGACCTCCGACGACGGGACCGGCGCGCTCGCGTTCGGCACCCGGTTCGGATCGCGGGTGTTCCTGGGCGTCAAGCGTCAGTTCGGGCGGGAGGAAGCGACCGTCGTGTCGCTCGAGTATCGCGTGACGGAGTTCCTGCGGGTGGTCACGTCGGTCGCGCAGGGGGCGCTGCAGGCGCATGCGACACGACGGATGGACCAGAGCGGCGTGGATCTGATTTTCGTATTTCGATATTAGGGGGTCGTACCTCGATCTGTGGAAATCTCGGGGGAGATCGATCAGCTAAACTCCCCCGAGATTTCCACAGATCGAGGTACGACCCCTTGTCCCTTACGCCGTGGCCTTCGTGGTGAGGTCTTAGACTCGGCCGAGGTCCTGCCCGAACTGGCGCGCGGTCGATTCGACGCGGTCAGCGGCCCGGCTGACGGTGCTTTCGACGTGCTCGAGCTCGTTGCCGGCCCGGTTCGCGAGGTCGCGGTACTTGTCGGCGACCTTCTTGCCCAGGTTCCCCATCGACTCGCCCAGGTCATGCCGAAGGTCCCGGCCAGGCTTGGGCGCGAAGAGCAGCGCGACGCCCGCACCCACCACGACTCCCGCGACGATGCCCAGCGCAAATCCCGCCCCGCCTGCCAATCCTTCATTTCTGTTCATGATCGGTCCCTCCCTGATTTCGATTGCCCGGCTCATTGATTCGCGTCCCTTCCGTACTCGCGCCGCTGGCGGCGCCAGCGCGCGAACAGCGCGCCGGCGGCCGTCACGCCGGCGACCAGCAGGTTCTTGGGCGCCGTCGCGACCGCCGCGGCCGTGCGAACGGTCTGCCGCACCTCGTCGAACGACCGGACGGCTTCGTCGGAGGCGCGCCGGATCGAGACAGCCGCCTCACGCGTCTGGTGGAGCGTGTCATCGAGCCGCGCCACGATGAGCGCGTACCGGTTTTCAAACCGTTCCTGCCACCGCCGCCAGGCGATGGCTCCCGCGACGATGCCCACGAGGAGCAGCACCGTCTGAATGGAAACGGCAACGGCGATCACGACGAGCGCCGGCACCAGCGGATTGTCAATCACGCAAACCCACCCGGCACGCATGGAGCAGAGTTCGTGCCAAGCCGATTCCGCGGATCGGCCGTGGCCGGCGGGCATCGGCCTCCAGAAAAGTGGAAGCGGCCTGCTCAGGAAGGGCGGGTGATGAGCCGCTGGATCTCCGCGATGACGTCGTTCGGCTCGCAAGGTTTGACGAGCACGCACGCAAAGCCCGCCTGGGTGGCCGCCTCGCCATGGGTCGCGAGCGAATGGCCGGTGGTCGCAATGAGCGGGATGTGCCGGGTCTCCGGGCTGGCCTTGAGTTCGGCCGCCACCTCGAGTCCCGACAGGCCCGGCAGCTCGAGGTCGAGCAGGATGACGTCCGGCAGATTGGATTGCACGGTCGCCAGGGCCTCGGGTCCGTCGGCGGCGGTGAGCACGGCGAAGCCGGCCAGATGGAGGTACTCGGCCCAGACGTTGCGAGCGTCGGCGTAGTCGTCGACAACGAGGACCGTCACGGCGCGCCCCGGCATTGGTATAGTGGAGGTGCTCCCCTCACAACTGACGCGAAGTGTATCAAGAGCCTCTCGACGCCGTTGTCGTTGACGAGTTCGAGAAAGTCCTGAGCGTGCTCGTCCACGACGTTCGCACGCCACTCGGCGTGGCGCTCGGCTACGTGCGTCTGATCAAGGACGAGCGGCTGCCGTCGGCGGAGGAACGCGAGCGCGCGCTCGCGCGCACGATCGACGCGCTCTCGCGCATGTGGCAGCTCTGCCAGGACGCGGACGGATTTCTCGCGGCCGGCCCTCCGACGACCGCGGTGCGCGTGCCGGTGTTTGTCGCGCGGCTCGAGGCGCAGCTCGGCGCCGGCCGTCTGCTGCGGCCGGCGGGCGACGCGGGCCGGACGAGCTCGCTGCGCACGGCCGGGCGCGCCGACGAGCTCGTGCGCGCGATCGAGACCATCGTCTCGTCGCTGGCCGGCTTCCGCAATGACGATCAGGTCGTGATGGCGGTCGAAGCCGATCCCGGCGAGCTGCGCTTGTGCGCGGCGCCGCGCGCGCACGTGGGCGCCGCCGCGGCGTCGGCGGGTCCGCCGCTCGATCCGTGGACCGGCGGCCACGGCCTCGCGCTGCCGCTCGCCTGCCGCCGCATCACGATCGTCGGCGGCAGCGTCACCCTTCCCGCATCAGGCGCCGTGACGATCGCGTTTCCGCTGGAGTCGCATCCGTCATGAACGCGCGCCTCGCCATCGTGGACGACGACCCGGCATTTACCGAGTATCTGCAGACGCTGCTCGCCGCGCGGGGCTACACGGTGGACGCCTACCATTCTGGGCCGTCGCTGCTCGAGGCGCTCCGCGCGGGCCCGGCGCCGCAGGTCGTGCTGCTCGACGTGCTGATGCCGGGGCTCGACGGCCTGCAGACGCTGCGCGCGATTCGCGAGGCGCGGCCGGACACGCAGGTCATCATGCTGTCGGGCCGGCGCACGCCCGCGACGATCGTCGAGGCCGTCCGGCTCGGCGCCGCCGACTACGTGTTGAAGCCGGGCGATCCCGACGGGATCGGCGAGGCCGCGCTCGAGTCGGCGATCCGCAACGCGCTCGAGCGCGAAGCGCTCTCCGCCGAAGTCGCGCGGTTGAGCGCGCGCCTCGAAGAGGAACCAGACGGCGCGCAGACGTGCTGGGCGTCAGGCGCGTCGATGCAGCCGATTCTCGCGATGGTCGAGCGCGTGGCGTCGAGTGACGTGACCGTGCTCCTGCACGGCGAGAGCGGCGTGGGCAAGGAGGTGCTGGCCCGCGAGCTGCACCGCCGATCGCCGCGCCGCAACCGCCCGTTCATCAAAGTGAACTGCGCCGCGCTGCCGACCGAGCTGCTCGAGAGCGAGCTGTTCGGGCACGAGAAAGGCGCGTTCACGGGCGCGGGCACGTCGCGGATCGGCAAGTTCGAGGTCGCCGATCAGGGCACGATCATGCTCGACGAGATCGCGGAGATGCCGGTCGCCTTGCAGGCGAAGCTGCTGCACGTCCTGCAGGACCACCAGCTCACGCGGCTCGGCAGCAACAGGCCCGTCGACGTGAACGTGCGCGTGATCGCGGCCACCAATCGCGATCTCGAGGCGATGCGCCGCGACGGCACGTTCCGCGAGGATTTGTACTACCGCCTGCAGGTCATCGAGATCCACGTGCCGCCGTTGCGCGAGCGCCGCGAAGAGATCACGCTCCTGGCCGAGTTCTTCCTGACGAAGTACGCCGGCGTCTACCGCCGGCCGGCCATGCGGCCGAGTCCTGCGCTGCTCGAGGCGATCCTCGCCTATCGGTGGCCCGGCAACGTCCGCGAGCTCGAGAACATGATGAAGCGCCTCGTCGTCCTGCAGGACGAGGCATTCGTCCTGGCCGAGATCGCCCGGGCGCGGCCGGAGCCCGCGGCCCGGCCGGTGAACGGCCGAGCGGCGCCGGCCGCGTCGCGCCTCGTGCCTCCCGACGACGACGGGGGCCTGGGCGTGGATCTGCCGTCGCTCGCGCGCGCGGCGGCCCTCGAAGCCGAGCGCGCCGCGATCGACCACGCCCTGACGCGTTTTCACTGGAACCGCCGCAAGGCCGCGCAATACCTCCACGTCAGCTACAAGACGCTCCTGAACAAGATGAAGGAGTGCGGGATCAGCGAGCAGGCCGACACGCCCTGAGGTTCTGCCGCTCCAAAGCCCGGAGCGGCCTACGTACGGTACTCAAAGACACACGTTGGGCACTCGGCTAGACAGTCGGCTCGAAGTCTGTCCGCGAACGGGAGTACCGGGCTGGCAAACCTCTTGCAGTTCAAGGGGGTGGGGACGGCATAAACACATGGCAAGTCCGGAACCCACGCCCCGTAAGTCCACCCGCCAATCGTTCCAGGGGGCCGGCGGAAGTGCCGGCTCCCTGAGAACGCCTCTCGGGTGGGCGAAGAGTCTTGAGGGTCCGGCGTCAGGAGCACGCACATGATGGTTCTCTTCGTGATTCTCGTCGTCGCATGGCTGCTCGGGATGGTGAGCTCGTACACCCTGGGCGGCTTCATCCACCTGCTGTTGCTGCTGGCGATCGCGGTGATCCTCATCCGCGTGATCCAGGGGCGACGGCCCGTTTGAGCGGCGGCCAAGAAGGAGGGAGCATGCGGCGACGCGTGCTCATCGGCCTGATCGCGCTCGGGGCGGGCGCCGCATTCTGGCGCCCGCTCAAGCTGCTCGCGCGGCAGCAGACCGTCAAAGTCACGGGCTGTCTGGAACGTGACGCCGCGTCGAGCGCCGACGCCTACAAACTGATCGCGGACGCCGACGGGCGTCCGCGTATCTACCACCTTCGCGCGCCCAAGGAAATCGATCTGCGCGCGGCCGTCGGCAAGCTCGCGGCCGTGACAGGGATCCAGACCCGCGAGCGCGCGGCAGGCCGCGACATTGACGTTTTGTCCGTCAAGGCGCTCGAGATCGTCGCCGACAAGTGCGGCGGCGGGAACCGCCCCGACACGGTCGACGATCTCGAGCGGTGGGCGGGAGAAGGCGGAAGCCAGGCTTCGCCTAAGGGTTCATAGGTTCATCGGTTCATAGGTTCATCGGTTCATCGGTTCATCGGTTCGGACAGCCGAACCCGTGAACTTGTGAACCTATGAACCAGAACCCATGAACCCATGAACCCATGAACCCATGAACCCATGAACCCATGAACCCATGAACCCATGAACCCATGAACCCATGAACCCATGAACCCATGAACCCATGA
>Ga0137313_1000393_pt1 | contig 14543 bp, 10 predicted proteins | sample EasRivERMZT166_2_FD_102287 | JGI IMG/M metagenome (GOLD analysis project Ga0137313, IMG submission 102287) | Soil microbial communities from meander-bound floodplain in the East River, Colorado, USA - East River MetaG ERMZT166_2 | ecosystem: Environmental > Terrestrial > Soil > Floodplain ...
CGTGTGTGGACAGAGACTTCCTTATCACGTACACCGCCAGCGTGGCCGGCAATGGCGGCATCGGCAATCCCTCGGTGAACATCCTGTTCGACGGCGTCGTCGTGGACAACGGCGCCTTCGCCTCGCCCTCGTTCACGTTCGGCGACACGATTGACGCGCCGAACGGGAAGGGCGCGGGCGATACGGTGTCGGTGTCGCTGCAGGTGGTCGGCACCTGGGCGAACGGCACGCCGCCGGGCGACGTCGCCAGCACCGCCTCGACGACTGTCACGCTGCCCGCCGAGGGCTGCACTGACGGCGTCGGCCGGTTCACAGGCGGCGGGACTCAGAGTGTCGTCGGTGTCGCGAAGGTCACGCGCGGCCTCACGATTCACTGCGACCTGCTCCTGTCGAACAACCTCGAGATCAACTGGAACGGCAACCACTTCCACATGCTCGAACACGTCACGACCGTCAGCTGCACGGACGATCCGTTGATCGAGCAGAAGCCGCCAAGGGCGCCGCTCGATACGCTCGTGGGTATTGGCAACGGCCGCTACAACGGCGTCGAGGGCTACACGATCGAGTTCACGCTGGTGGACGGCGGTGAGCCTGGCAAGGGCGGCGTCGATCGAATGAGGATCTTCATCTACGAGACCGCGAATCCGGGCAACGTCGTGCTGAACGTTCCGCTGCAGGGCATGACGACCGGCAACCTGCAGGCGCACTACGACCAGCCGCACGGCGGCAACGGGAACAAGTAAGGCGCTCGGCGTTCATCGCACGGGCGGCGCCGTCTGGGCGCCGCCCGTTTTCTTTTGGAGTTGCCCCGGAGGCGGACTCGACGCGTATACTGAGCCTCGCCTGGAGGGCCGCACTCATGTTGTCTAATCGTCCATTCACATTCGCTCTTCGTGCCGCTGCGGCCATCGCCGCGGTGGCGGCAGTGGTCCTGGTTAGCGTCGGGGTATCGGCATCCGTCCAGAACGACCGCGTCATCTACGTTTCAGCCGTCGGCTCGAACGGCATGCCGGTGATGGACCTGGCGCAGACGGACTTCGCCGTCACAGAAGACAACACCGTCCGCGAGGTCGTGAAGGTCGGCAAGGCGACTGAGCCCATCTACTACATGGTCCTCGTGGACAACAGCTCCGGCGGCGAGAGCACCAACCTCGTGCAGCACATGCGCGACGGTCTCACGGGCTTTGTGCAGGTCGTGCTGACCGCCGCGCCCGACAGCAAGATCGCTTTGATGGAGTTTGGCGGCGCGGCCCAGGTCCGACAGCCGTTCACGTCGACCGTGGGCGAGCTCGAAGCGATGATCCCGAAAATGCTGCCGCGGCCGAGCGAGCCGGTCTCCGGCGAAGCGCTGACCGAGGCGTCAAAGATCCTCGCGAAAGTGCCCAGTCGCCGCCGTGTCATCGTCATCGTCAACCGCGAACCGTCTGCCGAGGGCGGCCGGCTCGAGGCCCCACTGGTCGCCGAAGAGGTTCGCAAGGGCGGAGCGTCCGTGTGGTCGATCCAGGTGCGATACGGCACGCGCCAGGACGCGACCCGCGAAGCGCTGCTCAAAGGGCTCACCGCCAACAGCGGCGGATTCCGGTTTCTCCTCCAGACGCCCAATCCGCTGCCTGACTACCTGAAGACCGTCGCGGCGAACACAATCGTGCAGTACGCCGTGACGATCAAGCGCCCGGCCGAGGCGGCGCCGGCGAAGATGACCGGTGTCAAAATCAACCGCGCCGGCGTCTCGGCACTCGCGATGCAGTGGAGCGATACGGTTAGCCCCAAGTAGGGCCATTGCCATCTACGTCGTGTCACGATATAGTGTGACACGGCGTAGATGGCCGACGCCTCCCGCGACCCCGCCGCGCTCCTGCCGCTGACCCCGGCGATGTTCCACGTGCTCGTGGCGCTCGCCGATGCCGACCGCCACGGCTACGCCATCATCAAGGACGTCTCGGCGCGGACGAATGGCGCCGTCGCGCTCGGCACCGGCACGCTCTACGGCATCGTCAAGCGCCTTCTCTCGGATGGCCTCGCGATCGAATCACCCACGCGGCCGTCGGCCTCCCGGGACGACGAGCGCCGCATCTACTACCGGCTCACGCCCTTCGGCCGGAAGGTCGTCGCGGCCGAGATCGCCCGCCTCGAGCAGATGGTGCAGGCGGCTCGCACGGCCCGTTCCTTGAGAAAGGCATGAACCGGCTGCTCCGGTTCCTCGTCCGACTGCTCCCAGCGGAGTTCAGGGGCGACTTCGGACGATCCATCGCGGCCGATCTCGATGAACGGCGGGCGGCCGGCGATCGGATGAGCCTGCTGCGGCGTGAGCTGCCAGGCCTGCTCGCGGCCGTCGTCCGGGAGCACGCCAGCGCATTTCAACAGGATCTGAAGCACGCGTTGAGGCTGATGAAGCGCACGCCGGGCTTCACGGCGCTGGCGGTTCTCATGCTGGCGCTCGGCACTGGCGTGAACGTCGCGATGTTCAGCGTGATCGACGCGGTGCTGCTGCGCTCCCCTTTCAAGGATCCCTCCCGGCTGGTCGAGGTCCATCAACTCAGCGACGGCACGCCGTCGGCGCTCGAACCCGAAGCCTTCGCCAAGCTGGCGGCGAGCGCGCATCCATTCGCGTCGCTGGCCGCCTACGACTTCAGCACGCATCTCCTGACCGGATCGGGCGATCCGCGCAGCGTCCCGCTCGAGTGCGTCTCGGCCTCGATGTTCGCCGTGCTGGGCGCCGACCCGATTCACGGGCGGTGGTTTGGCGCAGACGACGATCGGCCAGGGGCGTCACCGACGATCGTCCTCGGCTTCGAGCTCTGGCAGGAGCTGGGCGGATCGACGTCCATTGTCGGCACGCCTCTCCGGATCAATCACACGCCGGTCACGGTCGTCGGCGTGATGCCGAAAGGATTCGGCGGCCCGCTCTCGCGGCCTCGCACCCGCGTCGCCGGCTGGGTGCCGCTCGGCAGGCCCATTGCCGGCGGCGGCCACGACGGCTGCGCCTCTCCGTTTCGGGTGAACGCGTTTGCGCGGTTGCAGGACGGCGTGACGATTGACGCCGCGCGCGGCCGGCTGAGCGGCTTCGGACTGCTGGCGCTCGACGACCATATCTTCGACCGGGTGGGCACGCCGCTCTATTCGCTGACCGCGGCGGTCGCCTGCGTGCTGCTCATTGCGTGCTTCAACGTCGGCGGCCTGCAGCTCGAGCGGATGCTGGCGCGCCGGCACGAGATGGCCATCCGCACGGCGCTTGGCGCGAGCCGCGGCCGCCTCACGCGACAGACGCTGACAGAGAATCTGGTCCTTGGCCTCGCAGGCGCGTCGGCCGGCGTCGTCGCCACGTGGCTGACCTTGCGGGCGCTCGTCTCGCTCCTGCCCGCTAACCTCCCCCGCATCAATGAGATCCAGCTGAACGTGCGCGCGCTCGCCGCGGCGCTCGGCGCCGCGCTGGTCGCGAGCGTGATCGCGAGTGCCTTCCCGGTCCGGCAGCTCCGGCATATCCGTCCCGGCTCGGACATCGCCGGCGGCGCGCGTGCCGGCCGGCGGCTGGACAGCTGGACTCGCCGCGGCCTTGTCGTCGCCGAAGTTGCGCTGTCCGTGCTCGTCCTCATCGGCGCGGGGCTGATGATTCAGTCGTTCCTGACCCTGCGGCCCTCTCAGCCGGGATTCGAAGCCGCGCGCAAGACACTGGGTCGGGTGCGGTTGCCCAAAGCGCCGCCGGCGGAGGGGCTGCAATTCGCCGAGGCGCTCATGGAACGCTTGAAGTCGGCACCGGGCATTCGCGACGCAGGCGTCTCCACGATCCTGCCGATGCGCGGCCTGTCGAGCCACCAGGCGTACGAGGTGAACGGCGCCCTCCGGCCGATCAACACCTACCGCGTCAGCGCCGGATACTTCGAGCTGATGCGCATCGCACTCGTCGCGGGCCGGACGATCACCGAGGAAGACACCGCGGGCGCGCCTCCCGTCGTCGTCGTCAATCAGGCGTTCGCCGATCGGCTGCAACAGGACGGACAGGGGCTCGGCGACTGGATCCCGGTGAAGGCGACGCCGCGGTCAGCGGATGCGGCCGTGCCGCGCCAGATCGTGGGCGTCGTCGCCAACACGCGGTCCACGCCTCAGCACACGCGCATCGTCGAAGAGGCGTTCGTGCCATTCGCTCAGCAGCCCACGAGCGCGTTCTTTGTCGTGGCCGAATCCAGAGGCGGATCGGACGCCGCGGTCGCGGCCGAGCTGCGCGCCGCCGTCCGCACGCTCCGGCCGGACCTTGTCGTGGACGAGCTCGAGGCTATGACGGTGATGCTCAGCCGCGGCGTCGAGCATTGGCGATTCGGCGCGTGGCTGCTCGGCATCTTCGCGGCGCTGGCGGTGCTGCTCGCCGCCGTCGGCTTGATGACCACGATGGCCTGGTGGGTGCGTCAACGGTCGCGCGAGGTGGGCGTGCGGCTGGCGCTCGGCGCCGGTCGCGGCGAGATCGCGCGGCTGGTGCTGCGGCAGGGGCTCACGCTGGCCGGCGCCGGCATCGCGCTCGGCTGTCTTGCAGCCGCAGGCGTGACCCGATACATGGCTTTGTGGATCTACGGCGTGACGCCGCTCGATCCGACGACGTTTGCCGCCTGCGCGCTCGGCATGCTGGCGGTCGCGCTCGTCGCCGCCTACCTGCCCGCGCGAAACGCGACGTCGGTTGATCCGGTGGTCGCGCTCAGATCCGAGTAATCGCCCTGCATGCGGAATTCCAGCTCGAGTGTGGTCCGGAACGCGACCGGCCGGCCGTCCACGATCGCGGGCTGGAAGAGCCAGTAACGAGCGGCGAGGATCGCCTGGTCGTCCAGTCCATACTGCCGATCCAGGGACTTGGCCACGGTCGCGTCTCCGACCGTCCCGTCCGGCATGACGAGGATGTTCAGCGTCACGGCGCCCTGGACCGATCGCTCCTTCGCCTGACTCGTGTACTGCGGCTTCACGGACCGGATGAGCACGAGCCCGCCGCCGGGCGGCACACTCTGATACACCACGGCCGGCAAATCGGCTTTCGGGGGAAGGCGTGGCGCCGGCATGAGCCTCGCGGATGCCTCAGCCGGCACTTTGTCGCGCGCCGCCCTGAACGTCATTCGCAGGACCACCAGCACCGGCAGGGGTTTGCCGGCGCCCAGCAACGCGGGACGAAAGTACCATTTGCGCGCGGCGTCGAGGGCCTCATCGCGAAAGGCCTCACGCCCCGATCCCGGTGATGTCGCGCGCACGTGAATCACCGCGCCTGTCGTGCCGATCACTGTCTCGACGTCGATATCGCCGCTGAAGGGAGTCGCGGGTGCGGGGGTCGGATAGTAGGGATTCACCCTGTTGGCGACGATCGGCATGAGTGCGTCCGTGGCCAGGTAGACCCGCAGCATTTCCGGCTCCTGCGCCGGCATGCCGCTCGATCCGCCGAGCACGAACGCACAGGCGAGCGCCGGCAGGCACTTCATCGGACCATCATGATAATTGACGCCACCTCGATCGGCGCCCCGCCGCTGCGGTTCTGGCTGAACACCGTCACGGTGTAGGTTCCCGCCGCCAGCTCCGCAACCGCGCTTCTGAACCGCGCCTGCAGGAAGAGGCGGCCGCCGGCCGACGTGCCGTCGGCCGGACTCAACGCGGCCAGGAACTTCGGTGCTTCGTCCGCGACGTCAGCGCGGTGCGCGTACGCGTAGAGGCCCGCGACGTCTGCCTCGGCTTTGGCCGCCAGGCCCAGCGCCCAGCCTGTCAATGCCGACGCAGCGCTCGTCGATGAGGCCGGGATCACGGACGTCGATGCCACGGCGCGTGGGCTGATCCAGAACCGCCTCTGAACCGGACTGCGCGGCACGGCCATGGCGCCGGACGGCGGCGGGACCACGATCGCTCCGCCGCACTGACCGGACACGGCACAGGCCGTCGCGGTGTTGACGGCAGCGACGTTGGCGCCGGGATCGGTCGTGCCCACACCGAACGGGTCCGACCCGACGCCCTTGTAAGCACTGCCGCCGGCGAGCGTGTAGTCTCCGCCGTTGCCGCCGTTGTAGTTCACGAACCCAACAGCCTCCCAGCTCGACGGGCACTGGTTGCCTGCCGGGACGCTCGCGCAGTTTCCGCCGACGATGAGGTTGTTCGTGTAGCTCGCGGCCGATGACACCGCCGCGACCTCGGCACCCGTCAGGGGGTTCGCCTGGAACTGCCAGATGTTGTTCGTGATCGCGAGGGTCTGGCCGTTGCCGACGCCGACGCCGCGCGCAAAGAAGTAGACGCCTTCGTTCTGATTCAGAAACGTGTTGTGGTCGACGTAGACAAACGGACCCGTCACGATATGGGCGAATCCGTTGCCGTCGCTGCCGTCGCCAAAGCTGTTCCGCACGTGGTCGAAGATGTTGTTGTAGACCGCGATGCCCGTGGCGATGTTGGTGTTGTTGGTGCTGTTGCACTGCGTCGCGCAGACTTTGATGCCGTTGGCCGTGTGCCGGACGATGTTCTTCCGGATCGTGACGTTCTGCACGAAGTTTGCGGGATCCTCGTCGCCGATCTTGATGTTGATCGAGGTCTCCTGGGCCTGGCGATACGTGGTGTCCACGACGTTGCCTTCGAAGAGGATGCGGTGCCCGGACTTCATCTCGAACTGGTTCTTGGTGTTGTGCCAGCCTTTCGAGTTCCATTCCGCGAGCTTCCGCAGGTGGTTCCCGCGAATCTCGCCGTCCGAGGGTGTGTAGATCTGACCGCCGATCGCCTCGGTCTGGTCGGTGAAGACGTTTTCGCCGGTCGCCTCGAGGTAGTTGTTCACGACCGCCCAGACGCGCGCGTAGCCGACAATCAGCACCGCTTGCGTGTCCGAGTCATCGTCCACCCAATCCGACAGATACGAGTTGATGACCGCGTGACGGTCGCCATTGATGGCAATCGGCCGTCCGGCGAACGGCGCCGTGCGCTGACCGCGCATCACGCAGCGATCGAAGATGATGTCGCTCGTTTTCTGGGCCAGCGTGCTGTGGTACGTGTGGCTGAGATTCTCGTACAGCCGAATCCCGACGCTCACGTACTCGCCCGGCGTCGTTCGGAACTCGATGCCGATGAATCGATACCGGTCCGCGCCGTGCGCCGTCGCGAGCCACCGATACGGCTGGCCGCCTCCCGACATGATCCGTGGCATGTCGGTGAGGGCGGCGTTGGGCGTCACGCCGCATGGCAGAGCGCCTTCGCCTCCACAGGCGCCGCCGAGATTGGGATTGAGTCGATTGCCGGGACCTGGCAGACGATCCAATGCCGAAGAGACGACGTAGACCCAGCCTGTTCCGCCGCCTTTGTCCGGCAGCTCAAAAGGACCGGTGAAGGAGGCGCCGGCCGCGAGCTGGATGATGTCGCCACGGCGGGCCGTGTTGAGCGCCGTCTGAAAGCTCTGTCCCGCGCCGACCGCGATCGTCTTGCATCCGCCATCCGGCGTCGTGCCAACGCTGATGACCTCGCATCCGGCCGGCAGTGAATAGCTGGTATCCACGTAACCAGTCGGCAACGTGACAGGCGAAGAAGTCTGCGCGCCGGTGATGACGAGCCCGGTCACAAGCCCCGCCCCAAGCCCCGTTACAAGGACGATCAGCGCGGAGCGCGGCAGTGTTCGATCTGTGACGGACATGCAAACCTCGGGCAGTGCGGTAGTCTTCAACCATACGTCAATCCGGCGTGATACGCCCAGCGGTTGTGCGAGGATCCTGAAGGGAGACGCAGCATGCATCGACTTGCGACGGTGTTGGCGATCGTCGCGCTCGCGACCTGTCTGGCCGCGGCGCAGGAACCGATGTCCAAGGAGCTGGCGGCCTTGCAGGGACGCTGGCTCGTCACGCACTACGGCGGCCAGGCGGTCGAGCCGACCGACCCGGAAGGCGCCTTCATGTTCAAGGGCGACGAGTATGCGCAGGGCGTCGGCGGCAAACTCGTCGAGCGCGGCAAAATCAAGCTCGACACGACGAAGAAACCGATCGAAGTGGAGTTCACGATCACGGCCGGCCGGTTTGCGGGCGGCGTTCAGCTCGGCATCGTCGAGATCACCGGCGACACCGTACGTTTCCACGTCAGCCCGCCCGGATCGAAGGAGCGTCCGAAGGACTTCACGCCACGCGAAGGCTTCGAGCTCGTCGCCGCCAAGCGACGGCAATGAGTTAAGTGCGAAATCTCGGCTTCGTCCTCGCGATCGGCGCAAGCACGGCCGTGCTGTCGTCACCGGCGCGCGACGCCCGGCAGAACTATTCCCTCTTCGCGGCGCTTGGACAGCAGAGGCCCGGATCGTGGTTTCAGGAAGCGTTGAAGGCGTTATCGCCGGAGGCGCGTGAGGCGATCGAACGGCGACTGCGGCGGCGCGAGTCGTATGAGGTCAGGACGCCGATTCCTGAAGCGGCCGGGTTCGAGCTGAAGGTCGCGGCCGGCCGGCGCCAGGAAATCGAGCGCGGGATCGTCACGCTCCTCGACCGGCCCGGCGTGGAGGCCGAGGCGCTCGCGTTCGCCTCGAGCGCGAAGGTCTACTACGAGTGGGAAACGGAACCCGCGGCGCCGCTGGCCGAGGCCGCGTCAGCCGCAGAATACTTGAAGGCCCATCCCGCGACGATCATCGAGCCGTACTTGAGGCTCTTCCAGCTCCACCGGTATCGGTCCGGATTCGAGGCGGCGGTGTTCATGGTCGCCCAGCCGTATGCAGAAGTGCTGGGCGCGGAGAACATCGCCCGATGGAAGAAGCGGCACGACGCGATGCGGAGTGATGCCGCAGCCGCTTATGTCGCCGCCTGGGATGCGTTGCGAAACACGACCGACATCGTCGTCCGCGCGCTCGCCGACGACCTGGATGGCAAGCCGTATCTCTATCTCAACGTCGGCGCGCACCCGAGAACGTCGAAGGCAACGCCCCTAGAACTTGAAGCCGAAGCCGTTCGACCAGCCGTAGTCGTTCCTGGAGAATCCTGCGGGCGGCTGGCTGTCGAAATTGTCGAACACCGAGACCTTGAAGTACCAGTCGCCGGGCAGGTTGAAATCGAGGTCGAGCCGGTACGTCAACCGGTAGCGATCGTCGATCGTCAGGCTCGGGTAATAAGTGAACCGGGTGACGAGGTCGGTGATCTTCAGCTTCTCGGTCATGAATTCCGTGCCGAGATAAGCCTCGGCTGAGTCCTTGGCGGCCAGCGTCGGGTCCGTGTAGTTCTCATTCGTCCACGCGATGCCGCCGCCGACGGCCAGGTATTGCGACGCCGTGCGCGTCAGGTACCGGCCGCCACCGCCGCCGATCGTCGTCCGCAAATCGAGCCCCTGCTCTTCGCTGTTCAGGAATTCCTGCGTGGTGTTGACGTACCACCGGGCGCCGAGGAGGCGGCGGAAATCATTCCCCACTTCCCACCGCTGCGTCTCGGGCGCATTCGCCTGGGAATTCCTGAAGATGCTGGCGAAGGCGACGTCGACGTAGCGCGCATCGCGGTACGACAGGTTGGTGCTGAGCGAGAGCTGTTTCGCCGTATTCGCCTTCGTCATGCTGAAGCCGAAGTCGAGGGCGGTGTCGAAGCGTGACAGGAACGTGCGCTCGAACGGCTGCATCATCGACACGTCCGCCAGGGCCACGCTCGTGCCGGCCACCACGATGACCGGCTTCTTCGATGGATCGAGCGTCAGCGAACCCGTCAAACGCTTGCCATCGAACGTCTCCACCAGGAACTGCCGCTTGCTTTCAATCGAGACGATCTGGCCCCACTCGATCTTGAAGTCCGAATCGGAATACGGCGTCGAGAAGGTCAGGACGTCCTTTTCGACCTTGATGATCTCGCCGACCAGCCGGTCCCCGCTGGTCGTGATCACCACGTCCTGGGCCGCGGCCACACCGGCGCCGCCAATGCATACGGCAAGCCAGAGGGCCGCAATCCTCAGCCTGGCGATTGAACCCATGGTGTCCTCCCCGCTCCCGAAGCCTAGCATCGGTCATCCCTCGAAGTAGATCGGCCTCGATCCGACGCCCTCGAACCACGAAATGCCCTCGTCCACGAGATCGATCTTGAGGACGTACGGCGTGACGGCGTCCGGCAGAGTGACGTCGACAGGAATCTCAACCGACTCACCCGGCCCGGTGCGATCCGGGAGCGTGGCACGGGCGAATTCCAGCGTCAGCAGCTTGCGGTCGGGCCCGAGCAATTGGAGGCCGAGCTGCACGCGGCCGCGCTCGGAACCCGCGAGCCAGATCGTGTCGCCCGTGTTGCGCGCCGAGACGGTGCCGCTGACGCGCGCGCCCTCGCGCGCAAGATGGCACGCGAGCTCCGCGCGAAGCATCGATGGCGCGCGCGAGTCCGCGATGCGGGCGCCCTTGCGCGACACCAGAATCGGGTGGTCGAACATGGACTGGATCAAGTACGTCGCCAGATAGCCCTGGCGATCCTTGTTCAACACCATCCAGGCGTCGGCCGGCGACGTCACCGCCGCATCGAGCTGCGCCTCCGTCATCGCCACGCCGGGCTCGTAGTGCGGGACGACGCGCACGTCGCTGAAGCCGGCGCGTCTGGCGTACTCGAACATCTCGGCCAGGTGAATCTCGCGCTCCTGAACGCCGTACTCGCGCATTTCGGATCGCGCCCGCTCGGTGTCCGAGTGTCCTTCGCCCGGCTCCGCCAGCACGAACGCGCCGCCGGCATCGAGGACCCGATACGCCTCGGCAAACACGGCGGCCACGTCCGGAACGTGATGCAGCGCGTCGAGCACGATGACGCCCTGCACCGAGCCGTCCGCGACGGGCAGCCGCCGCATGTCAGCGGCCGCGAACCGCGGCGTCAGGCCCGCGCGGGCGAATCGACGCTGCCCGACGCTGAGCAGCGCGGTCGAGACGTCGAGCGTCAGTGGCTGGAACCCGAACCTCGCGAGCAGCTCGCTCACCCACCCGGACCCGCCGCCGAGATCCAGGACGCGGGCGTTGACGGGCAGGCGCAACTGCTCGCACGCCACCAGAAACGCGTGCAGCAGGCGAGGATTCTGCGCATGGTTGATGGGGCTGAACGGCTTGGTCAGCAGGTATTCGACTTCCTCTTCCCCGACGTAGCGATCGATCTCGGCGCGCAAGTCGGGCGGCGACTCCGGAATCGGCGGACCCGCCAGAAATGGGCCCCACGCGCCAGCATCGCCCCGAGGCGGCTGGTCCTGACCGGGTACCTCCCGCCACCGGTCGAGCACGGACCCGTGCGCACGGCCGAGTGCGTCGAGCACGTCGACGGAGCGAGTCGCATCGCCGATGCGCGTGGGCGTCGAGAGTGCGCCGGCCAGCAGCGACTGCCCGCCCTCGACCGAGCCTCCGCACGAGACGATCGCCGCGGCCGCGGCAATGCGCTCGGCGCGATACGGCGCGAGCTGCAGCGGCTGGAGCTGCGCAATCACCGCCGGTAATCGGAACTCTCCCAACGCGAGCGCCGCCGCCACGCGCACCGGCCACGAGCGGTCGACGAGCGCGTCAGCGAGCCGGCCGAGGACGTGGCGGCCCTGATGGTCCGTGTTGGCGAGGTCGGCGCCCACGCCGGGGCTGCGACGGAATGCGCGGTCGAGCAGGCCGCCCGCCAGGGGCCGCGCGCGCGCACGTTGACCGATGGCCGACAGGCAGGCCGCCCGCATCCGCCAGTCACCCCGCTCGGCGCCCCGAAGCAGGGCCGGCAGTGTGGACGGCACCTTCATTGGCTCCCCAGCGCCTCGACCGGCGTGACTCGACCCGCCCGACGCAGGGGAATCAGTACCGACACCACGGTGACGACGAGAATCAGCGCGATGGCGGCGCCGAACGCGAGCGCGTCGTGCGGTCCCGCCAGCGTGAGGGAGCTGGCGATGAGGCGACCGGAGAAGAAGGCGCACGGGATTCCCACCGCAAGGCCGGCCGCCGCGGTCACAAACGCCTCGCGAATCACCGTCATGCGAATGTCGTGGGTCGTGGCCCCGAGGGCGATGCGCAAGCCGATTTCCGGGATGCGCCTCATGACACCGAGGTTCAGGACCGCATACAGCCCGACGAACACCAGCAGCGTCGTCAGACCCGCAAAATAAAAGGCGCCCATGCGCATCGCGCGTTCGCGAAGCAGCGCGGCATCCCGCGTGCGCTGCAAGGGATGGACCTCGACGAGATCGTCTCGTCCAAGGGCGGAAATCGTGCGTCGAGCCGGTCCCTCCACGGAGCGCGAAGGAAGCGGAGACTTCAGCAACACAAGGGGCGACTGAAGTGCCAGTTGACGTGGAGGCTCCTGCAGCAACGCCGTGAAGAGAAACAGCTGGTTCGCCGTGTGCGGCTCTGCGAGCCTGGCGTCGGCGACCACGCCAATCACCTCCAGGAGACGATCGGGCGGCCCGTCCAGTCGGACGCTCTGCCCGACCGGATTGGGACCAGGCAACACCGCCCTGGCGAGTCCCGCGGAGATGATGGCGACGTTCCTCTGACCGCGGTCGTCGGTCCAGAGGAAATCGCGGCCGGCCACGAGCGGCACACCCAAGGTCTCAAAGTAGCCAGGCGACACCTGGAGAACGAAGGACCTGGCACTGGCAAGGCCGTCACGCCCGGTGATGGGGCGTCGACGCCAATCAGCACCGAAGGACAGCGGCTCGTTCCACGTGAACGCCGCGGCCGCGATCCCAGGACCCGCGCGGAGCGCTGAGGCGAGCTGGGTGACATACGCGACGGCGTCGGGTATTTCACTCGCGCCTTGCCTGGTCAGACTGGCCACGATGACCTCATCCGGCCGGAATCCCGTGTCCACACCCTCCAGGCGATAGAGATTCGCCGCAACGACCCACGCCGTCACGAGCAAGGGCACCGACAAGGCGACTTGAGCGGCAGCGAGCCGCCGACCCCATCGAGTCACGCTGCGGCCGGGCAAGCCGCGCGTACCGCGCCTCAGCAGGAGCTTCGCGGACCAGATACGCGAGGCCGGCAGCAGACTCACGCACACCGCGACGAGGCCGGCCAGCCCGATCATCATGCCAAGCACTCGGTAATCGGGGCCGAGATCCAGTGGGGCCGTTGCATCCGGATTGTTCCACAGCAACAGCGTCAGGCTCTTCGCCGACCAGATGGCGAGTGGAGCGCTCAGCGCCACCGCCGTCATCGAAAGCGCAAGCGATTCGCCGACCACCTGCCACACCAGGCGTCCGTTGGACGCGCCGAGCGCCGCCTGCACCGCAAGATCGCCCTCTCTCGCCGACCATCGCGCGAGCAGCAGGCCCGAGAGATTCGCGCAGGACAGCACGAGGGTGATCGCACTGAACAGCACCAGCAACCCCAGAGTGCGCCGATAGCCAACCCTGTATCCAGATCTCGAGAAACCGCGGGCCGCAGACTCGACTTGGGGCTGAAGGGCGAGCGTGTCGTCATCCCGCGCTTTGGCCAGCGACGCGGCAACTTCCTCAGCCGCGGCCTGGCGCGCCGACGGCCAGAGTGATTCGATCTGGGCGCGCGCCTGCTGAAGCGTGACGCCCGGGCGCAGCCGGCCCACGAACGCCTCGAAAAAAATCAGACCTCGTGACCAATTTACCAGGCGAGGTGGCAGTGAGGCGGGCACCCAGGCGTCGGCCGGGACTCCAACCTCGAGGCCCACGAACGCGGCTGGCGCGACGCCGACGACAGTCACCATCTCGCCTTGCAGACGAAACGTCTGACCGATCACATCAGGGTCGGCCCCGAAGCGGGTTTGCCAGCAGCGGAAACTAATCGTGGCGACAGGCGACACACCGTCGACGTCGCTCGCCCCCACGACTCGACCCAACGCCGCACCCACGCCGAGCGTGTCGAAATAGCGACCGCTGACCCCATCGATCTCCAGTCGTTGACTGGTGTCCTTGATGACCGCTGTCAATTTGAGGCGTTGGAAACCCGCGAATGCCTGGAAAGCGTTCTGCGTCCTGTCGAGTGAACCGAACAGGCTCGCGGGCATGCCGATACTCGGCGAGTCCGGCGCGCGTCCGTCCCTGCCGGACACGCCAACCAGCTCTTCGGGATATGAGACGGGGAGCTCACGCCAGAACAGCGCGTTGAACAGACTGACCAGCGCAATGAGCGCTCCACCGCTCAGCCCCAGCGCGAAAATAACTAACAGACCGGAACCGGGAGTCTTGCGCCAGCTCCTGAGGCTGCGGACCGTGTCGCGAAGAACACTTGCCGTCATTTCGCCGCGTTAGCGCCCCTGACGCGCATCCTGATGCCATAGAGGCCGGTGCTCGCCGTGATGAAGAGCGTCCGGCGATCCTGGCCACCGAAGGCGACGTTGGCGGTCCACTTCTCGTCGGGGATCGGGATGTGATCGATCTGCCGGCCCTGCGAGTCGAACACCATCACGCCGTCACCCGTCAGGTAGAGATGCCCCTCTTCGTCCAGCGTCATCCCGTCGGAGCCCTGTTCGACGACGAGGGTCTTCCCGGACAGGGTTCCATCAGGTGCGATGTCGTACCGGTAGGTCCGGTTCGCTTTGATGTCCGACACGAACAAGCTCCTGCCGTCTGGCGTGCCGATGATGCCATTCGGCTTTGTCAGGTCCGTGATCACTCGCACCAGTTGCTGGCGGTCGGCGGAG
>Ga0137313_1000396_pt1 | contig 14483 bp, 10 predicted proteins | sample EasRivERMZT166_2_FD_102287 | JGI IMG/M metagenome (GOLD analysis project Ga0137313, IMG submission 102287) | Soil microbial communities from meander-bound floodplain in the East River, Colorado, USA - East River MetaG ERMZT166_2 | ecosystem: Environmental > Terrestrial > Soil > Floodplain ...
CGACCCCTGCACCCACCCCTCCCGCCCGGAGGCCGCGCGCGACCGAATCGGGCCGGTAAACGAGCTCCCCCGTGTGACGCCCGGCGGGGACCGCGACGCTCAGGAAACACCCGTGCGTACGCCGGATCGTCGCGTCTGCGCCGTCGATTCTCGCGCGAAATCCGGCCGCATTCTCGGTGACCACCAGGACGGTACCCGCGTCGCTCTCGACCTGCGCCTCCATGTTCCCGCGCCCGTGTCGGAACGCGACGACGCGCCCGGCGCCGGGATGGGTGCCCTCGCCCGCCTCGTCGAAGGCCGCGGCGGTGCGCGGATCGACGCGCCGCGCGTTCATGTCGGCCGCGTTCATCCAGCGCTGCAGCGTGAAGGCGCGCGGGAGTGCTCCCCGGTTCTCGTAGAGGGCGAGCCCGCCGTGCCGCCAGCGCTCCTCGAAGCCGCCCGGCGCCTTCTCCGTGCTGAGCGCCCAGCGGACCCCCATGAAGTCGAAGAGCGCGCGGCTGATCGTCCCCGGCTCCAGCGCGAGGGTGGAGAAGTCGAGCTCGACCCACGGCACGTCGGCGAAGTCGCGGTTCAGGAAGCGGAGCAGCGTCACGTAGGCGGCCGGCTCGAGGGCGTCGTAGCCCCGCATCACCTCGAGCCCGAAGAGCACGTGCAGGCTCGGGTGGATCGCGGTGCGTGCCGGGAAGATCCGCGACGGGCCGTATTCGACACGGTCCTCCTGCAAGATCGGGATCGGGTCGACGGCCCCCGGCATCCGGTCGCGCGGCGTCGTCGCGTTGTAGTCGAGGCCGAAGAAGGCGAGCTCGCCGATCGCGACGAAGAGGATCCCGGGCGCGAGCCAGCCCGGCCTCAGCAGCGCCGCCGCGAACACCAGCGCGAGCGCGAGCAGCGGGACGAGCCAGCGCAGCGACGGCCGCGGCGCGCGCGTGAGGTCGATCCGCCAGTGGTGGCCGATCGTCTCTCCGGTGCGCACCTCGAGGTCGAGCAGCCCCTCCTCGAGCCGCTGACTCCCGACCCAGCGCCACTCCCACGCTGCCCTTCCGCTTCCCACCTCCTTCGCCTGCGTCCGCCCGACCTCGACGCCGTTGGCGAGGATCGTCACCGGGCCGGCTGCTGCGCACTCGCCGAAGAGCGATGTCCCGAGTCCGTCGGGTCCGGCGTCGATCAGGGTGGGCGCATCGATCGCGCGCGCGAAAGTCGACTCGACCGGCGCAAGCGCCCCCGCGACGAGCGCGAGCGCTGCGACCATGCAGCGTCCCAACCCGCGCGCGCCGCCCGGTGCCTGCGCCGCCGCGCTCCCGGAGAGCGACGTGACGCCGAGCGCCGCGAGGAGGGCCAGCGCGAGCGCCACGAACGCCAGTGCCCGCGTCGAGCCGGTCTGCTCGAGGTTCGGCACCGCGTCGAGCAGCTGCGCGACGAGCGGCACGCGGAGGAGGCGCGCGCCGACGACCAGCAGCGCCACCGCGAGGGCGCGCACCGTCCGATCCCCGCCGCGCAGCGCCGTCGCGAGCGCCAGCGTGAAGAGCGCTGCTCCGCAGAAGCCGGCCGTCACGTCGTTGTAGGTGAGCGGCCCGCCGTACGTCCCGCCGTCGAGCGACCGCCCGTACCAGTCGGGCAGCAGCTCGAGCACGAGCGTCGGCCGCAGCCCGAGCGCGCGCAGCGTCACCCCGCTCGCGGCCACCAGGAGCAGCGCGCCCGCGCGGCCCGCGGCACGCGTCCCCTCCTTCCGCCAGAGCGCGACGCCCCACGTCGCGGCCGCGACCGCGGCCGCGCTCCCGGCGAGGCCGGCCGCCGAGAACGGCTCGAGTACGGGCCGGAACAGGCTCGGCGTGCGCTGCCGCAGGAGCAGGCCGAAGCTCGCCTGCGCATATTCGAGGAAGGGCAGCCACTGCGGCGCCGCCAGCAGCGCCGCCGCGCCGCCCGCCACCGCGAGCGCTCCGAGCGTGCGCCCCTTCTGTCCCGACCCTAGCCAGCGGCACGCTCCGAAGACCGCGGCCCCGAGCCCGACGTAGAGCGACGTCTCGGGATGGCCGCCGACCAGGACTTGCCACGCGACCAGCGCCAGCAGCGCCGTCCGGCCTGCGCGCGGCTGCTCGATCACCGCTTCGACCGCGAGCAGCAGTCACGGCGCGAACACGGCGACGTTGGTGAGGCAGGAGCTGATCCAGACGACCTGGAACGCGCAGAACGCGAAGGCGAACCCGGCGAGCGCCGCGCCGAGCCCGTTGGCGCCGAGGCGGCGCGCGAGGAGCCACGCGCCGAAGCCCGCGACCAGCCACTTGAGGAAGGCGCAGAGCGCGAAGGCGGGCTCGAACGGCAGGAGCACGAAGAGCCAGGTGAACGGCGAGAAGAGCGCCGAGCTCATGTTCCCGAGCCACGGCGCGCCGGCGTAGCTCTCGGGCGTGTAGAGCGGCGACTCGCCGCCGCGCACGATGTGGCGCGTGAGCCACTGCATCGGCAGCCAGACGGTCGGCGGGTCGGCGAGGTTCACGTTGTGGACCGGCGGCGGCGGCGCGAGGAGGCTCCAGGGCGCGACGTCGCGCGCGACCGTCTCGGTCGAGACGAAGACCTCGCCGAGCAGCGCGCGCCCGAGGTGGAGCGCGGCCAGCAGCGCGAGCGCCGCGACGAACAGCACGAACGGGCGGGACGCCCGGCCGCGCCGATCTTCCGCTCCGTCCAAGCCGAGAAGCTCCGCTTCCGCGTAATGAGGACGGAACCGGGTACGCTCGTGCGCCCGGCCGCTCCCCTCCTCCACCTCCCCGAAACCGCGCCGAACGTGCTGAGCGTCGTCATCCCCGTCTTCAACGAGGAAGCTCGGCTGCGCGAGACGCTCGCGACGGTCGGCCGCCATCTCGAGCAGCTCCGCGCCGGACGCGGAATCGACCGCTGCGAGATCGTCGTGAGCGACGACGGAAGCGCGGATCGTAGCGTCGCCGTCGCGACGGAACTCGCGCGGGAGCTGCCGCTCGTGCTCGTCCGCGGCGAGAAGAACCTCGGCAAGGGCGCGGCGGTGCGGCGGGGGATGCTCGCGGCCGGGGGCGACCCGGTCTTCTTCTTCGACGCCGACCTCTCGACGCCGCTCGACCAGATGGCGCCGTTCCTCGACGCGCTCGCCCGCGGCGCCGACGTGGTCATCGGGACGCGCAAGCACGCGGCGGCCACGATCGTCCGGCCGCAGCCGTGGCACCGCGTGCAGCTCGGGCTCGCCTACACGCGCCTCACCAACCGCCTGCTCGGCCTCTCCTTCAGCGACTTCACCTGCGGCTTCAAGGCGTTCCGCGCCGCGGCGGCGCGCGCGATCTTCACGCTGCAACGGCTCGAGCGCTGGTCGTTCGACGCCGAGATCCTCTTCCTCGCGCGGCGGCTCGGCTGCCGGGTCGACGAGATCCCGGTCACCTGGTCCGACCGCCCCGACAGCCGCGTCCGCGTCGGCAGCGCGGTCGTGAAGTCGTTCCTCGAGCTGCTCGAGATCCGGCGCAACGCGGCGCGCGGCGACTACGAGCGGCGCGCGTGAGAGGGCTGCGCCGGTGGCTTCGGCATCCGGCGGCGCCTTGGGCGGTCGCGCTCGCCGCGGCCCTCGCGCTGCCCGGGATGTTCCTGCGCGACCCGGTCCTCTTCGACACCTTCTCGATCGTGGTGAAGGGGCGTGTCCTCTCGCCGCTCGAACTCTTCGCGCCGGCGCAGACCGAGGTCGCGAACCCCTACTACCGGCCGCTCCTCGCGCTCCTCGTCCACGAGCTCTGGGAGGTGACCGGCGGCAGCCATCTCGCGCAGCGCGCGCTCGCGCTGGCCGGCGTCGTCTTCGCGGCGCTCGCGCTCGCCCGCTTCGCGCGCGTGCTCGGGCAGCCGCGGCGTGTCGCGACCGCGGCGGTCCTCCTCTTCGCGCTGCTGCCGGGCAACGTCGTCACGGCGGCATGGCCGATCGCGGTCAACTGGTCGCTCTCGGGCGCCTTCACGCTGCTCGCGGCGGCGGAGCTCGTGCAGCTGGTGCAGCGGGTGCAGCCCGTGCCCGTGCGCGTGACTGTCGCGCGCGCCGCGATCGCGCGCGCGCTGCTCTTTTCCCTGCTCGGCCTCCTCTGCTCGGAGACGCCCTACCAGCTCGTCGCGCTCGCGCCGGTCGTCGTGCTCTTCCTGGTCGTGCCGTCCGCGGGCGCGCGCCGTGGAGCGGCGCTGGGCGCGCTCGCCGTCGCATGGGTCGTCCTGTGCGCCCTCGTCCTCGTCCACTTCCTGGTCTTCGAGCGGACGGCGCAGAACCTCGCGACCACGGCGCCCATGGTGAGGATCGCGAATGCGTTCCGGACCTTCCCGCAGTATCTCGCGGGCGCGCTCGGCGGCGACGACCTGACCGGATCGCGTACGCTCGCGGCCGTCGTCGGTGCCGTCGCGCTGGTCGGGCTGCTGCGCGCCCGCCGGAGCGCGCTCTTCCTGGTCGCCTTCGCGCTCGCGGCGCCGCTGCCCTTCGCCGCGATCGGCCACAACGGCCGCTACGGCCTCTATCCCGCGGCGGCCGCGCTGCTCGCGGTCGCCGCCGGCGCGCGCCGCGGCGTCGCGCGGATCGCCGCGCTCGCCGGCGCGCGCTCGCCCGGCGCGCGGCGGCGCGCGCTGGCGGCCGGCGACTTCGTCCCGCTCGTGCTCGGCATGGGATTCCTGCTGCAGCTCCCGCCGCACCTCGCGACGCTGCGCGACGTCGGAAGCGCGACGGCGCAGCTCCTGGCCGACCTCGATTCCCACCGCGCCGAGGTCGCCGACGTCGACCACACCGACTTCGTGAACGTCCCCTACTCGCTGCGCTGGCCGCTCTTCGAGCGGCTCGGCGTCACGCGGCCCGAGCAGCTGGTGGCGCCGCCGTTCCGCTCCTGGCTCTGCACCGACGACGCCTACTTCGGGCTCGAGGCGGCCGGCCCCGCGCGCGCGGAGAGCACGCGCGCGCTCGTGCTCGACGGCGGCCGCCTCGTGGTTCGTCCGGCGCAGGCTCCGCTCGGAGAGCGGCGGTTCGAGCCGGCGATCTTCCTGGCCGGCGGCTTCGAAGTCGCGGCGCGTCCCGACGGTCTCGCGACCGGCAGCCCGGCCGAGCAGGAGTTCCGCGCCGGCCTCCTCGCGCGCATCGCGAAGCTCGCGGCGCCGCGCGACCACGTCGTGCTCGAGCGGGCGCCCGAAGGCCTCGTCGCGCCGCTTCCGACCGAGAAGCTCGCCTGGCGGATCGAGCCGCTCGCGCCGTCGCCCGCGCTCGAGGCGGCGGTGCGCCAGCAGGCGTCGATCCTGGCGGTCCGACTCGTGGCCGAGGTCGAGGTCCCGCGCGCCGCGCTCCTGGTGGTCGTCACCTACCTCGCATCGGAGGATCCGCTGCACCGGCTCACGTGCGACACGGGCCGCTTCTGCGACCTGCTCGCGGCGACGGTCGACGGCCGGCCTTCACCGATCCTTCCCGCGTTCGTGCACGGCTGCGGGATCGTCGTCCCTGCGGGAAAGCACGAGGTCGTGCTGCTGCAGAAGATCTTCGCCGGAAACGAGTTCGGCATCGGCGGAGGCCGCTGAACCCCGCGTTGCGGGGGATTTTCGAGCGTGCTACTGTCCCCGGCCCGTTTTCCCGTCGCGCGATCGCGGAGCCTCCCTCGCTCATGCCGGAGACCGTCCACATCCTCGGCGGCGGTCTCGCCGGGATGAGCTGCGCCGCCGATCTCGCCCGGAGCGGGACCCCCGTCCGCGTCCTCGAGGCCTACCCGCAGGTCGGCGGGCTGGCGCAGTCGTTCACGTTCGACGGCTTCGTCTGCGACTTCGGCCCGCACCGCTTCCACAGCAATCGCGCGCAGATCAACGACCACGCCAAGGTCGCGCTCGCCGGCAACGTCCACGACCGCATCCGCCTGTCGCGGATCTTCCTCTTCAAGCGCTTCTTCCACTATCCGCTGCGCGCCGGCAACGTCATCACGAACCTGCCCAAGACCGTGCTCGTGCGCGCGTTCGTCGACTACTGGATCATGTGGGTCCGGCAGAAGATCAAGCCGATCCCCGACGACAGCTTCGAGAGCTACATCCGCAAGCGCTTCGGCGACACGCTCTACCGCATCTTCTTCGGCACCTACACCGAGAAGACCTGGCAGATCCCGCCGAGCCAGATCTCTCCCGACTGGGCGTCGCAGCGCATCACGCTGCTGAACCTCTGGGACGTCGTGAAGAAGACGCTGACACGGCCCAAGGACGTGCCGCGCACCTACGTCTCGAAGTTCATCTATCCGCGCGAGGGCGGCATCGGGTCGATCGCGAAGGGCTACCAGGCGATCGTCGAGAAGGGCGGCGGGACGGTCGTCACGTCGGCGCCGGTCCGCAAGATGAAGGTCGCCGGCCACCGCATCGTCGCGGTCGTCTACGAGAAGGACGGCAAGCTGGTCGAGGAGAAGGTCGCGAAGGTCGTCAGCACGCTCCCGGTCAATCGCCTGGTCGAGATGCTCGACCCGCCGGCGCCGCCCGCGATCCTGCAGGCCGCGAAGGACCTGAAGCACAAGGCGATCGTCTTCGTCTACCTGCTGCTCGACAAGGAGCAGGTGACCCCCGACCACTGGGTCTACCTCCCCGAGAAGCACCTCACGATCCACCGCATCAGCGAGTTCAAGAACTTCGCCGAGAGCATGTGCCCCAAGGGCAAGACGCTCGTCTGCGCCGAGATCACCTGCAGCGAGGGCGACGAGCGCTGGAGCCGGACCGACGCCGACCTGATCGACGTCTCGATCCGCGACCTCGCGACGATCGGCCTGATCAAGAAGGAGGAGGTGCGCGGCTCGACGATCCGGCGCGTCCCCTACGCCTACCCGCTCTACGACCTCGCCTACCGGAAGAACCTGCAGACGCTGCTCGGCCACCTGCGGCCGATCACGAACCTGATCTCGACGGGTCGCCAGGGGCTGTTCCGCTACGGCAACATGGACCATTCGATCGCCATGGGCGCGCGCGTCGCAAAGACGCTCGCGACCGGCCAGGGCCCCGACCACGGCGAGGTCGCGACCGAAGACGAATCGTTCGACTGATCCCCGCGATGCCAAGCGCCGTCCCCGACGAGATGGGCAGCGCGCCGCGCCTCGACGTGAAGTCCGCGCGGTGGGACATCCCCTGTCTGCTGTGCGGGTCGGCGCGCCGCGTCGTGATGCACGAGAAGGCGCCCTTCCAGATCGTGCGCTGCGCCGAGTGCGGGCTGGTCTACACCCTGCCGCGGCTGCCCGCCGACGCGCTCGAGGCGATGTACCAGTCGGACTACTGGAAGAGCGGCGCGGCGAAGGACTTCGGGTACACCGACTACGTCGCCGACGAGCCGCTCTACGTGAAGACGTTCCGCATGCGCGGCGAGCTCGTCGCGCGCCACCGGCCGCCGCCCGCCCTGCTGCTCGACGTCGGCTGCGCGGCCGGCTTCGCGCTGACCGCGCTGCGCGAGCGCGGCTACGACGTGCGCGGCGTCGAGCTCTCGCGCCCGATGGCCGAGCTGGCGCGCCAGCGCCTCGGCGACGGGGCGGCGATCCACTGCGGAGTCCTCGACGAGTCGCTGTTCGGCGGCGCGAAGTTCGACGTCATCACGATGTTCGACGTCGTGGAGCACGTCGAGGACCCGATCGCCTTCCTTGCCACCGCGCGCCGCATGCTCGCGCCGGGCGGGATCGTCGTGCTCGAGACGCAGAACGTCGCCTCGTGGTTCGCGCGCCTGATGGGCGTCCGCTGGCAGCACTACAAGTTCCAGGAGCACCTCTACCACTTCGACCCGCGCACCATCCGCGTGCTGCTCTCCAAGGCGGGCCTCGAGCTGGTCGAGTGGTCGCCGCGGCGCGGCGGCAAGCACGTCTCGCTGCGCTTCCTGGTCGAGCGCGCCGGCCGCGTCCATCCGCTCCTCTCGACGCTGTTCGCGCCGCTCAAGCTGCTCGGCGGCACCACGCTCTACGTGAACCTGCGCGACGAGATGCTGGTCGTCGCGCGGCCGGCGGGGAGCTGAGCGGCCCGTGGACGAGCTCGCCGCCCGCCAGTTCATGGAGCTCGAGCGCGTCCACTGGTGGTTCGAGGGGCGCCGCCGCGTCTTCTTCGACGTGCTCGCGCGCGCGCTCGCGGGCCGGCGCGACCTCGCGATCCTCGACGTCGGCTGCGGCGCGGGCGGGATGCTGGGCGAGCTGCGCCGCTTCGGCGAGCCGGCCGGCCTCGAGATCTCGACCGAGCTGCTCGGCGCCGCGCGCTCGCGCGGCTTCACGCGCCTGCTGGTCGGTTCTGCGGAGCGCCTGCCGGTGCGCGCCGGATCGCTCGACCTCGTCACCGCCTTCGACTGCATCGAGCACCTCGTCGACGACGTCGGCGCGGCGGCGGGCTTCTACCGGGCGCTCAAGCCGGGCGGCCGCGCCTTCTTCTCGGTGCCGGCGTGGCAGTTCCTCTACGCGGAGAACGACCGCGTCGCGATGCACCAGCGCCGCTACCGGCGCGGCGCGCTCGTGAAGAAGCTGCGGAGCGTCGGCTTCACGATCGAGCGTGCGAGCTACGTGAACGCGCTGCTCTTCCCGCTGATCGTGCCGGCGGTGCTGCTGCTCCAGTTCAAGCAGCGCTTCCTCAAGCGCTCCGGCGCGGCGCCCGAGACCAACCTGAGCTACTGCCCGCCGCGCCCGCTCAACGCGCTGCTCGCCGCGATCTTCTCGAGCGAGCGCTTCCTCCTGCGCGCGTCCGACCTGCCGCTCGGCCACTCGCTGATCGTGCTCGCGCGCAAGCCCGACGACGCGCCGCGCCCGGCCGCCGCCGGCGTCGCTTGACTCGCGCCCGCGCGGGGCGATCCTTCCGGCGAATGCCCCGCGCGCGTCTCACCGCCTGCCTCGCCTTCGGCGCGCTCGCGCTCGCCCTCTTCGCGCCGGCGCTCTTCGGTGGCCGCCTCTTCTTCCCGGCCCACACCGAGCGGCTGCTGCCGTGGCGCACGCAGGTCGCGCCGACCCGCCTCGCCGACGACCGTAGAGCGGAGAACCTCTCGCTCACCGACAAGCTCTGGCTCTTCGACCCCGACACGTCGCTGCTCGTGCGCGAGTGGGAGCGCGGCGTCCTGCCGACCTGGAATCCGTCGGTCGTGTGCGGCGCGCCGCTGCTCGGCCAGGCGCTCTACGGGACGCTCTATCCGCCGAACCTCCTGCTCTGGCGGCTCCTGCCGCTCGAGCGCAGCTACGCGGTCGGCGCGGCGCTGCACGTGTTCCTGGCGGCGCTCGGCGCTTGCTTCCTGGCGCGGCGGCTCGGCGCGGAGGCGGGCGGTGCGCTGCTCGCCGGCGTCCTCTTCGCGGCCGGCGGCGCGCTGGTGGTCCGCTTCCACTACTACATGACCTTCTATCCCGTCGCGTGGGTTCCGTGGCTGCTGGTCGCGGTGCACGCGTTCACCGAGCGACCGACATGGCTGCGGTGGTCGCTCGTCGCGCCCCCGATCGCGCTCGCGATCCTCACCGGCTTCCCGCAGACGGCGCTCTACGGGATCGCCGGCGCAGGGCTGTTCGGCGCGTGGCGGCTGATCGCCGCGCGGCGCGCGCGGGCCGCGGGGCCCCTGCTCGCGCTCGGCGGCGCCTTCGCGCTCGGCGCGGCGCTCTGCGCGGCGCAGGTGCTGCCGTTCGACGAGGCGGCGCGGCGCGCGCTGCCGCGCACCCATTCGGCGGAGCAGCAGATCGCGGACGCCGGCTCGCCGTGGATGCTGGCCGGCTACGTCGTTCCCGACGCGTTCCAGGACGCGCGCGAGCCGTGGTCGCTCTCCTTCTTCAGCAACCCGCTCTGGAACGCGATCTACTGCCGGACCGAGGCGGCGCCCGACGGGAGCGTGCAGCCGGCCGGAGTCGTCGCGCAGCCCAACCCGACCGAGACGTCGTGCTGGGCCGGCGCGCTCGGCCTCGTGCTCGCGCTCCTCGGGCTGGTCGCCGGGCAGAGGGAGCCGGCGCTCGAGCGGCTGCGGATCGGGCTCGCGCTCGCGCTCCTCGCCTGCTGGGCCTATGCGCTCGGCTTCGCGCCGCTCGTGAAGCTGGTCGCCCTCGTGCCGCGCATGGACGTGGGCGAGGTGCGCCGCATCGTCCCGACCACGGCGCTGCTGGTCGCGCTGCTCGCGGCGCTCGGCGCGCGGCGGCTGCTCGATCCGGCGGAGAAGCGGGCGCGGAAGGTCGCGCTCGCGCTCGCGCTCCTGCTCGCCGCCCTGCTCGCGGCGGGCGCCGCGTGGGTCCGGCAGCTCGGCCCCGACGGCCTCGACCACCGCCTCCACGAGCTGCAGGTCGCGCGCTACGGCGCCGCGGTCATCGCGCAGTTCCAGGGCGCGATCGCGCTCTCGCCCGAGCAGGCGCAGGCGGTCCACGCCTTCGTGGTCGGGAGGCTCGCGTTCGCGGCGGGCGCGTTCGTCGTCGCCGCCCTCGCGCTGCGGATCGCCGACCGCCTCCTCCACCGCGGCGCGCCGCGCCTCGCCGCCGGCGTCCTCGCGCTCGCCTGCGCGGGCGACCTCGCGCACTACCACTTCAAGACCAACCCGTTCGTCGCGGCGGACGGCTTCCTCGCCGACGACCCGCTCCTCGCGCCGCTGGCGGCCGAGCGCTGCGGCGGCCGGGTCGACCGCTACGAGCCGGCCTACCGCCTCGGCTCCGACACGATCGAGCAGCTCGTGGTGCCGCCGAACCTCGGCGCGCGCTTCGGGATCGACGACTTCATGGGCTACATCGTCATGGTGCCGACCCGGCTGGCGCGCTTCCGTCGCGCGCTCGAGCCGGAGCAGGAGTCGGCGACGTCGGTCGCGACGGTCGCGGTGCTGCCGCTGCGCAGTCGCGGCGCCCTCGTCTCGCCGCTGCTCGACCTGGCGAGCGTGCGCTGGGTCCTGACGCGCCGCGACCTGCTCGCCGACCTCGCGGCGGCCGGGCTCGGCGACGGCGGCTTCGCGCTCCACTCCGAGCGCGGCGAGGCGCGCGTCTACGAGAACCGCGAGGCGCTGCCGTTCGCGACGCTCGTCCCCGAGGCGCTCTTCCTGCCGGCCGCCCCGCCCGACGACGCGATCACCGTCCCGGCCGACGACGCTCCGCTGAAGCCGGCCGCCACGAGCGACGAGCGGGCGCGCCTGCAGGCGGCGGCCCTGCAGGACCAAGCGGGCACGCCCGGCCTCGTCGCGCGCCGCGTCGTCCTCGAAGGGGAGGCGCCGGCCGACGACGCCCGCTTCGTGCGCGCGTCACAGTCGCTGGCGCTCGCCGGCGGCGCTTCGGTCGAAGTGCCGAAGCTCACGCTGCGCGGCACGCCGTCGCGCGTCGCCTCGATCGAGCGCACGCCGACGCGCGTCGCGGTCCGGCTCGACGAGGGCGGCGACGGCGGCTTCCTGCGCCTCGCGGAGGGGTTCGACCCGGGCTGGACGGCGAGCGGCGACGGCCGCCCGCTCGCGGTGCTCCCCGCCGACGTCGCCTTCCGCGGCGCGCTCGTGCCGGCCGGGACGCGGGAGGTCGTCTTCGACTACCGTCCCGCCGCGGTCTCGAATGGACTCACGGTGAGCGCGGCGGCGCTCGCGCTCTGGGCCGCGCTCACGGCGTTCGGCGTCGCGCGGCGGCGCCGGCCGACGGCGGCGCCGTCCGCGCCGGCACCCGCAGCATGACGCGGCCGACGATGTGGTCGCGCGCGACCGGCCCGAACTCGCGGGAGTCGATCGAGACGCGCCGGTGGTCGCCGAGCAGGAAGTACTCGTCGCCGCCGAGGCGGCGCGGCCCGAAGTCGCTCGCGTCGCGGTAGCAGTCGGGGATCGGGTCGAGGACGCGCTGCCCGTTGCGGCGCAGCTGCCCGTGCTGCAGCTCGACCACGTCGCCCGGCGTGCCCGCGACGCGCTTGATCACGATCTCGCCCTCGACCTCCGCGATGATCGCCTCGCCGCAGTGCGGCTCGCCGAGGAAGCCGGCCGACTTCGCGACGACCACGCGGTCGCCATCGAGGAACGCGGGCGTCATGCTGTTGCCGGCGATCCGGTAGGACGAGAGGTAGCCCTGCTGCGCCATCGCCAGCCCGAGCGCGAGCCCGACCAAGAAGCGCGGGAGGACGCGGAGGCGCCTCTCGATCGGCAGCGCGGAGTCGGCGGAGTCGTCGCGTTCGTCGTCCATCCTGACCGCAAACTTCGACGCGGCGGCGGACGCGGGTGCAGGCTCGGGAGCGGGCGCGCGCGGGCAAAGTCGACCCGCGAAGGAAATGCGCAGCCGGGCGCGCCGGCGCGCTCAGCGCAGCAGGTTGAACTTGAGGATGACCCAGAGCGCCTCGACGGCGTCGAGCGGGCCGATCTTCTTGCCGTGGGCGTAGTCGCGCCCGTAGTAGCTGACCGGCACCTCGTAGACGCGGCACTTCATGCGCGCGACCTTCGCCGTGAGCTCGGGCTCGACCCCGAAGCGGCGCGACTCGATGGTGATGCGCTTCGCCACGTCGGCGCGGAAGACCTTGTAGCAGGTCTCCATGTCGGTCAGGTTCAGGTTGGTGAAGACGTTCGAGACGAAGGTGAGGAACTTGTTCCCCACGTAGTGCCAGAAGAGGTGGCAGCGGTGCGTGCCGCCGCCGAGGAAGCGCGAGCCGAACACCACGTCCGCCTTGCCCTCCTCGATCGGCTTGATCAGCGCGGGGTAGTCGGCCGGGTCGTACTCGAGGTCGGCGTCCTGGATCAGGACGACGTCGCCGGTCGCCGCCGCGAAGGCGGTCTTGAGCGCGCCCCCCTTGCCCTGGTTCGTCTCGTGGAAGATCAGCTTGAGCCCGTACTTCGGCTCGAGCTGTTTCAGGACCTCGCGCGTGCCGTCGTTCGAGCCGTCGTCGACGACGACGATCTCCTTGTCGTAGGGCGTCGCGTGCACGAGCGCGACGATCTGCTCGATGGTCGCCCGCTCGTTGTAGCAGGGCATCACGACCGAGAGCTTGAGCGGCCGGCGGGCCGCGGGGTCAGCGGCGTCGGGCACCGAGCAGCCTCTCGTAGATCGCCACGGTCTGCGCTCCGTTCTCCGCGGTCGTGACCACGCGCTTGCGGCTCTGCACGAGCCGCTGCCGCAGCTCGCCGTCGCGGGCGAGGAGCGCGAGCTTGCGCGCGAGGTCGACCGCGTCGCCCACGTCGAAGAGGAGCCCGGTGCGTTCGTCCTCGATCGCCTCGGCCATCGCGCCGAAGTTGCTCGCGACGACCGGCACGCCGGCCAGGAACCCCTCGCGGATCACCATGCAGTAGGTCTCGTACCAGATCGAGGGGACGACCAGGCAGTCGAGGCCGGCGAGCAGCGCGGGCGTCCGCTCCGGCGCGTAGGCGCCGTGCAGCGTGATCTGCGCCTCCCACCCGGCGATCTGCCGCTTCAGCCGCTCGCCGTAGGTCGTGTCCTGGTGGAAGGGGAGCACCGGCCCGTGCAGCTCGAGGCTGCGGTCCGACCCGCCGATGCGCTTGAAGGCGTCGATCAGGAGGTGCGCGCCCTTGCTCGGCAGCAGCGTGCCGAGGTAGCCGATGCGGAAGCGCGCCGACGAGGTGCGCTCCGGCCGGCGCGGCCCCTGGTAGAGCTCGACGTCGAGCCCGTACTCGACGATCTCGATGCGCCGCTCGTCGACGCCGTCGCGCGCGAAAACGCGCTGCGTGAACTTCGACAGAGCGATCAGCGCGTCGGCGCGGTCGAGGGTCTCGCGGATCCGCCCCTGATAATCGCCGAAGACGCGCGTGTCGAAGGCGCGGTCGGGCTCCTTGGGGAACCAGAACGGCCAGGTCTCGCGGTAGCAGCGGGTGCAGCGCTCGACCTCGATGCTCGGGCAGTAGGAGAGGTCGGCGCGCATGCGCTGGCCGCGCGGGCAGCCGAGCCAGTAGTCGTGCAGCGAGACGGCGACCGGCACGCCCGCCTCCTGCGCCGCGTCGACGATCTCGGTGGTGAGGCAGGTCGCGTGGTGGAGGTGGACCACGTCGGGCTTGAAGCCGGCGAGCACCTCGGCGAAGGCGCGCTTGTGGGCGGCGTTCTCGACCAGGTGCTGGAAGGTCTTCGCGTCGCCGAAGCGGTAGTTCACGCCGACGACGCGCGTCCCCTCGACCACCTCCTCGTGGAAGGAGAAGTCCTCCGCGCCGGGCCGGTCGTAGCGGCGGTAGACGAGGATCTCGTGGCCTTCGCGCGCGGCCCACTTCGCGAAGCGCTGCAGCGAGAGCTCGACGCCGCCGAGCCCGTCCGGGACGAATCCAGCCGTGACGAGGAGGATCTTCATCGCTCGAGTCGAAAGATCTTACGGCGCGCCGCGGCCGTGCCCGCGGAGCTTCTCCGCGAGGGCCTCGAGCTCGCGGATGCGCGCCTCGTACTGCTGCTTCGCCTCCTCCCAGCGCTCGAGGCGCAGGAGCTCCCGGAACGCGAGCTCGCGCCGTTCCCACGAGAGCAGCCAGTCCTCCCCCGGCCGCGCCATCGCAGGCGCGCCGCGCGGCGCGCCCCGCTTCACGGCGTCCTCGAGCAGCGCGACGATCCGCGCGAGGTGGTCGACGAGGTCGATCCGCGCCGGCGCCGGCGCCG
>Ga0137313_1000401_pt1 | contig 14318 bp, 15 predicted proteins | sample EasRivERMZT166_2_FD_102287 | JGI IMG/M metagenome (GOLD analysis project Ga0137313, IMG submission 102287) | Soil microbial communities from meander-bound floodplain in the East River, Colorado, USA - East River MetaG ERMZT166_2 | ecosystem: Environmental > Terrestrial > Soil > Floodplain ...
CTTGGGTCAGGAGATGCTTAACACCACACGGGCGGCAGAAGCACTAGAAAATTCTATTGGCGATTTGGCAGAGCGCGCTGAGCAAGCTGCTAAAGATATCCAGGCTTATATAGATCAGATAACCGCGACGGCTGGAACGTCAGTATCGCCGGAAAGTGCGTATCTGGAAGCGCAGGCTCAGTTCGCGGAACAATTGGCTAAGGCCCAATCTGGGGATGTTGAAGCGCTTGAGAGTATCACTGAATATGCGGATCGCCTGATCGCGGGGATTGAGGGATATTACGGAAGCGCCGAAGCAGGCACGGCAGAGTTCGATGCGATGGTCGCGGCGCTTCAGGGTTTGGTGATACCTACTCAGACCGCGCACATCGATCCTGGTTCAGAAGCGGTAGTCAATACATTAACCGATATCGCCGCTGTATCGCAGCCGCTTGCCGAAGAAACGGTAGCTGGGATTGTTAATGGCACAAGTAGCTTGGTTCAGTCAAATTCGGATGCAGCTACCGCCGCTATTACTGCGAACGATCTCGCAATGGAGACTTTAACGGGGGTAGTTAATAAGACAGCCGAAGACAACATGGCATTGAACACTGAGTCCACTACCGCATTGCTAGAGCAGGCAACGGATGATACGGCTGCTTTGTTAGCGGATGCGGAGGTACAACGGCTGGCATTACAGGATGCTAATACTTTAGCATCAGAAGACTTGATTGCGGAAAATCTATTGAACTCAGAGGCGGCGATTGCGAAAGCCACTGAAACTACCCAAGCGATTATCGATGATAATAAACTCAAGTCGGAAGCATTGATCGCGGCTGGGCAATTTGCCACTACAGAGTTGCAGGCGACCTATGACAAGGCGTCGGAGGATGCGCTTGCTGAGAGCCAAGCTCAGACTGATACCCTTAAGCAACAAACCATAGACTCTATGGATGCGTCTCTTGCCGCAAATGAGCTTGCGACCGAGGCATTAAAAACCGGGGCTGACGCTAACACAGTAGCTCTCCTTGATTCCGATAAATTGACAAGGGACGAGATCATCAAGCTGGTAGGCAGCACGGTTGTTCTCGATGCCATTACCAATATGCGTGATGATCTGCATGAAGAACTTCATCTCACTGGAGAAGCGGTGATTGGCGCGATAGATATTTGGGCACCGTTACAGATCACCGCTATATCGGATGCCGCCGCAAGTATTAATGAAAATATTGCTCTTTGGCTCGAAACCTCTACTAAAAATGATACTGATCTTGCCAACAATTCGATTCTCAGTAATACCGATCTAACCAACAGCATTATAGCGGGGCAGGGGATTGCGGCTGATACCATTGTCGGTGGTCTGGAGACTTGGTTCAAGGCTTTGATTGCTGATAATTTAACTTTAACCAATAGTCTTATCAATACGGGTTCCACTTACGCCAACGCTCAATCTGACGCATCGTTTCTCGCCGCTGACTCCATAATCGCTTCCGAAAAGACTTATCACAGCAATACTGTGCTAGCCATCAAAGCTGCTGAAACTAATACCATCACATGGCTAAAGAGTATCGAAAGCTGGGTGCATGGCATCTACAACGTTGCCGTGGAATCGCTACACGAAGCTGCCGCTCTTCAGCGACAGGATATGATCAACAAGTTACAAGCTATACTTAATGAATTACGGCTATTTAACAATGCGCCGCCAGTTTATGGTGGTCCAGTATAGACTATGAGTGCCATTTCTCCTGGCGCATTGGTGCTGGATCAATGGCCAATGGATTCCCCATTGTGGGTATTGGATGGAGTAGGTGACCCTATGATCACCAGTGGGTACAGCATTCTAGTGGAGTTACAGGCGTACAACTTATCGACGCTGGTTGTGGATACGCTGCGATTTGGCACTGACGGCTATAATGATCCGACTGGTCCAGGCTATTTTACCCCTCGCATGGTCCAAAGCCTTAATTTCAGACGCGATATCTTTAGCGGTAATACCACAGGTGGGCCGAGTCGGGTATCATTTGGTGAAATGCGGCTGGCTAATGACGATGGTGGTTTGGATACTCTGCGAACCGCTTATGCGTTTGCGGGATGGCCAGCTACATTAAGGATTGGCGATCCTTCTCTTACATATGACACGTTTGAGATATTGCTTAGCGGCAAGCCGCAACAGGTGTTTTTTTCGTTCCTTGATTTGAATGTTACGCTGCGTGACCGTCTACAAGACTTAGCTAAGCCGATACAAGAGAATAAATATCTTGGGAATAATGTTGCACCAAATGGGTTGGAGGGTGGCGAGGTTTTGAAAGACAAACCCAAGCCAGTATTATTTGGGCGCGTTCAAAATATCTCTCCTGTTTTGGTTAACTTTTCCAAATTGATCTATCAAGTGAACGATGGTGCGGTTCAGGATTTGCCACGGGTGTACGACCGTGGTACTCAGCTTACGCGGGGCACTAACTATATTAGCGAGGCTGACATGTTAGCTGTCCAGCCTGCTGCTGGGACATTTCGGTGTTGGATGACGGGTGGGTATTTTCGGCTTGGGGCATTGCCAAGCGGATCGGTAACATGCGACTGCTGTGATGTCCTTACGTTGAGCGGTACGGAAATCGAAATCAGTAATACCGCTGCTCAAGTGGCGTACCGTATTATCGACCGCTCTCAAGATATCAGTATGGGCGATATTGACGCTGGAGATGTAGCGGCGTTAGATTTAAAAAATAATGCTACGGTTGGTGTCTGGATAAATGACGAAACAACATTTGCTGCGGCTTTGGATGCGATCTTAGGTTCGGTTGGTGCATGGTATGGGTTTGACCGTTTTGATAAAGTCCGTATGCAACGCCATGAAGTCCCGACAGGTACAACCGGGGTTTGCCAGTTCAAAATGTTTGGGCCGGAAGTAGACGCTAGCATCAATGATTTCGATATTCTGGATTGCCGTTTTTTACCTACGAATGATCCAGACCGAGGTATCCCAACATATGAAATTAATCTAGATTACAGTAAGAACTACACACTCCAGGGGAAGGATGATTTGGCCATAGCTGGAATCACTCTGGACCGTGTGCAGTTCTTAATTGAGGAATACCGTTCGGCAAAATCAACTAATGCCACATTACGGGATAAGTGGCCGCTAGCAACAACGAAGAAGGTAACGACCTTGTTGCTCAGTCAAACAGCCGCTCAGCTTGAGGCTGATCGCTTATTGTCGATGTATCAGGCCCAGCACGATTTTGTTGAGATCGATACCCCGCTAACATCTGAGTTAGTGGCTACAGTAGATATAGGGGTTCAGGTAGTTTTACAGATACCACGGTTTAATTACCAGAATGGTAAAGCCATGAAGGTTACTGGTATGCAGTACAGTCCTGGCACGCGTGGCGTTACGCTTATGCTATGGGGCTGAGCGATGACGAATGCGCTCTTTGGCTTCCCCCGTGTCACTACTGCTTACACGCTTGCTGGCGGGACTTGGAATGCTGCCTATCCCCTGATCAACCTCCAGAGCTTGCCGTTGTCTAAGGTGGCTCGCAGCACGGCTGTAACGCTGGCGTCCACCATCATTGATGGCACCACTGCTACTCCTCAGACGGCGGGCATGATCGCATTGGTGCGCCACAATCTTACCACAGCGGCGACGATCAAATTGACGACCTGGACAACATCCGCCAGGACCGTGACCAGTTTTGTCGGATCGTTTGAGGCCGTGTGGCCAGCAGGCTATGCGACCTTGACAGTGGCAGAACGGGCTAACGCAGTCTGGACTTGGTATAAGCGATTCAGTGCAGCGGGCAGTGCTGGCGTCGTTGTTGGGGCGTGGCGCATCGAGATCAACGATACGGGCAACACAGCCGGATACGTCCAAGCTGGTTACGTTGAAGTTGCTCAGGTGTTTGAGGTTGATTATAATTTTGAATGGGGGTTTCAGTATGGGTTCAACTGGCGTAGTCAGGTGACTGAGGCAATAGGTGGCGCTGAGTACGTTGATCGCCGTCAGAAGCCAAGGGTTGTCCGAGGGAATTTCCCTAACTCAACACGCACTGAATCGATGACTAAGCATTTTGAGATGCAACGGCAATATGATATGGCTGTGCCGTTTCTGTTTGTGCCTATGCCGGATGAAACGACTCATTATCCTCGTACAGTCATGTTCGCAAGACAAACTGATCCTGGCCTAATAACCATGAGAATGTCTAGCCAAATCGGTATACTTGACGGTGTTCCTTTTGCGTTTCGTGAAATTATAGGGTAATGCCGGATGCCGTATCCGTTTACTCCTGGTGAGGTTCTGACATCCGCGAACCTCAATGCCGCGCTCGACATGCGTATGTTTTCGACCATGACAGGGATGGGGATCATTCCTGGCGCGGTGGTTTTTGGGCACGCGACAAACGGTGGGTTTCAGACAGACAACGCTAATTTGTTTTACGATGATGTAAACAACCGGCTTGGTATTGGGAGCAACACGCCGCAAGTCCAGTTTCATGTCAGTAAGGTTGGGGGTGCGGCGTTACGTAGCTATAACTCGTACATTGATCCAGGCAATGGGTCATGGGCTTATCTAGGGGATTGGACGAAGGTATCCGGGGTTGCGACCTATGGCACCGATATGGTTGGTGCGGGTATCGCTACCGACGTGAGCATCCTCCGAGGCGGCGTGGAGATGATGCGGTTGGGAGTGAGCGGTTTGACGGCTACCGTTGCTGGCATGGTCTATACCCAGCCCATCCCGGTCATGCTGGGGTCGGCGGCACTGGCAGCGGGTGTGCGAGGCTGCGCGGTGATGGGGAACTACGCCTTCACAACGTGTCAGGCCGGAACTCCGACAGAGACACTGGAGGTGTGGGACATCAACATCTCTACCGCGCCGGTCAAGATCGCGGGATTGGCTCTCGCCGCGCAAGGGACGGCCAGCCCCATAGCGGCTGGTCAATATTTGTATGTTTCGGTGAATACCACCCCTGGCGTTAACATCATTGATATCAGCGATCCAAACGTTCCGGTGTTAGTCACTACCGGGTTGGCTACTGTTAATGGCGTTGGCGCTATGGCGCTTTCGGGAAATTATTTATATATCGGCCAAGGTAGTGCCACAAATAACTTTCGTATTTGGGATGTTGCCGATCCTACTGACATTGAATCATTAGCCTTAATTACATCTCCCGGTCTTACGGGTTCGCTCAGTATAGTGTTGCAGGGTAAGTATGCGTTCCACGGCGGCACTCAGACGGTTGTAGGCACATCTGGCTTAAACATCTTCGATGTTTCCAATCCAAAACTTCCTGTTTTGGTAGCTACCTATAACACCGTTTCTCATGTAAGAGGGATGGCAATTTCCGGTAAATATCTTTACATCTCCGAGAGCGTTGCGCTCAACGGGTTAGAGATATTAGATATTAGTGATCCCGCTCTGCCGGTACAGGTGAAGGTTTTCGCTACAGTATCCACTGGTCCGTCGTATGTGAACCCGATTATTGCCGGGAGATATCTGTATCTCGGGAACGGTGGTGGTGCCACTAGCGGTGTTCAGATTATTGATATCATCGATCCGTTAAACCCGGTATCGATGGGTTCAATTGTAACAACACTCCCGGTTGGCGGGATGGCACTGAGCGGGAACCGTCTGTACCTGACGGCGAACTCTCAGTTTCGGATTTACAATACGTTTGGGCTTGATGCGCCAACCATTAAGGCGGGTTCTATAAACACAGACCGATTGTATGTCGATGGCCCGACATTCTTTGCCGGTGATCTTTATGCTGATCGCGGTCTTTCGGTAGGACCGACAGGCATTGTGTCGCGTGGGACGGTTAGCGGCCCTGTGATTGATGGTGCGACGCTAGGTGGCGTTATCCTTGATCATCTCCAAAGCCAGCATGTTATGAGCGGTGGCGGGACGGTGACTTGGGGTGGGCCTGCTGGCAGGCTGAAGTGGACGGCTCGGTTTATCACATTACCAATGGGGCGTACCGCGACCTCTGGCGGGTATGTGCAGTTCGATCAGCCCATAGTCAATATTCCGGCAGCGCAAGTCCATGACGGTTTAGACCGGGCTGCGGACGCCACTGGTGTTGTTCTCAACAACTGGGAAGCTCTGTATGCCGCTCATACACCGGGTGGTACCCACACTGCGATCACCTACTATATTGTCATCCATACAGTGGCGTTCATAGCGCCAAGCAATTGGACGCTGGTCGCGGTAGTTAATGCCGATGACGATTGCATTAAGCTGGGCACCGGACAGATACTTCGGAGTGGTGGCACAATAACAAATGGTGTTTACCCGTATGTAAGATTAATTGGGGCTGTGATTGAAACGCCACAAGTTGGCGGCATCCAAGTGATGTCGGGCTTGATGCGTAATTATAACGTTTACACCGATACACTTAATCATGATTGGGCATTTGTAGGCGAGTTTGGTGCCAACATTGCGTATTATGGCACTGGAGAAATCGGCAGCGGACTCGCTCGTGACGTGTACTTTGTTCGTGGCAATGCGGGGATGATGTTCTTTGAAGCTACCGGGCTTCGTACCGGGGCTGACGTTGCGGTAACATTAGGTGGTGGAACGCGAATTACATCTGCTGTTGGCGGAACGGATGGCGCAGCTTTTAATGTCGATGCGGTTGCTTCTTTTGCGACAGCAGCTAAATTTGGTACATCATTACCTGTTTACTTACTCGCAGCACAACCCAGCATTGGCTTCAATGCGTATTGGAATGCCGCATGGTTGTTTGGTAAGGGTTCCGTTGCTGGCACGAACTATGCCGGTCTTTTCGGGTTCAACACAACAACTGGCACTTTTGCCTTTACGGCAACTACCACAACTGGCGTGGCGAATGGGTCAATCTCGACATTTCAAACCGTTGCTCAGATCAGCAATCAAGGGGTTGTTGTCATTGGTCCTGGTGCAGCATTCTCTAACGCCTTCCCGGCTCTACGTCGAACGGGAACGGCACTAGAGGTTGTTGCCGGTGATCAATCGGTATATGCGCCTCTAAACGCCGTTACAGCTACCGCTGGGACAAATTCGATTCAAGTCGCAACCACTGCTTATGTGGTTACTGGCATTGCGAACTCGGTGGCAAATTACCTTCCGCTGACCGGCGGTACTTTAAGTAACGGGTTGGGCTTTGGCTCCGCTGTTGCCGCTAGCGCGACCACACTTACACGGCACATTGCTCTATACGGCACATCATTTGGTTTTAGTATCACTTCTAACCGCATAAACTATGTGGTGCCAGGAGCGGCGGCACATGCGTTCTATGCGGGTGCCACTAATATTATCGATGTGAACTCTGGCGGGGTGGATGTTCTCGCTGGTAGCGTTCAGATTGATGCTGGTTATCTGAGTACCGTTCCCAGCCCTCCCGCCACTCCTGGTGCGCAAACTATTTATACCTATGGCATTGCGGTTACCGGCGCGACCGCTATTATGAGTAACTGTTATCTTGACGCTGCGTATGCGTTCAGATACCGAACCGCTACCGGAGCAACCGCATTGAACGCCGATTCTGGGGCGTTCGTCTTCTATACCGCTCCGACAGGTACGATTGGGGCAGTGCCCACATTCACGAACAGGTTCTCCATTGGCATCACTGGGATCGTATCGGTTAACGGCGTCACGATGTTACATACCGATGGCACAACATCTGGGTATAATAAGGTCTATGCCGGGGATGGCACTAACGTTGCTCTCTACCTTGGAGGTATCGGATTAAACACCAACTATTATCGTAACACTACTCATATTTTTGGTGGGCGAGATCAGGACGCTACTCCTACTTATTTGACTCTAGCTGCCACTGTTGCGACCTTTAGTACAAGGGTCGTTGTTCCAACGAGCATCACATGCACTGGCACTTGGCTGTATCTATCTAGTGGTTCCGGCACGATCAACGCTTCTTCCGGTCCAGGGGTGTACGGTGATGCTAACTGGTTGATCACCAAGCCGGGGGCAAATAATCTAGGCTGGATATTTCAGACTTACACTGGCACTAGCCGTTATGTGTTTAATGGCGACGGGCAGACACAAATAAATACTACGGCTGGCGGATTGTTTTCTCTCTTAGGAGTTACCGGAGCGGACATTGCTTACCAACTGAGTGCCGGAACGAGTGCCGATTGGAAGATATTTCTTCACGCCTCCACCGGCAATTTGTGGATTTATAACCAGAAGACCGCCGCTCTTCCGCTATATATCACGCAGACGGCTCAGACCGTTCATCAGGGTGATGTTTATTCTGTTAACGGTTCTGTGATTGCCAGTACAACCGTGGGTAACGCGAGTAGTGCGAGACTGAACCCCGGTGGCGCTAGCAATGCTGGTTATTTTGCGATGTACAATAGCGCGGGAACGCGGTTGGGGTATCTTGGCTTTTCCAATGATGCTCCAACGTTCCATGTAGAGGCTGGTGGCAAGTTCAGAGTCACTGGTGCCCAGATTGCCAACGAGGCTGGTGCGGCATCAGGTATCTTTTTCGCAGATCGCACCTATACCACTACGACGCATGGCTGGTATGCTGATGCGTACTCGTCGTATCTGTGGTACAGCGCCACTGGTAATGGTTTACAATACAATTTCAGCACCATTACTTTTACGGTAACAGGCGCTTGCGCGGTGACCGGAACTGTCAGCGGGAATGCGGGTACGTTTTCAACAACTTTGCACGCTACCACCAGTATCAATACCGCACAGTTCAATTTACGTAGTGCTGCTTTCGCTTTGCAGGATGCTTCCAATATCTATAATCAGATTTTCGATCCGTCTAACGCTGGTTATATTGCGATGTACGCTTCTGGTACTAACTATCACGATCAGACCTCGCACCAGTTTCGTTCGAGAGCCGGGGGTGTGTATTGTTACTTCGACGCTAGCGGTACTTGGAACCAGAATGGTGGCTCGTGGGGCGACATCCCGTCAGATGGTCGTATGAAAGAAAATATACAGCCATACCAAAGAGGGTTATCCGCCATTGTTGCGTTGGAGCCTATCTCTTATACTTACAAAGAAGGCACACCACTTGTAAAAGGGGATCAGGAGGTTCGTTACGGTTTTACCGCGCAAAATGTTGAGGCAGCCATCCCCGAAATGGTGGCTGATATTGAGATTCCGATTGGCGGTGAACTGAAGGAGGTTATTAAAGGCATCAAGCCTGGATGGTATTTGTTTTGTGCTTTGATTAATTCTGTCAAGGAGTTGAAGGAGAGAATTGAACTTCTCGAAATGAAGGTGGGAGAAGCGTAATGGTTGCGTATAGCGATGTACCGGCGGTTAATATGCTTTATCAAGAGCAAGAGCAAATTACTATGGCGATCAATATGCTCGATGCGGGCGGTAAGGTGACCAATTTCACGGTCAGCCCACCACCACAAGACCCTGGAGTGATGGGGATGCCGATCATGATGCAAGTGATGATCGCGACAATTGATCCATCACCCGATCTTATGGCGCAAGCTCGGGCTGCGCTAATCACTCGGCAGAACGAGATCATTACGGAACTAGCCGCTATGGGTGTGACCGACAGTCCTCCAGCACGTAGTGTCGTGAGGGAGTAATGACTGATTTCATTGTCACGATAACTGATGAAGAACAACTGGCCGGGATCACTTGGGCCAGAGAACAACATAATGGAGCGTTGCCTCCATCGTCTCCGTCAGCACCACTCAGTGACGATGACGAAGTGGTTGTTGAATCGACTGATGGCGTGATTCAGACCGATGAAGAATACGTCCAATGGGTTATGGAGAAAGCGGCTATCAGTTATGCCGAACAGAAAGAGCAAGCGACATGGCGGCAAGTGTATGAAGAGTCGCAAGCTGCCGCGCGTCGAGGGCGTCGGTAAATGCCAAAAACGTTTGAGTTAGTAATCCGCGATGGCAAGTACGTAACGTATAGCGCCGCCGCTGCGGTTCCGGAGGATTTCGATAGGGATTTGTTCGACGCCTACAGAACTCTTTATCCAGATTCACCGGATGACGAAACATTGTTTTACCGGATAGTACAGGGGGTGTTTCAAGGGATTGCCTACAACCTTCGGAATTTCCAACTGACCCAACCGCCGCCAATACCAAAGGTGGTATTTGAGTTTGTTGGTCATGACGTGCGAGCAATTGAACCTAAATCAGCTACCGAGGATAAATCAAATGATGAGTAATGGTGCTTCGCAGGGCCAGATGGCACAGCAACCGGAACAGCGCGATATTACTAAAGAAGATATTCAAACCCAGCAACGGGCGAATCTTGCGATCCGTGCGCTCGATCTGGAAGCGGAAAATGTCTTGTTGCAGCAGGAAAATCAGAAGCTCAAGGCGCGGATCGAAGAGCTTGAGTCCATGCCGGTTGGGAAGCAGCGGCCTCACCCCGTACCAACTATCTCCGATGCCTGACGGCAACATGTCATTGTGGTTGTGGTCACTTTATGACACATGAAGCTCCGCAACCACAACAACAGCGCGGTTTTATTTCAGATACACTCAGCAAACTGCTGGAGTGGCTGGATAAGCCATGGAAAGCATTTGCTCTGGTTGGTATTGCCATAGTTATTGGTTTGGGTTATGGCGGCTGGATGTCGCGAGACACCATATCCGATATTTGGAGAATGTCGTCTGGGCGTCCAATTTTGAAGCGTTCCGAATTACCCGCTATGCTGAAAAATCTGCGGGTCGAAACTAAAGCAAATGTTGTTGCCCTCTGGTCGTTGAACCTATCAGCAAACGCAATGAATTTCGAGATAGGTTATAAAAACCATGATGAACCGTGGGTCTTCTCTCCTAAACGCATACCGGCGATTCGTGATCCGGTAAGTGAGCCTCGTGGTTTGTCAGACATAATGGCGGGAACGATTGTTTGCCGCAATTCCAACAAAGATACTAACGGTGACTTGTTTCTGCGTGCGATGCGTGAGCATAAGATCAGTCATTATTGTATCGTACCAGTGCCGCCCGCACCAAATATCTTGGTAGCTATTCTGGTTATTGGTTGGGCAGATGACCCAGACCATCAGAGTGAAGAGGCGGCGTTAGGTCTGGCGCGCGAGACGGCTTCAACTATGGTTTCTAAATGGGAATGAGCCATGAGAACCAACGCTAAGGGCATAGCGCTTATAAAAGTGAACGAAGGCTGTGAGCTTACCGCGTATGTTTGTCCTGCGGGAAAATTAACTATTGGTTATGGCGACACTGGCCCGCATGTAGTGCGCGGTATGAAGATCACGGAGGCAGAGGCTGAAAGGTTGCTAGCCGCTCGGTTGGAGCGAGAGTTTGAGAAGGGCGTTCAGCAGGCGATTGGTGACGCGCCAACAACCAGCAACCAGTTCTCCGCGATGGTGAGCTTAGCTTATAATATAGGGGTTGGTGGGTTTCAAAATTCTAGTGTGGCACGTTATCACAAGGCTGGTGAATATAGTGCTGCCGCGCAGTCGTTCCATCTTTGGAATAAAGGTGGTGGAAGAGTGCTGGCGGGGCTGGTGCGACGGCGGAAAGAAGAAGCTGATTTATATATGAAAGCAGATGAAGAGGAGGACGGGTAATGATTCAGTTTCTGGTATCGTTCTTAATTCTCGTTTTAGTTTTGGGAGCTATTTGGTATATCATTTCCCTTCTGCCTCTTCCGTCACCGTTTGATCAGATCATAAGGGTTGTGTTTGTTGTAATTACTGTGATTCTGGTAATTTATATGTTGCTGGGTCTGGTTGGTCAGCAGCCATATCCGTTGCTCAGATGAACCGCTGACACGTTGGTTATTAAAAAAGGCGGCATTCTGTGCCGCCTTTTTTTGTTTCCGATAGGTCAGCAGCTTACTGACGATAAGCCACTGGCTGGGTTGCGGGTTGAGCCGCTTGGGGTTGAGTTTGTCCAGGCTGCTGGGGAGCGACGGCGACGAATCCGTTCGCTTCCAGGCAAGCGTTGTACGCCTCGTTCTGGCGGATCGCGCTGCCGATGGCGCTGGCCAGCATCGCGCCGCCAACCATTCCACCAACGAAAGCCGGGGAACCGCTGGCTCCAACAAAGCCGCCGGGGGTGGCAACACCCATCGAAGCAAGCTTGCAAGCTCCGTTGACGCGTCCATAGGTGCTTGCGTCAGTGCCGGGTCCAGCCGCCCACTGATGCTGTTGGCAACCCACCAGCAACACGCTGGTAATTAAACAAGGAACCAGTTTCCATTTCATGTGCTGCGTCCTTATTAACGACGGACGCAGAATAACACAGCCTCAAAATAATTAGTCTAACAAAGTTGTATGTTAACCATCTTTATTAAACTACGATTATGTTCGTACATGAACATGGCGTTCGACGCCATCACCACTGCCTCGTAGATAAGGCTCGACAATCCAATGACGGTTCCCGCGACGAGCTAAATATCGGCTCACCATATGAACCCTTGGTGATTTTCTGGCGTGGCCAAGAGGAGCGCGTCGAGGACCGCCAGGATCATCGCGACCGCTGACGTGCATGACCACTTCGGTATGGTCAAGCAACGGGACTTCCCGTCGCTTGATGCGGGCTTTGTTGATCCTGGTCCGGTCGATCTCACGGTAGTCGGCGGCTTTCCGGCTGGAGGTCAGGATCATCAGCGTGGCCCAGACCCCGATATATTCTCCGTACACGTCGGCAAAGCAGAGATCGATGCGGTGCTGTAGCTCGGCGGGATCACTTGCGAACACGTCCAGATAACGTTTGCCCCATTCACTGGGCCGATGGATCGCCGTCTCCCATATGCTCCACAGCGCCTCTAGCTGGGTCTGGTTGCCAGCCCAAACTTTGGCGAGGTTGCCACGGAGAAAGGATTGCACTCGCCTGTCGCCTTGATCGAAGCGCGTGTCGAGATCGAAGTAGGCCGAGACGGGGCCGATGTTCGGCACTTGCAAGTCGCGTGAATCGATGCCTTCCCATGGTGGGCTGGTCCACGCCCATGTCACCGTTCCGCGTCTGCCGCCTTCCTCGCATTCGATCAAAAAGCCGAGACGTTCGGGCAACGGGCGTCCTGGGTCATCAGGCCGGGTGTCGAACGTCTGCCGGATTTTTTCGCGGTGGGTTTCCTCCCACTCGATCCACATTCGCTGGTATGGCACCCGAATAAATTCCATTGCTTCCCGTAACACCTTCGGGCGACCAAGGCTAAGTTCAACCATGGTCTGAGTTACGGACCTGTCCAAAAGAAATCTCGGAGCGTTCTTCATGCGCTTCATTAGGTCTGCGTAAATACCCAGGACAACATCTGATCCTGGCAATTCACGAACGTCTCTGAGTGTTGGTATGCGGTTCTGGTTAGCCTCTGAAGCCAGAGCCGCAAGATTATCCATCAAATAGGGCATAACCACTTACCAATATCTGGCCCGACATGTCGGAATTTCATTTGCCATGACAGAACTATTTCGTTAACGTGACGAGTGGCGTTAGCTGGCTTGCCCCCTGTACTAGAGTTGGCTAATGCCATTTCGACTATACTGAGCAAACTGCCGGTGAGGTTAGATCGCATCCACCCCTCACCGGCATTTTTTTTGCGTCCATTACAGTCATCATCATTGTTTGCCGGGTTCCCGCGCCCGCTTTTCGTCGTCGGTTGTGGGTTGGGTGGCTGACAACAAAGTTTCTCCCTCGTATACGCCAGGGCGAATGATTGTTCTAACCATCCGCGCTAAATCGTGCTCCCCGTGACTTTGAAGTGCCTTTGCAGCAGTCTCAATACCGTGCCTAAAATCGTCTGTCCCCGCGCTGCGGCGGGCCTCGTCGCGCTCCTGGGTGAGACGAGACACTTCTTCTTTCTCCTGACGCACCGCATCTGCTGTTTGTCGAAGGTCTTCGGTGAGGCGGGTGATTGTGGCGTCGCGTGTAGCGATCTGGTTTAACAAAAAGACGCGCTCAGTCTCGCGGCCTGGCATTTCTTCTGCATGTGGAATAATATCTCGCTTGATTGCGGCCAGCCGCTCGACGCCCTTTGGGTCAGTCATCTAGCGATACTCCACAACATATGGAACATTCTGCCCTTCAGCCAATTTCTCTTTAGCGTGATAACTAAGATATTCCTTCGGGGCCGGTAGCGGCGCGTTGACACGTTTCCAATATACGACTGGCTCTGTTTTTGTGTATGGCCAGCCGTAATACCAAAAATCACACTTGATGTCGCCGTTGGACATTTGGAGTAAGAATCTACCATTTCTTGGGGGTTTGCCACTTTGCCAGAACCAGCGTGCTAAAAATAATCTTATGGCGTCCTTCGTGGGGTCAGTCATGGGGAGGCTCCCGACAGAATGTTCCGCTCCATGCGGTCGAAAGCGTCCTCATCATTGAAGCTTTCAGATGCAACGATGGCGGCACAGCGCAGCCGCTCC
>Ga0137313_1000406_pt1 | contig 14146 bp, 8 predicted proteins | sample EasRivERMZT166_2_FD_102287 | JGI IMG/M metagenome (GOLD analysis project Ga0137313, IMG submission 102287) | Soil microbial communities from meander-bound floodplain in the East River, Colorado, USA - East River MetaG ERMZT166_2 | ecosystem: Environmental > Terrestrial > Soil > Floodplain ...
ACGAAGAACACGGCCACCGCCGCGGCGACGACGAGCAGCAGCAGCACGACCACCATCGCGTTGCCGCGTCGGGAACAGGCAGAACGGGTCATCGATTCATCCTCGGTGAATGGGGTGCGTCTTCGCGAGAAACGACGAGCGCCGGCGTGTCGACCGCCGCGGCTCGAGACGGACCGGCTCCCGCTTCGGCAGGCTGGATGTACTCGGCGGGGCCGAGGTGCCGTCCGTAATCCGCGTCGACCCGGGCAAGGGCAAGTGGGGCGACGCGCAACCGGACGGTCGTGCCTGCTGGAGGAGTCGGCTGGGTACCGGCGACCCCCGGAACGGGGGGAAGGACCTCGGCTTGGAGGAGACCTCGTCTGCCAAAGGTTCCGTGAACCCCCGCAGAATACTTGGATTCGAGAGGTGCGCCAGCGAGGTGAGAACCGGATTCCCCTCGGTCGACACGGGCGCGAGCCGCGACTGGCGCTCGATCGATCGGGCGGCGCGATCGGCGCGATCGCCGCCGGCCGGGCGATTCGCGACGCCTCGTGCTTCGTTCGTGCATCACAGCCGAGGCGCCGATGCGAGTTTTCCCGCACACTGGAACCGACTCGGTCCCGACACCCGTCGCATCGGCCGGCGTGGGTCGAAGTGGCCCGTCTCCTCGGGAATCGGGGTGCTCAAAAAAACCCTGACCCGTTGACGGCCATGTGAACCGCGCTACTTTCCGGCCGCGCTGGGGCGTCCTGTCCCAGCGCAGCGCACCCCTCCCAAGGTGCACGAAGCCTGGTGGCGTCGCTCGGGAAGAGGGCGACCTGGGAAGCCGGTGGGACGACCGTCCCACCTTCCGCACGAAGAAACACCGATGCGCCCGCGTGGCGGCTCGTCTCCGCGAGCTTTCGCGCGAACGCTTCGGATCACCCCTGAAACTAGACCGGTGCCCAAACCTTTGTCCTGTTTTCTCAGGAGGATTCTCAGCATGAGGAAGTGGTTCGCTTCCCTCGCGGTCCTCGGGCTCGCTGCGACGGCTGCCACCGCCCAGACGATCCCGAATGCGATCGCGAATTCTCTGTTCCAGGTGTCGCAAGACGACAACGCGGCAGAGACGTCGTTCAAGATCTTCTATCCCACTGTCGCCGGTGAGGCCTACAACGTCGACTTCGATGCCGGCGGTGCGGGCATGACCGTGATGGGCGTCGCGATCCAGATGTACGTCTCGTCCGGACAGGGCCAGATCGGGACCGTCGCGGTCTGCGCGGACAACCTGGCGCTCGACGCGTCGGGCCGTACGCCGGATCTCGCCAGCCCGCTCTCGAGCCTGACCAACCCGACCGGTTCGCCCTTGGCGGGCGGCCCGTACTGCACGGGCTTCACGACGTACGACACGCCCGACGTCACGCTCGGCACGGGCGGCTCGCACGCCGTCATGTCGTTCGCGACGGGCGACTCCAACACGTGGCTGTGCACGGACCTGTGGGATTCGTCGGGCTTCAACCACACCGGCCCGCGCCACTCGTTCTTCACGACCGATTCTTACGCCACGCCGGCCAGCTACTCGTACAACAAGTGGAACTGGATGATTCGCCTCGCCGGCCCGCCGCCGACGCCGGGCGGAGGTCTGTTCCTGGTGAACGGGCTGACCACGGGCAACATGCCCGGCGGCGGCACGATCTCCCTGCAGTTCTGGTCGTCGGACGGCGCTGCGCCGACCCTCTACCTGATGGTCCTGAACGCGGGCGGGCCGCTGATCGCGTTCCTCCCCGTGGTTCTCTCGACCGGCAACACGAACTTCGTCCCGAACGGCATCCAGCAGCTCGGTGTGATCACCGGCGTGATGCCGTGCTCCGCGACCGGCTTGACCCTCACGTTCGGTTGCTTCTTCAGCGACAACCTCGACAAGAAGAAGAACGGCAAGAACAAGATCAAGCTGTCGAACTTCTCTGACACCACCGTCGTCCCGAGCAAGATCTGCTCGCCGAACATCTGCTTCGGCATCCGCGATGACGGCGTGATGGAGAACGGCGTCTTCAATCCGCGCATCTGGTACGGCTTCGGCAGCGCGGCCAAGACGAACGACTGCGCCAGCGTTCACCACGGCAATGCGGCTCCGAGTGCGCCCGTGGTCACGAACCTGACCGCGGTCGAGACCGTGACCTGGGACTTCTGCGGCACGAACCCGTGCTGGCAGCAGATCGGCATCTACCAGTCGAACCTGACGCTCGACCCGTCGGGCAACACGCCGCTCCTGTCGGCCCCGCTGACGTCGATCGGCGGTTCGTCGGCCTGCAACCCGGGCGGCGCGGGCGGCACGTGGGGCTTCCCCGCTGTCGTCTACGACACGCCTGACATCCTCGCCAACACGACGACCGACTATCACTCGTCGCACGAGTACGCGAACGGTGACTCGTGCCTCTTCGTCGGTCTCGACGGTGGCGCGGGCTGGGTCGGCGGGACGAACGATGACCTCGGCGACGACTGCGCGCCCCAGATCCAGGGCACGTCGTCGGTCGGTTCGAACTCCTACTACTCGCTCGATGGTTTCGCGACCGCCGCGGTCGACAGCACGGGTGGTGGCATCTACCCGGTGTTCAACCTGCTGCAGCGCATCGACTGGAACTGATCCTCGGATCAGGACCGGCCTGACCGCGCGCGGGGACGCGTGCGAGCAGGTGTGATCGGATACTTTGCGGGGGGCGGCGCGAAGGCGCCGCCCCCCGCGTTTCTTGGACGCCGGCGTCGCATCCGGCTCCGCGACGGCGACCCGCCGCGCGCGTCGGAGCCTATCCCAGTAGGCCGGACCGAGTCGTTCGGAGCGCCGGACCCGCAGACGCGAGGCGCGCCGACGACGCGAATCAATGGAGAGATTCGGAGAGGAGGTGCAACGAAGCGGATGCGGGTCCGCCGCCCGAACGACGACGGGAGGCCTGCTGGGATAGGCTCCTAGAGCAGCTTGCGGTGGCGCAGGTTCTCGAAGACGGCCCGCGCCGAGGGCGACTGGTTCAGCGTGTAGAAGTGGATCCCCGGCGCGCCGCCGCGCAGGAGCTCGGCGCACTGCGCCGTCGCGTGGTCGATGCCGACGTTCATCACGACCTGCGGGTCGTCGCGCACCCGCTCGAGGCGGCCCTTCAGATCGGCCGGGATCGACGCACCGCACATCGACGTGAAGCGCTCGAGCTGCTCGACGTTGGTCACCGGCATGATCCCGGGGACGATCGGCACGGCGATGCCGGCCTGGCGCGCGCGCGCGACGAAGTCGAAGTAGACCTTCGGCTCGAAGAAGAGCTGGGTGATCAGGAACCTCGCGCCGGCGTCGACCTTCTGCTTCAGGTGCTGGACGCCGGCGGCGAGGTCGCGGCACTCGACGTGGCCTTCGGGGTAGCAGGCGCCGCCGATGCAGAAGCGGCCGGTGCGCGCGACCAGGGCGGCGAGCTCGCTCGCGTACCGCAGCCCCCCCGCCGTCGCCACGAACGCGGCCTCGCCCTTCGGCGGATCGCCGCGCAGCGCCAGCACGTTCTCCACTCCCTGGTCGGCGAGGCGTCCGAGGACGGCTTCCAATTCCGCCTTCGTGGCGCCCACGCAGGTGAGGTGGGCCATCGCCTCGATCGACCACTGGCGCCGGATCCGGCCGACCAGCTCGACCGTCTTCTCGCGCGTCGAGCCGCCCGCGCCGTAGGTGACCGAGACGAAGGCGGGCTCGAGGGGGCGCAGCTTCTCGATCGCCTCGACCAGACGCTTCTCGGCCTCGGGAGACTTGGGCGGGAAGAATTCGAAGCTGACGACGGGCCGGCCGCGGCGGAAGAGCTCCTCGATGCGCATGGTCGCGGCATTCTGCCGCGCGATTCATGTAGAAGCGACGGACCATGGCGGGCCGCGCGATCGAGACGGAGGGGCTCACGTTCCACTACGCCGGCGGCGTCGGCGTGAGCGACGTCGACCTGACGGTCGAGCGTGGCGAGATCTTCGGATTCCTCGGCCCCAACGGCGCGGGCAAGACGACCACGATCCGCATGCTGCTCGACCTCCTGCGGCCCGACCGCGGCGCGGCGCGCGTGCTCGGGCAGCCGGTCCGCGCGGGATCGGGCGAGCTGCGCCGCCGCATCGGCTTCCTGCCGGGCGACCTCGCGCTGCCGGCCGGGCTCAGCGGCGCGCAGGCGCTCGACCTCTTCGCGGCGCTCGCGCGCCGGGCCCCGATTCGCCGCGACGAGACGCTCGACCGCATCGGCTTCCCCCGCCAGGCGCTCCCCCGGAAGGTGAAGAATTACTCGACCGGGATGCGCCAGATGATCGGGCTCGCCTGCGCGCTGCAGCACGAGCCCGAGCTCCTGATCCTCGACGAGCCGACCTCCGGCCTCGACCCGCTGGTGCGCGACGCGGTGCTCGGGCTCCTGCGCGACGCGCGCGCGCGCGGCCAGACCGTCTTCCTCTCGAGCCACGTCCTCGACGAGGTCGAGCGCCTCTGCGACCGCGTCGGCGTGATCCACCAGGGCCGGCTGCACCAGGTGGCCGCGATCGCGGAATTGCGCCTCGCGAGCCGCCGCCACGTGACGCTCGCCTTCGCCGACGGCCGCGTCGAGCGCTTCACCAGCGACGAGCCGGCGCCGCGCCTGCTCGAGCGCCTGCGCGCGCACGGCGAGGCGCTGCGCTCCGTCGAGATCCGCGCCGCGGCCCTCGACGAGATCTTCCGCGACATCGTCGGGAGCGCCGACGCCGCGGAACGGCGCGCATGAACGGCCCGCTCCTGCGCTACCTCTGGCGCCGCAGCGTGCGCCCCTGCCTCGCCTGCGCGCTCGCGCCGATCCTGATCGGCGTCGTGGCCGGCGGCGTCTGGCCCGAGTACCGCGCGCAGGCGCGCGCCTTCGGCAGCCTCTTCAAGTTCGCGATGAACCTGATGCGCTCCGACCTGCTCGCGCCCGACTCCGCCTCGTTCTTCTTCCAGCTCCCGTTCGTCCACCCGCTCACGATCCTCGCGCTCCTGCTCGCGGTCGCGGTGCCGACGCTCTCGCTGCCGGCGGCGGCGCGCGGGCGCGGCTCGCTCGACCTCCTGCTCGCGAGCGGGCTGACGCGCCGGAGCCTGGTCGCGACGACGACCTGCGCGGCGCTCCCCTTCGCGATCCTGGTCGGGTGCGCGCCTCTGCTCGGCGTCTGGCTCGGCGCGACGATCTCGCACGCGACCGGCGACCTCGACTTCCCGAGGTTCGCGCGCGTCGCGTTCGCGGCGGCGCTGCTCGGGTTCTTCTTCACGGGCGTCGCGCAGCTCCTCTCGGTCCTCTGCGACGACCTCTTCGGGGCGACGTGGCGACTCGCCGCCTTCGTGCTCTGGTCGCTCCTCGCGGAGATCGCCGGCACGATCTGGCGCGACGGCCACGCGCTCAAGTACCTCTCGCCGTTCGGGTACTACGAGCCGGCGCAGGTGCTCGCGGGAGTCGGCGACTATCCACGCGACTGCGCCGTGCTGGCGGCGGGCGGCGCGCTCGCGTTCGTCCTCGCGCTCGGCGCGGCCGAGCGCCGCCGCAGCGCGTAGCGACGCCGCCGCGCCGTTACACTCCCCCGCCCCCTCTCCCGAACGAGGATCGGAACATGGTCGAGCGCCTCCTCCTGGGACCCGGACCGAGCAACGTCCCGCCCGAGGTGATGGCGGCGATGCTGCGCCCCACGCTCGGCCACCTCGACCCCGACTTCCTCGCCTGCATGCAGCGCGTGCGCGAGCGCCTCCAGCAGGTCTTCCGCACCCGGAACCAGCTCACGCTCGCGGCCAGCGGCACCGGCACGGCGGGCATGGAGCTCGTGCTCACCAACCTCGTCGAGCCGCGCGACAAGGTGGTCGTCGTCGTGAACGGCTTCTTCGGCGGACGCGGCGTCGAGATGGCGAAGCGCCTCGGCGGCGAGGTCGTGGAGGCGAAGTTCCCGTGGGGCGAGCCGGCCGACGTCGGCGCGGTCGAGAAGGCGCTCGCCGCCGCGAAGCCGGCGCTCCTCTACTTCGTGCACGCCGAGACCTCGACCGGCGTGCGCAACGAAGCGGCGGCGCTCGCGGCGGCGGGCAGGAAGCACGGCGCACTCGTCCTCATGGACTGCGTGACGTCGCTCGGCGGGCTCGAGGTCGACGTCGACCGCTTCGGCGTCGACGCCGCCTTCTCCGGCTCGCAGAAGTGCCTCGGCGCGCCGTCGGGGCTCGCGCCCGTCACGCTGGGCGAGCGCGCGCTCGCGAAGATCGCCGCGCGCAAGACGCCGGTGCCGAGCATCTACCTCGACGCGCTCTGGCTGGAGAAGTACTGGGGCAGCGAGCGCGCCTACCACCACACCGCGCCGATCCACATGGTCTACGCGTTCGAGGAGGCGCTGCGGCTCGTGTTGGAGGAGGGGCTCGAGCAGCGCTGGCAGCGCCACGTCGCCGCGCACCGCGCCCTCGCCGCCGGCCTGCAGGCGATGGGCTTCGAGCTCCTGCCGCCGGCCGCGGCGCGCCTGCCGATGCTGAACGCCGTGCGTCTGCGCGACGGCATCGACGAGGCGGCGCTGAGGAAGCGGCTGCTGCTCGAACACGCGATCGAGGTCGGCGCCGGCCTCGGCGAGCTGAAGGGCCGCATCCTGCGCGTCGGCCTCATGGGCGTGAACGCGAACCGCGGCGCGGCGATCCGCTTCCTCGCGGCGTTCGAGGAGTGCCTCGCGGCGCAGGGCGCAAAGGTCCTGGCGGGCGCGGGCGTGGCGGCGGCGCTCGCGGGCTGACGCGCGCTACGAACGCAGCAGGAGCGGCGCGACGGGCTGCGCCTGCAGCCCCTCGAGCTGGACGGAGCACACCTGGTTGCGGCCGCTCTCCTTCGCCCGGTAGAGCCCCTCGTCGGAGAGCTTCAGCATCTGCTCGAAGCCGGAGACGCCGGGGAGGCGCGTCGAGACGCCGAAGCTCGCGGTGATGCGGCCGTCGAAGCCGCCGAAGCGGATCGCGTGCGACTCGACGTTGCGGCGCAGCTTCTCGGCGAAATCGCGCGCCGCCGGGCCGTCGAGGCCGGGCAGGATCGCGACGAACTCCTCGCCGCCGTAGCGGCAGACGGTGGCGGGCGGCTCGGCGGCGAGGCGCAGCACGTCGGCCGTCTCGCGCAGCACCTGGTCGCCGACGTCGTGGCCGTGCGAGTCGTTGACGCGCTTGAACTTGTCGACGTCGACCATCACGATCGAGAGGGCGTCGTCCTCCTTGAGCGAGCGCTCCCACGCCTCGCGCAGCGCGTTCATCGCGAAGCGGCGGTTGGGCAGCGTGGTCAGCACGTCGGTGTCGGCCATCTCCTGCAGCCGGCGCTTCTGCACGCCGAGCTCCGCCACCTGGCGCTGCATGGTCGCCTTGTCGGCGTCGATGCGCTCCTGCATCTTCACGACGCGCATGCCGGAGCGGACGCGCGCGAGCAGCAGCTTGGGCTTGAACGGTTTGATCACGTAGTCGTCGAGCCCGGCGTGGAACGCCTCGACGATCGAGTCCTCGTCGTGCTCGCCGGTGAGCAGGATCATGTAGACGCGCCGGCCCGCCTCGAAGGCGCGCAGCGACCGGCACAGCGCCACGCCGTTCATCTCCGGCATCTGCCAGTCGGCGATCACGATCTGCGGGATCACCTGCATCGCGAGCTTGAGCGCCTCGCGGCCGTTCGAGGCGCGCATCACCTGGTGGCCGTCCTTTTCGAGCTGCGCGGCCAGGAGGCGCAGCGACGTCGGGTCGTCGTCGACGGCGAGGATGCGGGCGCGCGGCGGCGCGCCGGACTCGCCCGCCTCGCCCGCCTCGCCCGCCGCGGCCATCGCCGGCGCGGTCGCACGCATGGCGATCGGATCGCCGCGCTTGGAGTGCGGCGGTACGCCCGAGCCGTACGGCGGCACCGCGATCGTGACGATGTCGAGCAGGTTGCCCCAGCGGCACCAGCTCTCCGCGATCTCGGCCCACAAGCCCGAGAGGTCGTCGGCCTTCCATTCGGGGAAGTGGCTGAGCGCCCGCTGCACGAGCTCGGGCTCGAGCGGCCGGTCCTCCGGCAGCACGAAGGCGGTAGCGAAGCGCGCCGCGATCCAGGTCACGTGGGTGAGCGACGGCCCGCGCCGCTCGGGCGGCGGCGGCTCGACCGCGCCGACCGACGCGGCCGCGACCGCGAAGCTCTCCGGGAGGCGCCACTCGCGCAGCATCGCCGCGGTCACCTCGCGGTGGTCGATGCCGAAGCGCTTCTGCTCGAGCACGGCGCGCCCGGCGGCGGTCTCCGTCTCGCGCGTGCGCAGGATTTCGGTGTAGTCGCGCGGGTGGACCGTCGCGAGCGCGAGCGAGCCGAGGTCGGAGAGCAGCGCGGCGACGAAGACCTCGGCGGGCACGCCGATCTTGAAGCGGGCCGAGAGGGCGTGCGCCGCGACGGCGCGCGCCAGCGACTGCGACCAGAACACGCCGTAGTCGAACCCCTCGCACGCGCCGGCGCGATGGGCCGAGACGAGGCTGAATCCCAATGCGACGCTGCGCACGGAGCGCAGCCCCAGCCGCATCGTCGCCTCCTTGATCGTCGCGCACGCGCGGCCCGAGCCGAACAGCGCCGAGTTGGCGATCTGCAGGAGGCGGCCGGTCAGCGCCGGGTCGGACTGGATGACCTTCGCGAGCTCGTCGACCGAGCAGTTCTCGTTCTGGATGATCCGGAGGATCTCCATGCCGACGCCGGGGGGCGACGGCAGGGCTCCCGTCGCCTTCAGCTCCTCGAACGTCTTGCTCGGCATCTCGGCTCGCCCCCCCGCCGCTCATCGGTCCGAGAGCGGACACCGGAACTCAGGCAGGTCCCTTATCGGACTAGGGGAGAACGCCTCTGAAGCGGGGAAACCCGCCGGAGCGGCGCCACGCCGCGGCGCGCGATCGGAAGAAATTGGCGTGCGCGCCGCCGTCGCTCGAGCGCGCCCGTCACTTCGCCGCGTCCGGCGGGAGCAGCGCCTTCACCGCGGGATCGCCGAGGTTCTCCGCCGTCGCGACCACGCAGCCGACCTCGATCCGCTTCTCCACCGGCTTGCCGTCGAGGTGGTCGACGAGCGCCTTCACGCCGAGCTCGCCCATGCGGAACCGCTCCTCGACCACGAGGCCGTGGAGCTTGCCGGCCGCGAGCGCTTCGACCAGCTTCCTGCTCGCGTCGCAGCCGACGAGCTTCGTCTTCTTCGCGCGGCCCGCGCCGTCGAGCGCGCGCAACATTCCGACGGTGGTCGACTCGTTGGGAGTGAAGACGCCGTCGAGCTCGGGGTGGCGCTGCAGGAGGTCCTCCGCGCACTTCCGCGCCGTGTCGACCGTGGCGCCGCCGCGCCGGTCGGTGGAGACGAGCTCGATCCCCGGGTACTTGGCCGCCATCTCGTCGAGGAAGCCGGCCTCGCGCTCGCGCGTGGTCGCCGAGCCCTCCTGGTACCTCATCATGAGGACCTTGCCCTTGCCTGCGAGCAGCTCGCCGAGCCGGTCGGCCGCGCGCGCGCCGCCGCGCCGCGGGTCGGCCGCGACGAAGCTCACCATGCCGTCCCACTCGACCGGCGAGTCGATCACGACGACGGGAATGCCGGCGCGCTTCGCCGCGCGGCAGACGCCGACGAGCGCGTGCGCGTCGAGCGGCGCGAGGACGATGCCCGAGACTCCGCGCGTGATGAAGTTCTCGACCACCGCGATCTGCAGCTCGCGGTCCTCCTCGCGCGGCGGCGCCTTCCAGTCGAGGACGACGCCCGTCCCCTTCGCCGCCTGCTCGGCGCCCCGGTGCACGGAGCTCCAGAACTCGTGCGACGTCCCCTTCGGGACGACCGCGACGTAGCGCGCGGGCGGGGGATTCCTCGCCGGGTCGGGCGCGGTCTTCTCGCGCTGGCACGCCGGCGCGAGCAGGACGAGCGCGGCGGCGAGCAGGCGCCGACGGAGGGAGCGCGGCGCGACGACCCTTCCTTGCATCGCGCGGGAAGGTACGAAAGCGGGGATATCCTCGCCACCGTCGCTGCCGACGAGCCGCGTCGCCTGCCCGCCCGACGAAACGAGGAAGTCCACCATGGCGTGCCGCCCCGTCCGCCGCTTCGTGCTCTCCTTCCTGCTCTGCGCGCCGACGCTGCACGCGCAGTCGGCCGCGCCGGCGCCCGCGGCCGCGAAGGTCGACGCCGCGGCGATCCGGCGCGCCTGCGCCGCGTGCGCGAAGATCGCCGCGACGGCGGACGAGGACGTGCGCAGCGCCCTGCTCGGCGCGGCGGCGGCGGGCGTGCGCGCCGATCCGGGGCTGCTCGAGCCGGTGATCGCGGCGCTCGAGGCGGGCGCGCCGCTCGACGACGGCGCGATCGCCCTGCTCTCCGCGGCCGGACCGGCGGCGCGCCCGTTCGCGGCGCGCCTCGCCGCGCTCGGCAGGTCGGGGAAGCCCGAGGCGGTCGCGCGCAGCGTGCTCGCGCTGCGGCCGGTCGCCCTCTATGCGCGCGACCCGGCCGTGGTCGAGGCGCTGGCGCGCGGCATCGACCATCCCGACGCCCTGGTGCGGCAGGCGGCGGTCGAGCTGCTGATCGAGATCGCGCCCGAGTCGCCGGCGCTGCGCCGCCACTGGTTCGAGCGGCTCGTCACGCGCGGCGAGGAGCTCGGCCTCGCCGAGGCGGGCCAGCTCGCGCGCGTCGGCCTCGACGCCGACCTCGCGCGCTTCGTGGTCGCCCGCCTCTGCAGCGACTCGCGCATCGAATCGAACGCGGCGGCGGCGCTGGTCAAGCGGCTCGACGGGCGCGCCGCCCCGGTCCTGGCGCCGGCGCTGCTCGACGCGCTGCGCAACGGCGTGCCCGAGGCGCGGCTGCGCCTGGTCGAGGCGTTCGCACCGCTCGGGCCGGCGGCGGCGGCCGCGGTGCCCGAGCTCGTCCCGCTCGTCTCCGACCCCGAGCCTGAGCTGCGCGTCGCGGCGCTGCACGCGCTGACCGCGATCGCGCCGCGCACCGAGGAGCTGGCGACGGCGGCCGTGCGCGGGCTGCGCGACGGCGACGAGAACGTCCGGCTCGCCGCCGTCTCGGCGTTCGGCGACGTCGCGCCCGAGCACATGACGCTGTTCGTGCAGGTGACGGAGGCGAAGGGCGACGCCGAGCTGCGCGCGCAGCTCGTCACGATGGCGGCGCAGCAGCTCGGCACGGCGCAGCTCCTGGCCGACTCGGACCCGTTCGACGCCGACGCGCGCGACGCAGATTTGAAGATGCGGCGCGACGACGCCTTCGCGCGCGAAGGGAAGCTGCTCGACCTCCTGCTCGCGGCCGCGCACGACCCGGCGCCCGAGGTGCGCACCGCCGCGCTCGAGCGCCTCTCCGCGGCGGCCGGTCCGCCGCCGCGCGTGCTCGACGCGCTGGCCGCCGCGTTCGCCGACGGCGACCCGGCCGTCCGCAAGGCCGCCGCATCGGCCGTGCACGAGATCGGCGAGCCGGCGCTCCCGCTCCTGGAGCGGCTCGCTGCCGCGCTCGACGACCCCGACCACGACGCGCAGCTCGCGAAGGGCGAGGCGCTCGCGGCGCTCTTCGGGGCGCTGCCCGCCGAGGCGCTCGCGGCAGCGCTGCCTTCGCGGCCGGCCGACCTCTCGGTCGCGGAGCTCGCGGCGCAGGTCGACCGCGAGCACGCCGACGGCGGCACCGAGCTCCCGCCGCTCACCGCCGCGACGGTCGCGGCGCTCTTCGACGCGCTGTCGCGCCCGGCCGACCCGCGCCACGCCGTCGCGCTCGCGCTCGCGCGCGAAGAGTTCGACCGTTTCGACCGCGCGGCGGAGGCGGCGCTCGTCGCCGCGCTCGCGCACCCCGACCGCGAGATCCGGGGCGCCGCGGCGAGCTGGCTCGACTCCGACAGCCCCGACGCGGCGGCGGCGCAGCAGGCGCTGCTGAAGCGGCTCGGCGACGGCGGCGAGACCGACGAGGAGGTGGCGGCGGCGCTGATCGAGTCGCTCGCGAGCTTCCGGCCGCTGCCGGTCGCGGCCATCGAGGCGCTGCTGGACGGCCGCGACGTCCGCACGCGCCGCGCCGGGCTCGCGCTGCTCACGGCGATCGGCGCCGACGCGCGCGCGCTCGTGCCGAAAGTGATCGCGCGGCTCTCGGACGCCGACGCGGCGGTACGCGAAGAGGCGTGCCGCGCCTTCTTCGTGCTCGTCGTCCAGCGCTGGGGAGCGACCCGGGACTGAAAACTTGAGCGGACGTCGAGGGCGCGGGTGAAGAGGGCGCGGGGAGAAGGATGGGTAGTTGAACGCGCGACGGGCGGGGGCGGGTCGAGAGGGCGGAGGGGAAAAAGGCTCGATGGACGGGACACGCTCGCCCCAACCAAAAGTTGAACGGGGGGCTCGCTGCGCTCGGCGCATTCGATTACGACTCGCAGCAGCTCCGTGGTCGATCGCCTCACGCGGCGTCCCGTCCCTCGACCTTTTTCCCCTCCGCCCTTTCACAACCGTTCGAGACCGTCGCGCGATGACCCGAATACCTCTCCCCGCGGCCTCTTCGCACGGTTCTCGCACGACGTCCTGACATCGTTGCTGCGCCACGGGAGATGTTCGGCGCGCGAATAGGCGTGAGGCGACTTCACGCGGAACGGTGAATCACGGCGAAGGATGTCGGACGTCGTGCGCGTCGCGGAATTCGACTGCGCTTCGTCGAGTCGGGACCGTTCGCGTGCAATGTCGACTTGGCATCCATGACGCCGACATCGCTCGTGGCAGGCCGATGCTCGACCACGGTGCGTCGTCATTTGTAAGTGACGAAGGCGGAGACTCGCGCCCACTCGTTCAGGACCGTGTCGTGGCTCCCAGCGTCCGGCGTCGACCCGATGCCGATCGTGCGCGCGGCGTGCATCTCCCGTGGCGCAGCAACGACGTCGGACGTCGTTCGAGGACGTGTCGAAGAGGCCGCGGGGAGCAGGTTTCCCGTCGTCGCGCGACGGTCTCGAACGGTAGTCAAAGGGCGGAGGGGAAAAAGGTCGAGGGACGGGACGCCGCGTGAGGCGGTCGACCACGGACCTGCTGCGAGTCGTATTCGAATGCGCCGAGCGCAGCGAGCCCCCCCTTTCAACTTTTGGTTTGGGGCGAGCGTGTCCCGTCCATCGAGCCTTTTTCCCCTCCGCCCTCTCGACCCGCTCCCGCCCGTCGCGCGTTCCACCACGCCCCCTTCTCCCCGCGCCCTCTTCACCCCCGCCCTCGACGTCCGCTCCAGTGACCAGCTGCGGCGGGTCAGTCGTTCTCGAGCCGGACCCCGGCGTCGTCGATCACGTAATGCTGGCCGGCCGGCGGCGCGAGGTTGCGACCGGCCGTCCACGGGTTGCGCATCAGCTCTTCGACGTCGGGCAGGTGGCCGTGCTCGATCCGGTACTGGCGCGCCCAGGAGGTCGCGACGCGCAGCGCGCGCTTGCGCTCGAGCTCTTCGAGCCGCGGGAAGCGCAGCTTGTCGCCGTCGATCTCGAACGAGCCGAGCACCGGCTCGAAGACCTCCGGCGCCATGAGGCTCTTGTCGCGCAGCTCGTCCTTGCTCCTGGCGTCGCGGCCGCGCGTGTCCTTGAACTCGTTCCAGGCGCGGAAGGCGATGCGCTTCTTGGTGCGCTCGAGGTAGAGCTCCGCCTCCTCCTTCGCGTCGGCGTTGGGGCTGTCGAGCCAGGGGGCCATCTGCGCGAGCGCCGCGTAGTCGGCGCGCTCGTCGACCAGGAGCGAGTCGTAGAAGCCCATCGTGATCGCGTCGCACTTCGGGTGCTTCACCACCTTCTCGAGGACGGCGAGCGTGGCGGCGCGGTCCTGCTTGTATTCGAAGTACGCCATCGCGAGCTCGATCTGCAGCTTCACGTCGTTCGGGTTGGCGGCGACCCCCTTCTTCAGCAGGTCGATGGCGCGGTCCTTGTCGTTCGAGAGCATGCCGAGGTAGGTCGCGCCCCAGCTGTAGACGTTGGAGAAGGTCGGCTCGAAGCGCGTGATGGTGTCGAACACAGTGTCGAGCCAGCAGCGCTTGCGCGTCTGGTCACCGAAGTCGCGCGAAAGGTTACCGATCGCGTTGAGCCAGATCGCGTCGGCGCAAGTCGAGCAGTGGCCGAGCGAGAAGAGCTTCGCGAGGCGCTGGTCGAGCATCCAGCGCGCGCCCGGCACGCGCCGCATCGCGTTGGCCTCGCCGAGCGGGCCGCGCAGCGCGATCGCGGCCGCGGCGCAGAGCGCGAGGCCGACCTTGAGCTTCAACACGTCACACCTCG
>Ga0137313_1000414_pt1 | contig 13852 bp, 10 predicted proteins | sample EasRivERMZT166_2_FD_102287 | JGI IMG/M metagenome (GOLD analysis project Ga0137313, IMG submission 102287) | Soil microbial communities from meander-bound floodplain in the East River, Colorado, USA - East River MetaG ERMZT166_2 | ecosystem: Environmental > Terrestrial > Soil > Floodplain ...
ATCACCGCGCGGGGCGTGACGCCGCGCAGGCGGTGAGCGTGTGAGCGAGTGAGCAACGCGCCGCTTTAGATCCGAGTGCAGCCGCCGTCCGCGTCGGGCGAGAGCGCCTTCGTGCTGCGCGCGGCCATCGCGATCGTGCTCGCGGCCCTCTTCGTGATCAGCTCGCGGCGGGAAGCGGGGTCGGCCGGGGAGCTCCGGCTTCAATCGTGGCAGCGGCGATTCGCCGACCTGCCCGGCCCGCTGCAGCGCGACTATCGCGAGCTGCGCGAGGGATACGTGGAGGCGGCGCGCGCGCGCGGCAAGGACGGCGCGTGGCCGGAGCCGGAGAAGCTCGCGCAGGACGGCGTGCCGCCGTTCGCGAGCGACGGCGTCGACGGGCGGCTGCGCGAGTGGCGGATCGTGCGCGACGGACGGACCGCGCTCTACTTCGGCGTGACGCGCGGGGAGGCGAGCGAGCGCGCGACGCGCGGCAAGGCGGGCGACGGTGCTGCGCTTCCGGACCTGCTCCTGCGCGTCATCGAGTCGGCGCCCACCGACTTCGAGAGCCGCGATCCCAACACGCAAAGCGACGAGGAGCACCAGCGTCTCGCCGACGGCACGCTCGTCCACGTGACGACGTGGGTTCGCGCCTCGGGCGCGGGAGCCGTCGAAGGCGGCGCGACATTCCAGCCCGAGATGGCGGGGTGGACGCAGATGGTCGGGCTCGCTGCCGCCACCCCGGCATCTCCGGCCGCCGCGCTCCCCGTCGCGCCGGCGGCGAATGCCCCCGCGCCGCTCAAGGTCGGCGTGACGCTCCATCCTTATTACTCGTGGACGGCGAACGTCGTCGCCGGGACCGACGTCGTGGTGCGCTCGATCCTGCCCGGTGAGGTCGACGCCGGGAACTACCAGCCGCGCGCCGAGGACATCCGGAAGCTCGCCGACCTCGACGCGCTCGTGATCAACGGCGTCGGCCACGACGACTTCATCCTCGACATGGTGAAGGCGTCGGGCAACGCGCGGATCGTCGTGATCCGACCCAACGACCAGGCGCCGCTGCTGCGCGCGAACAGCGGCCGCGCCGTCAACTCGCACACGTTCATCTCGTTCACCAACGCGATCCAGCAGGCCGACGCGATCGCGAAGGCTCTTTCGAAGCTCCGCCCCGACCTCGCGACGAAGTTCGACGCGAACGCCGCCGACTACGCCCGACGCCTGCGCAAGATCAAGGCGAAGGCCGCGACCCGTCTCGCCGACGCCGCGATCCACAGCGTGGTCACGGTGCACGACGGCTACGGCTACCTCCTGCAGGAGTTCGCCATCGACATCGACGCCGTCGTCGAGCCCGCCCACGGCCTCGTCCCCTCCGGCGCCGAACTCAAAGAGGTGATCGACCTCCTCCGTCGCGACCAGATCTCCGTCGTCTTCAGCGAGGAGACCTTCCCGGAGCCCCTCCTCGAAGTGGTCCGCGAGCAAGGCCACGCCCGCGTCTACCTCCTCAGCCACATCGCGTCGGGCGAGTACACGGCGGACAAGTTCGAGAGGGAGATGCAGGCAAACGTGGACGCGATGGTGAAGGCGCTCGTGACCGATCCGAAGACGGCGGGGAAATGAGAGGGGCGAACGGCGACGTAGCGAAGCCTCCGCTTGTCGCCGTCAGCGTGACGCCTCGTGGAACCTGCCGCCCGCCAGCCTTTCGTCGATCAGGACCCTGGGAGGCAGCACGACTTCGAAGCGCTTGTCGCCGCGCTGCACGGTGAAAGTCACCTCCTCACCCTTCAGCGAATTGCGGAGCTGTTCGAGCTCCCGCCGTCCCGAGAATTCGCGCCCGTCGATCGCGACGACGCGGTCCCCGGTCGCCAGACCGGCCTTCGCGAGCGCGCCCTCCCGGTCGCGTACGACGACGCGCAGCACGTTGACCGCCTCCGCGACGAACGCGACGGTTCCGCTCGCCGGCGCCTCGACCAGCATCGAATCCTGGTTCGGTCCTCGGGCCACGTAGAGCCCGGGAACCACGTCCTCGAAGGTGATCCCGCCGTCGGCGTCGACCTCCGCGTTCCGCTGCAAGCCACCGTTCTCCTCGCCCGCTCCATCGTCCGGAGCGAGGGTGAACCATCCCCGCGTGCCCGCGGCGACCGAGAGCCGCAGCGGCGCGATCTTCGGGAGCGGCAGCGCGAGCTCGCGCGTCTCCGCCGTCACTTCCCACGTCGCGCGCGCGACATTCAATGGGGGGCGCCCGTTCGGCTTCAACGGCGCCACCGTGATCGCGAGTCGGTAGCGGCCGGGCTGCAGCAGACCGACGTCGACGACGTCGTCCTCTCCGATCGCATCGTCTCCGACCGGTGTCGAGGACTCCGAGCCGTCGGCGGCACCGAACCGCGTCCAGTCGACTTTGTAATCGCGCCCGCGTGAAGCGGCGGTGAAACCGGGGATCCGGATCTTCACCGCGAGCGGCGCGACGAACCGCATCCCGACCTCGCGCGCGTCCTTCGGCACTTCGCAGGTGCAGGTCCCGAAGCGCGGGTGGTCGGCGAAGAGCACGAAGCGGATGCGCGGCGCCGGGTACTTCCAGGTGAACGTGCCGTCCTGGTTGCGGGAGGCCTGCAGTCCGCCGCTCCCGCCGCCGCCGTTCTCTTCGCCGTTGCGACCGGGCGACGTGTACCAGCAGCGGAACGCGCAGTTGGGCAGCAGCGTCCCGTCCGGATCGAGGACGCGCACGCGCGTCGCGAGCTTCGGGTCGGCCGGCGGCAGCACGAAGTCGTGCTCGAGGACGGATTGGCCGAGCTCGAGCACGGCCGTCGCGGCCGGCGGTTCCGATCTCTCCCGGAAGACGCCGATGTACCAGCGTCCAGGAACCAGACGATCGACCCGGTAGGTCAGGCCGCGCTCGCCGCCCGTCTGCACCTGCGCGCGCGGCTCGTTGCGATTCCGGGAATCGGGCCGAGCCGAGAAGAGCGACGGGTCGGGCTCCTTGCCCGCGTCGAGCGCCACGGCGACGACGCTCGTGTTGTAGGGTGGCGCACCGTACGAGGTCGAGATCGTCCCTTCGATCGCGCACACGCCGCGGAGCGCGATCTTCACCGTCTCGCTTCCGGCCGGCGGTGGCGAGACGACATTCGTCGCGCTCGCGAGGAACCGTGCGCTCTCGATCGTGCGAATGCGCGAAGCTTCGCCGCCGGATGCGGCGATCACGATCCAGTCGCCCAACGGCAGATCGACCGTCGGCTCCGCAGGGGTCCAGGTCCCCTGCTCGGGATCGTTCCGCTCGCCGACGCGCCGGAATTGGAGCGTCGCCCGATCCGGCGCCGAACCGTCGGGCAGTCGCAGGTCGAAGGTCGTTCGGAACGTCGGGATCGCGGTGAACTCGACCTTCGAATCGCTCGCGACGACCATGCGACGGCGCCACGGATCGCCGTAGTTCTCGAAGGTGAATCCCTCCCGCGTGGCGCGCACGTCGTAGAGGCCGTCGTCGAGGTCGTCGAAGAGGAAGGCACCGTCGCTTCCGGTCGTCGCCTCGCGCGTCATCGAGCGGCGCGTCAGCCAGATGGACGCGGTCGAGCGCAGCGAACGGGCGAGGTCCTGGTCCGCATACGTCTCGGCCGCGAACGGGCGATGGTCCCGGCTGCCGTAGAGGTTCTTCGTGGGCGTCGCGCGGATGAGCACGCCCGCGAGCGGCGCCCCGTCGACCGTCACCACGCGTCCTCGGAGGACGTGGTCGCCGCCGACCGGTTCAGGGACCGGCGCCGACTTCGCGAGCTCGGCGACACGCTCGAGGAACTCCTGTTGCGATGCGGGCAGCGGCACCTGCTGCGCCGTCACTGTCGAAGTCACGAGGCCTAGGATCAAGGGCACGATCCACGAAGTCGGGGGCAGGTGGACGCGATTCATGGGACGAGCTCCGCATCGCCGGACGACGAGCCGACGCGTGCACAACGGCGGCCGGCGCGTCCTGTTCGCCGTAGTGTGCCTCGTCGTCGCGAGTTTCGCCGGGTGCGCTTCGTCGGCGTCCGACGGCGGCGGGCGAGTCCTGCCGCCCCTCGTCGGAAGAGTCCTCGACGAGCGCCGATTCCCGGTGGCGGGCGCGGCGATGTCGCCACGCGCTCCGAAAGGGCGAGGCGTTCGTGATGGCGCCGCCGCCGGCGGGAGAGCGGCGCGTCCTGATCGATCCAGTCGTCGCGGCGCCCGTCGAGCTCGATTCGGTCGCGTTCGACGGGACACCGCGGGATCTCGGCGTGATCCGGTTCACGCGCGGCTCGGCGCTCACGATCCACGCGCGGACGACGCCGCCGTTCGCGCCGCCGAGCGTGCTCGCGGTCGCGGAGAGGCTCGACGGGATCGCCTACATGCGCCGTTCATCGCTGCAGGAGTCGAAGGAGAAGCCGTTCGACCCCGTGATCCGCGGTCTGGGGCCGGGGCGCTTCCGCGTGACGCTGCACAGTTCCGCGGGAGGCGCTCGCCCGACCTGGACCGCAGAAGTCACCCTCGACGGAGTGCATGATGCGGAGCTCACCATCCTCACGGATTGAGGGAGCTCCCGCGATGGTCTTCGCCGCGTTCGTCGTCGTCGCCGCGTTCGTCGTCCAGACCGATGCATCCCCGACTGCGCCGGCGACGCAGGAAGTCGACCCGGTCGAGCAGCAGCTCGAAGCGATCCGCGTCAAGGCGAAGCTGCCGGCTCTCGGCGGCGCGATCGTCACGACGGACGGCCTCGAAGACGCGTGGGTGACCGGTATTCGCGCGAACGGGCATCCGGAAGAGGTCGAGCTCGACGACGCGTGGCACCTGGGGTCGTGCACGAAGTCGATGACGGCGACGTTGATCGCGCTGCTGGTGGAGGCGGGGAAGCTGTCGTGGGAGACGCCGCTCGAGAAGCTGGTGCCGGAGTGCGCGGCGACGATGGACGAGGCGTACAAGAAGGTGACGCTGGTGCAGCTGCTGACGCATCGGGCGGGCGTGCCGAACGACGCGACGCGGGACGGACTCTGGACGAGCTTCTGGACGGCGGGGGAGAAGGAGACGCCGACGCAGCAGCGGGCGCGCATGGCGAAGGCGATCCTGTCGTGGCCGCCGATCCACGCGCCCGGAACCAAATACACGTACAGCAACTTCGGCGTCTCGATCGCGGGCTACGTGGCCGAGGTGGTGATGAAGGAGTCGTACGAGACGCTGATGATCGACTGGCTGTTCGATCCGCTCGGGATGACGACGGCGGGGTTCGGGGCGCCGGGCGAGCAGGACGAGGGCGGAGCGATCGACGCGATCCGCGGCCACCGCGCGGACGGCACGGCGGTCGAGCCGGGACCGCGCGCCGACAACCCGCCGGCGATCGGGCCGGGCGGGCGCGTGCACGCGTCGCTCGGCGACTGGGCGAAGTACCTCGCGCTCCACCTGAAAGGGGCGAAGGGCGACGTGAAGGTCGGCGAGGTGACGCTCGAGAAGGAGACGTTCGCGAAGCTGCAGACGGCTTGGGACGCGCCGGACGACAAGTACGCGATGGGCTGGTTGGTCGGGCAGCGCGACTGGGCCGGCGGCGACGGCAAGGTGCTGACGCACAGCGGCAGCAACACGATCTGGTACTGCGTGACGTGGCTCGCGCCGAACGCCGGCTTCGGCGTGCTCGCGACCACCAACCGGGTCGGGACCACCGGTCAGCGCGCGACCGACGAAGTGTGCCAGTCCCTGATCCAGGAGCACACGCGGCGCGCGAAAGCGAAGTGACCGCGACCGGAGCACCGCGAACCGACGCGGCGCACCGACTCACGGCAGCTTCGCGGGCTCGCGCACCACGCGCAGGTACACCTTCCACGGCCCGCACGCGTCGCCCCACCGCTTCGCCATGACGCGCGCGATCTGCTGGACGTGGTCGAGGTCGTGCACGACCCACGTCGCGAGCAGTTCACCCAGCGTGACCGCGCCGAGCTCGGGATGGCGGCCGCGCTTCTCCAGATCGCTCTCGGTCAGCTTCAGCGCCGCCAACTCATCGAGGCCCTTCCGGCGCAGGATCGAGAATTCGTCCAGCAGCTCCGCGAGCGCCTTCCCCTTCGAATCGCGCAGCTGCGCGAAGCGGTCGAACGGATCGAACGCCTTCTTCTCGCCGTCGTCGAGGATGCGGCGCGCGCGCGGGATCCAGTCGGTCTTCTCGCCGTGGATCAGGTGGCCGACGACGACGTAGGGGCTCCACGTCTCGGGGCCTTCGTCGCACACGAGCCACGGCTCCGGCATCCCGCGCAGCAGCGCATCGAGCGTCGCCGGTGTGCGCTCGAGGAGCGCGACCCCTTCGTCGAGCCGGAACTTCTTCGCGTCCACGGGAGCCTCCTGCGTGCGTGGGAGGTGCATCGGGCAGGCGCCACCGTATCGTCCCGCAGGACGTCGCACCCATCGACGTCGAGAAGTGGGGAACCTGCCGTGCGAATCACGAAGCGCTCGCCGTTCGTCGCATTCGTCTGCGTCGCGCTCGCCGTCTCCGGCTGCGCGCTGCCGGTCGACCTCGTGCTCACGTCGGCGCAGATCCCGGCCTGCAGCGCCGACGCCGACGCGGCGTGGGACCGGATCGTGCGCGACTTCCTCGAGGTCGACGCGACGACGCCCGAATTCGTCGAGCTCGGCGTCGGCAAGGCGGAGCGCGGCGGCGGCTGGCACGACCACACCGACGTCTGGTACCCGGTCGACGGCTTCAAGGCGGCGATCGTCGGCGCGCTCCCGCGCGAGGGCATCCACTGGAACACGACCGACGACTTCGACTGGGACCTCGACGTGCACGTCGACCCGGCGAGCGCGTCGCAGGAGCGGATCGAAGAGGTGCTGCAGCGCTGGAGCGACGTCGACCTCGGCGAGGGCGTGCCGCGCATCCACTGCGAGATCGCGCCCGTGCCGAGCTTCCCCGACCGCGCGGGCTTCTGGCAGGCGCAGCTTCCTCATATGGAGGAGGGGAAGCTCGGCGCGTTCGGGCCGTGGGTGGGCGATCGAAACCCCGATCACAGCTCCGACGCCGCGATCCCGGAGATCCACCCGCTCGAGATGAGCTGGTGGCGCGAGTCGCTCGGCCCGCGCGACGCGATCTTCTGGCTGCTCGTGATGCAGGACGCGATCAACGAGTACGACGTCGACCGCAACCGCTTCCGCCAGCGCGACTACTTCGACTTCGACGGCCGTCCCGAGCCGGCGGGCTGGCGGCCCTGGGCGAAGGGGCCGATCCACGCGCAGTACCGCATCGCGTTCGAGGTGCTCGCGAACGAGCCGGCTGCCCAATTCTGGATCGTGCCGCAGGTGAAGCTCGCCGTGCTGCCGACGCCGAAGTGGGACATGGACGACGGCGCGGTCCATCGGCTGGTCGTCGACGGACGCGAGATCCTGCGGGCGTCCGAGGTCGCCGACGAGAAGGACACCGTCGTGCGCGTCGCCGATCTCTGCCGCACCGAAGACGGCGCGATCCGCGGCTTCCTCGAAGTGGCGACGTGGGTGGGCGTCGACGAGCCCGACGACGCCAGCGGCTTCCACTTCCTCGCCGTGATCCGCAACGGCGGCGTGCCGCGGCCGTTGCGCGACCGCCCGATCCCGAGCCGCCCGACCGTGCGCGAGAGCGCGAAAGGCGAAAAGCCGGCGTTCTACGCGTGGCTCGACGCCGCGCCGACCGTCCGCACCGACGCCGTGACCTGCGCGTGGTACCAGGTCGCCAAGACGCTCGAGCAGCCCGACCTCGCGCCGCCGCCCGCGGCCCTGCTGAGCGCCGTCACGGAGTGGGAGATCACTGCGAACTTCGAGCTCGGGCCCGAAGAACGGGGGAAGGTGTACTTCGAAGACGCGACGGCCGAACAGCAGCTCGCGTCGCGTGAGGCGCTCGCGATCGCGCGCGTCGAGTGGGACGTCAACCTCACCTGCTTCGATCCGGGGACGAAGATCGCGACGCGCGAGGACGACGGAAAGGGAGCCGCCGATTCGACCTCACCCGCGGTCGTCATCTCCAAGCGCACCGGCCGGACGCCGCAGGGGACGCTCCACCTGTCGATCCCGCCCGAGTACGCGTCGCACCTCGTCCACGCGACCGTCACCGCGACGGTGACCGACGCGCGCGGCCACGTCGCGAAGGCGACCACGGAGCTCTGGAACTTCGCGCTCGCGGCCGAGCGCGACCGCCTCGCGGCGGAGGTCCGGGGCTGGCTCGACCGTTCGCCGCACGATCCGGGCAGCACGATCGTGCAGCTGCTCCTCTACGAGATCGTCTCGGACGGGGTGATCACGCTGCCCGAGCTGCGCGCGTACTTCCGCGCGATCAAGAAGCGCGCGCCGACGCACTGACCGTCATGCGGACGGCTGCGCGCGCCGCCGGCGGCGCAGCAGCGCGATGCCGGCGATCCCGCCGCCGAGCAGCAGCAGCGTCGCGGGCTCCGGCACCGGCGCATCGTTGCCGTTGCCGGCGTCGTTGCCGTTGCCGCCTCCGGCTCCGCCGTCATCGCCTCCGCCCGGTCCGCCGTCGTCGCCGCCGCCGCCATCGACCGGCGGCCCGGCGACGCTCTCGGTGGACTCGTGAGAGTTGCTCGATCGATTGCAGCCGGTCGCGACGAGCGACGCGACGATGGAAGCGACGAGCGCGAGCTTGCACGGATCACGACGCATTGCGTTTCCCCAGGACAGGATCGACGAAAACGCGCGTGATGGAGCGGCGGTCCTAGCGACGCGCGCAGCGCAAGGCGCGCGGGCTCGAACGCAAACGGGGAACCGTCTTGCGCCGCGAAACGGCGCGCGGCGTGTTCGGGATGCACCGCGCAACGCCTCTTCGGTTTCTACAAAGAGGGCGTGTCGCTCCGGCGCGGCAGGATCCAGTGCAGTAACGGCGACGTCATGAACGTCGTCACCAGCGCCATCAGCACCATCGCGGAGAAGAGCGCGGGCGAGAGGATCCCGAGGTCGAGGCCGATGTTGAGGATGATCAGCTCGACGAGGCCGCGGGTGTTCATGAGGAGGCCGACGGCGGCCGACTCGCGCCAGGAGAGACCGGTGCAGCGCGCGGCGGCGAGCGCGCCGCCCCACTTGCCGGCGATCGCGACCACGATGATGAGCAGCGTGTAGAGCGCCATCGAGCCGCCCGCGGCGAGGCCGAAGCTCGAACGCAGCCCGGTGAAGGCGAAATAGACCGGCAGCAGCAGCACGACGGTCACCGACTCGAACCGCTTCCAGATCTCCTTCGAAAGCCCCTCGTGGCGCGGCATGACGATGCCGGCGAGGAATGCCCCGAAGACGGCGTGCACGCCGAGCGACTCGGTCACCCACGCCGACGCGAGCGCGAGCAGGAGGATCCAGGCGAGGCTCCCGTGGGAGAGCGCGCCGCCCCGGCGCTCGAAGTCGGCGGCGAAGCGGCGCGCGCCGCGCCGCACGATCGTCAACATCACGAGCGCGAACGCGGCGAGCCCGAGCAGCGCGAGCCACCACGGCAGCGCGAGCTCGGTCGCGCGGATCAGCACGACGATCGCCGCGAGCATCGTCCACGCCGCCACGTCGTCGACCGCCGCGCAGGTGATCGCCACGACGCCCACCTTCGAGCGCAGCAGCCCGCGCTCCGTAAGGATGCGCGCGAGCACCGGGAACGCCGTGATGCTCATCGCGACGCTCATGAAGAGCGCGAAGCCGAGGAGCGGCACGCCCGGGCCGGCGACGCGCGGGTGGAGCCAGGTCGCGAGCAGCCAGCCGAGCGCGAAGGGGAGCGCGATGCTCGCGAGGCTGATCGCGAGCGCGGCGCGGCCCGATTCACGCAGCTGCTTCGGATCGAGCTCGAGCCCGACCAGGAACATGAACAGCAGGAGCCCGACCTGGCTCAGCGACTCGAGGAAGCCGAGGCTCTCCGGCGGGAAGAGCGCGTGCGATAAGGCGGGCGCGAGCCACCCGAGCAGCGACGGCCCGAGCAGGATCCCCGCGACCATCTCGCCGATCACGCGCGGCTGGCCGATGCGGCCGAACAGCCACCCGACGACACGGGCGACCAGCAAGATCGACGCGACCTGGGCGAGCAGCAGCCGGAAGCCGGACATGGACGCGGCGACCCCCCTGGGAATGGCGGCGCGATCTTGCCAGAACGGCGGCGTCCTGCGGACCGCGCGCGCGGCGCTAGAGTCCCGCTCCATGCGCACCCACACGATCGGCGACCTCTCGCTCGTGCTGTCGGAGCCTGTCTCGAAGCAGGTGTCCTGGATCGGCCAGGAGGAGCTGCTCGAGCAGATCCTCGCCTGCTGGACGCGCATCACGAAGGACGACCTGCCGCTCACGCCGCGGCTGATCGGCAAGCCGAAAATGGGCAAGACGACGCTCGCGCAGGCCGCGGCACAAGCGATCGACAAGCCGGTCTTCATCTACCAGTGCACGACCGACACGCGGCCCGAGGACCTGCTGGTCACGCCGGTCCTGTCGGGCGCGGGCAAGATCAGCTACCACGCCTCGCCGCTCGTGAGCGCCATGATCGAGGGCGGCGTCGCGATCCTCGACGAGGCCAACCGGATGCCCGAGAAGTCGTGGGCGTCGCTCGCGCCGCTGCTGGACCACCGCCGCTACGTCGAGAGCATCGTCGCGGGCGTGCGCATCCCCGCGCACGACGACTTCCGCTGCTGCGTCACGATGAACGACGACGCGTCGACCTACGAAGTGCCCGAATACATGGTGAGCCGCATCCAGCCGCTCGTCTTCGTCGACTTCCCCGAGAAGGACTAGGAGCTCGAGATCCTGAAATACAACGTCGACTTCGCGCCGGCGAACCTGCTCGAGCTGACCGTCGATTTCCTGCAGCAGGCGCACCGCCACAACCTCAATTACTCGACGCGCGACGGCATCAACATCATGCGCTACGCGCTCAAGCTCGAGAATGCGCGCGGCGAGTCGATCGAGGCCGCCTTCCACAAGGCGGTGACGCAGATCCTCGGCGAGGGCGCCGAGAACTTCGAGGAGCGCGCGAGCGGCCTCTTCTTCCCCAAGGACATGAAGAAGCTCGGCGACTTCATGACCACCGAGGAGGACCTCGAGGAGGAGGAGGAGGGCGAGGAGGACGACGACGACGAGGACGACGCGCCCGAAGAAGGGACCGCGCGCTGAGCCGCGAGGCCGCGATGTCGCCGCCGCCCCCTCCCTCCAAGCTCCGCTGGAAGAACGTCGAGGTGATCCCGCTCGTGCACGGGCGGGTCGCCTTCGCGGTCGCGGTGCGCGAGCGGATGCTGTCGAAGCGCCACGCCGCGCTGGCGGTCGAGCTGCCGCCGAGCCTGCGCGGCGCGGTCGAGCGCGCCCTCGGACAGCTCCCGCGCGTCTCCGCCGTGCTCTACCGCGAATGGCTGCTGCCCGAGAGCGGCGCGTCGTCGTGGTCTCCGGAGCGGGAACAGCGGGACGACGAGGTCGAGGCGGCGACCGACACGCAGGCGTGGTACGTCCCGATCGATCCGTGCGACGCGGTGGTCGAGGGGCTGCGCATCGCGCGCGGCGAGCGCGTGCCGGTGCACTACGTCGACGCCGAGGTCGAGAACTTCGCGGGGCGGCGCTTCGTCATGCCCGACCCGCACGCGCTGCTGACGATCGGGATCGACGGCTACTACGACGCCGCGCTCCCGACCATCCGCGTGCACCACCCGCCGACGCCGGAGGACGTCGTGCGCGAGCGCCACATGGCGGCGCGCATCGCCGAGCTCGCGCGCGCGAGCGAGGGGCGCGGCGACGTCCTCTTCCTGTGCGGCATGGCCCATTGGGAGCGCATCCGCGAGCACCTCGAGCAAGGCAGCGGCGCGCTCCATACCGGACGCGGCCCCGACCCCGACGCCGTCGCGGTCATCACCGTGCACGAGCAGTCGCTCTACCACATGCTGGGAGAGATCCCGTTCGTGACGTGGTCGTGGGAGCGCCACCGGAGTTCCTTCGAGATCGGGCGGCACGACACGATCCTCGCCGTGAAGGAGCTGCTGCTCGCGACGCGCGCGCACTACCTCGCGACGGAGAAGGAGACGCTCGAGATCCCGACGCCGTCGGCGCTGTCGACGCTGCTCGATTACTTGCGGAAGCTGACCGTCTCGCGCCATCGGCTGGCGCCCGATCTCTACGCGCTGGTCGTCGCCGCCAAGGGCGTCATCGGGAACGATTTCGCCTTGGCGATGCTGAACACCGCCGCGACCTACCCCCCGAACGCGCCTCCCGAGGACAAGGAGGCGGCGAAGGAGATGGCGGCCGCGGATCCCTTCAAGGACCTCGGCGGCGAGAAGGAGAAGCCGGCGCCGACCGAGCCCGATCCCGAATCGCCCTTCGACGGGCCGACCGACCTCCTCTTCGAAGCGACCGGCGAGCGCGCCCGCATCGGCGACGAGATCACGCGCATCACGTCACGCGCCCCCGGCGACTGGCGGACGTTGCGGCGCGTGAAACTCATCGACAAGCCGCCCAAGGTGAATCGCGAGCTCTGGCGCTCCGTCTGGAACCCCCACGCCAGCTGCTCCTGGCCCCCCGAAGACGTGATCATCGAGAACCTGCGCGCCTACGTCTCGAGCCGGACCCTCTCCCTGGCCGGCATCGATCAGATTCGGACCGAGGAATTCCAGAGCTCGCTCAAGGACGGCCTCGCGATCCGCGAAACCCTGCGCGACCTGCCCATCGGCAAGATCCACGTGAAGGTCGAGCCGCGCGTCCCCGGCAAGGTCGGCGCCGTCGTGATCATCTTCGAGGAGGACGACGACGGCACCCGCTTCCCCCTGCGCATGACCTGGATGGCCGAACACAAACAGGAATCGACCCTCGCCTTCTACGCCACCGACTTCCTGCAGGACATGGTCGGCCCCGCCATCGGCCGCAGCCGCTACGGCGGTTGCATGTTCCTCTACCCCCCCGTCGGCATCCCCGACATCTGGGAGGACCTGAAGTTCGAGAAGGCGCGCCGGCCGTCCGAGCGCCTGTTGTTGGCGGCGCTCTATCACGCAAAGGAGCACTTCGTCGCCTACGTCGCCGCCAAGCCTCCGTCTCCCGAAGTCGTGGCGACCGCCCAGGTCCTGGGCCGGCACGTCGTGCACTTGCCTCTCTCGACCTTCTCCTCCCGGACCCTCGAGAAGATCCGGCGCTTCCACGTCCTGAACGGCCGCGTCGTCCGGAGCTGGGCGGCGCGGTTCATCCGTTAAGTCCGCCTCGGCGCTCCGCGACCACCACGACCTCGCGTCGACGATCATCCCCACCCACGTCCTGAACCGCGGCCCGCGCGCCATCCGCAGCCCCTGGACCTCCTCCCGACCGATCCTCCCCGAACTCCGCTACGCAAGGATCCGTGGGTACCCATCCACGGCCCGGGGTGATAGACATGGATGTATCCTGTCGAAATCAAGTTAGGCAGACGACGGAGCAGTTTTCATGGCGGACGAGGTCCGGATCGCGAAGGGGTCGCAGATCCAAATCGGCGCGCCCGCGCGTCCATTGCCAGAAGAAGTTGTGCAGGCAATTCGTGGCTTCATCGCCAGCGACGATCGCGTGATTGAGGCGCACGTGCCGCAGATGTTTATTCCAACGGCGATGAAGTCGCCTGCTCAGGTTCTCGTCGTCGAACTTCGTCCAGGATGCGACGTCAAGGCGGTGGTGGACGGGATCGGCCAGCAACTCATACGAATACTCGCCAAGGGCTCGCTCATGGATGTTCTTCCGCTGAAGGCGGAGTCTCCTCTTCTCGTTCCGATCCGGGCTCTCAAGTTGTGCGTCAAACCACGCTCTGGGGGCTCGGGACAAGGATCTTCGGGTACGACGCAGTGAAGTCGCTGCCTAACTGCCCTCTGAAAAAGTCGTGATCTGGCTGCTGCGGGTCGTCGCGAGATCGATGTGGTCGGTTCTGCGCGTCCGGTCGGCGATGTTTCGCACTGCGGTAATGACGGCCGCCAGGATG
>Ga0137313_1000415_pt1 | contig 13842 bp, 10 predicted proteins | sample EasRivERMZT166_2_FD_102287 | JGI IMG/M metagenome (GOLD analysis project Ga0137313, IMG submission 102287) | Soil microbial communities from meander-bound floodplain in the East River, Colorado, USA - East River MetaG ERMZT166_2 | ecosystem: Environmental > Terrestrial > Soil > Floodplain ...
ATCGTACCGGGAAGAGCTTCAACCCGGTCTACATCATGGCCGACTCGGGCGCCCGCGGCTCGAAGCAGCAGATCCGCCAGCTGGCCGGCATGCGCGGCCTGATGGCGAAGCCGTCGGGCGAGATCATCGAGACACCCATCACATCGAACTTCCGTGAAGGCCTCACCGTGCTGCAGTACTTCATCTCGACGCACGGCGCGCGCAAGGGCCTGGCGGACACGGCGCTCAAGACGGCCGACTCGGGCTACCTGACGCGCCGGCTCGTCGACGTCGCGCAGGACGTGATCATCTCGGAGAACGACTGCGGCACGCTCGACGGCATCGAGGCGCGGGCGATCGTGGACTCGGGCGGCGAGATCGTCGAGCGCCTGAGCGACCGCATCATCGGCCGCGTCGCCCTCGAGGCGATCGTCGATCCGTCGTCGGGCGAGGAAATCGTCCCGCACGCGGGGGAGATCGACGAGGCCCTGGCCGACCAGGTCGAAGACGCCGGCATCGAGCGCGTCAAGATCCGGTCCGTGCTCACGTGCGCGGCTCGCCGCGGCGTGTGCGCCAAGTGCTACGGCCGCGACCTCGCGACCGGCCGGCTCGTGGAGCTCGGCCTGGCCGTGGGCGTCATCGCCGCGCAGTCGATCGGCGAGCCCGGCACGCAGCTCACGATGCGGACCTTCCACATCGGCGGCACGGCCTCGCGCGTCAGCGAGCAGTCCACGCTCGAGACGCGGCACAAGGGCACCGTGCGATTCGAGGGCCTGATGGCCGTCGAGGGCCGCGACAAGGACGCCAAGGACGCCGCGGCCGGCAAGTCGCTGATCGTCATGAACCGCAGCGGCTCCATCAGCATCGTGGACGAGAAGGGCGTCGTCCGCGAGCGCTACTCGGTGGTCTACGGCGCGCACCTGAAGGTGCGGGACGGCCAGCACATCGAGAAGGGCCAGACCCTCGTCGAGTGGGATCCGTACACGTTCTCGATCCTCACCGAGGCCAGCGGCACGGTGAAGTTCAAGGACATCATCGACAAGGTCACCGTCCACGAGGAAGTGGACGAGATCACGGGCCTCTCGCGGCTCATCATCGTCGACTCGCCGGATGAGAAGAAGCAGCCGGCGATCGAGATCGTGGGCCAGGACGGCAGCGTGTTGCACAAGTACCATATGCCGTCGAACGCGCACTTGATGGTCACGAGCAACGACGCCGTCACGGCCGGCGACGTCCTCGCGAAGATCCCGCGCGAAACGACGAAGACCAAGGACATCACGGGCGGCCTGCCGCGCGTGGTCGAGCTGTTCGAGGCCCGGAAGCCGCGCGAGACGGCGGTCATCTCGGAAATCGACGGCACGGTCCGCCACGGCGGCATCGTGAAGGGCCTGCGCAAGATCCTCGTCGTCCCCGACGAGGGGGCCGAGGCGCGGGAGTACTCGCTGCCGCGAGGCGTGCACGTGAACGTCCAGGAGGGCGACCGCGTCCGCGCGGGCGAGCCGCTCATGGACGGGCCGCGCAACCCGCACGACATCCTCGCGGTGCTCGGCGAGAAGGAGCTGCAGGCCTACCTGGTCAACGAGATCCAGGAGGTCTACCGGCTGCAGGGCGTCGGCATCAACGACAAGCACATCGAGGTCATCGTCCGGCAGATGATGCGCTGGGTGAAGATCGAGGAAGTGGGCGACACCGAGTTCCTGATCGAGGAGCAGGTGGACAAGTTCCGCTTCCAGGAAGAGAACGAGCGCGTGCTCGCCGCGACGTCGCTGCCGGCCAAGGGCCGTCCGCTGCTGCTCGGCATCACGAAGGCGTCGCTCTCGACCGAGTCCTTCATCTCGGCCGCGTCGTTCCAGGAGACGACGCGCGTGCTCACCGAGGCGTCGATTTCGGGCCGCGTGGATCACCTGCGCGGGCTGAAGGAAAACGTCACGATGGGCCGGCTGATTCCGGCGGGCACCGGCTTCGAGTACTACCGGCACCTGCAGATTCCGCCGGACGAGCCGCCGCCGCCACCGCCGCCGTCTCCGGAAGAGCTGGAGCAGCGGGAGATGGACGACTACGCGGATCTCGACTTCAACATCAAGGACGAGGTCTAGAACGCGTGCTGCAGTAGCCGCAGGGCTTTAGCCCTGCGGACGCCCGGCGGGCTGAAGCCCGCCGGCTACTGTCGATCAGGAATCGAGGGGCCGCTCGAGAGTCGAGCGGCCCTTCGTGTTTCCCGACTCCGTCGCACGCACCTTCGGCTCCCGTGCCCATCTTGGCGCGACCATTGCACTTGAGGCGGGTTGGAGAAGCGGATGCCGAAGGAAGATATCGGCGCGCCGCCCGGCGTGCCTGCGGTGACCATCCGATTGCCACTCTTGGGCATCGCAGCGGCCGCCTTCGTGTCAGCCATCGCCTGCGGCGCCAACGAGCGGATGGCGGCGCTGACCGCAGCCGTACACGACGCGGTGGCCGCCACGAGCGCGGGATCCGCGCGGCCGAAGGCGGCCGATCTGCGCGCGTTCTACGCCGCGCGCGTCGGCGCGCCGGCCTGGGTGAACGACGAAGCGCCGACGAGACACGCCGCGAAAGCACTCGACGTGCTGCGCAGCGCTGTCGACCATGGCCTTTCGCCCGCCGCCTACGCCGAGCCCGAGCTGACGCGCACGTTCGATGAGCTGACCGACGAAGAGAAGGACGAGAAGGCGCCAGCCGACGTGCTCGCGCGCACGCTTGCTCAGTTCGAGGTGCGGCTCACGGCGTCGCTCTTGAGCCTCGGCCGCGAGGTGGCCGTGGGCCGCGGGCCGGCGGAGCCGGGCAAGCCTGGTGGCTCGCGGCGCGCCACGCCCGATCTCGCCGGATCGCTCAACCGCGCCGCCGAGGAGGGCAAGCTCGCCGATTGGCTGCGACGGATCCAGCCCGTGCACCCCGAATACGCCGCGCTCCAGAAGGCGCTGGCCGGCCTGCAGGGACGGCATGGCGTGCCTCCGCCGGAGGTCGTCGCCGCGACCGGTGCGCCGCCCGGGCGCGTCGAGACCAGTCTTATCAGTGCCAACCTCCAACGCTGGCGCCGCCTGCCCGACGCGTTCGGGGACCGACATTTCCTGGTCAACATTCCCGAGTATCACCTCTACGCCCGCGAGCAGGGACGCGCCGCGCTCGACATGAAGGTCATCGTCGGCACGCCGGACAATCGGACGCCCGTGTTCAGCGACGAGATGGAGATCGTCGTGTTCAGCCCGTACTGGAACATTCCGGACACGATTGTCGCCGGCGAGACGGCGCCGGCGGTCGCGCGCGATCCGCGCTATCTCGCGCGCAATCAGATCGAGATCATCCGCGCGTCGAAGGACGGTGTCACGCGCGTGCAGCCCTCCGACGTCGACTGGAACGACCCGGAGGCGCTGAAGCAGCTGGCGTTTCGCCAGCGCCCGGGCGCGCAGAACGCCCTCGGACACATCAAGTTCCTCTTTCCCAACGACTACAACGTCTACCTGCACGACACGCCCGCCGACAAGCTCTTCGCGCGTTCCGGCCGCGCGTTCAGCCACGGCTGTATCCGCGTCGAAGACCCGGAAGCGCTCGCGAAGTACGTGCTCCGCGGCTATCCCGAATGGACGGATGAGGCGATCCGCGAGGCGATGTATTCCGGCGTCGAGAAGCACGTCAAGCTGACGGCGGCGATCCCCGTGCACATCGTGTATTTCACGGCCCGCGTCGAGCCTGACGGGCGCCTGCGCCTCTGGCGCGATATCTACAGCCTGGACAACAAATAGCGCCGTTTTCCTGGTTGGGGGAAACTGACGTCGGTTTCGCGTCGTCCTACAGTAGGCAGACTCGACACCTGCTTTACATCATGACGCTCAGATTCCAGGCTTGGGTTCCCCCGCTCTCGGTGTGTCTCCTGGTTGGCTTCGCGACGGTTGCCGTGCTCGGCGCTCAGGCGCCGAGCCGCGCTGAGGCGGGCACCACGCGCGTGGCCACGGCCGCCGGATGGCCCGTGGCATCTCGGGGAGCCGTCGACCCTATGGTCCTCTCGCTGGCGCTTGACGCGGCCTCCTGCGCGGTGCGGTCGCGCGCCGTGACGGCTCCCGCGACGCTCACCGTGATCGACTACTCGAAGCCCTCGACCGCGAAGCGCCTGTGGGTCTACGACCTGTCGCGCCGGGCGCTGCTGTACGAGGAGATCGTCGCTCACGGGCAGGGCAGCGGCGCGAATCTGGCGACGGCCTTTTCGAACACTCCGGAGTCCCGCCAGTCGAGTCTGGGCCTGTTCGTCACCGAGGGCACGTACATCGGGCAGAACGGCTATTCGCTCCGCCTCAACGGGCTCGATCGCGGATTCAACGATCTCGCCCGCGAGCGGGCTATCGTCATGCACGGGGCGCCCTATGTGAGCGCCGCGGTCGCGTCCGCGCAAGGGCGCCTGGGTCGGAGTTGGGGCTGTCCCGCGCTTCGCGAGGCGATCACCACAGAGCTAATCGATCGCGTGAAGGGCGGGAGCCTCGTCTTCGCGTACTACCCCGACGAGACCTGGCTCAGCGGGTCGAGATATCTGGGCGGTTGCGCGGCGGCTGACTAGAACCGCACGCACAGGCGACCTGCTTGTCGGACTTGCGGAAGCTCATGGATACGACTCCCGCGGCTTGATTCGCGACGAGCACCGTCGCGCGAAGTTCATACGCGCCGGCGGGCAGCGACGACACGGACACCTGGGTTTGCGCGTTCAGGCGGTTCTCGGCCAGCACCGCGGTGGCGACCGTCTGCTGGGCCACGGTCTGGCCCGCCTCCGTGACGATCGCCCACGTCACCTGGACACCTGAGGACGGCGCGGCCTCCTGGGCGCGCACAAGCTCCAGCCCCAGGAGCAGGCTGGTCGCAGCCGAGGGGACGTTCCCCAGCGAGAGGAACTGAGGTTTGCCACCGGCCCCGGTCCAGGCGGCCAGAATGTCGCTGATGCGGAACGGCCCCACGCGGCCGAGCTGTGCGGCGACCGGCAGATCCAGGCTGCCGACTTGTCCATCTGCGTCGGCGACGCCAACCCGCAAGCGGTACGACCCGGATGGCACCGGAATCGAAAACGAGAGTCGATGGTTGCCGCCGGCGGCCTGGGCCGACAGGGTATGCCTGCCCGTCAGGGACTTCCCATTGTCGTCAATGGCCGCGAACAGCAGCTTGAGCGGTCCCGGCACGCTTGCCGGAACCTCTATGTTCACGCCGAGGGCCACCTCTTCAGCCGTCTTGCCAGGTCGAATCACGGTTCCGACCGCAATCGGCACGCCGTACTTCAGCTCGCCTTTCGTGGCGACCGCCTCGAGTTGTGCGTCGACGGAGACCGGCGCCGCGGTCACGTCCTGCATCGCCAGGCGGTTGGCCCGCACGGTGACGCCAGCACGTCTCACGCGCGCCGACAGTCTGAACTCGCGGCCGGGCTCGCTGCCGGGTGGCGCCTCCACGCCCAGGTGGTAGACAGAAGACATCGCCGTGGCGACAAAACCGAAAAAGCGGTCGGGCTGTCCGACGACGCGGTAGAAGTTGCCGCCGGTCGCGCCCGCGATGTCCTCGACGCCCTGCCCGAGCGCCCGCCCATCATCCCGATGGACTGCCGCTTCGCCGGCCGTACGGGCGGTCATGCTCACAGAGTCCTGAGTGGGATAGAGAATGCTCACATGCACGCCGGCGAGCGCGGCAGCTCGTTCAAGGTCTGTGATGTCCACGGCCGGGCGCTGCCCACGACCGGTCGCGATCAAACCCTCGGAAAGGATCACAAGGGCCTTTTCGCCGCCGACGGTTCGCATGGCGTTGATCACCGACCTGAAGGTTGCCATCTGCAAGTCGGTCGTGCGGTGCGCCAGGGTGGCGATCTGCCGAGCCTTCCGCTCGATGTCATTGGCGCAGGAGCTCGCCAGGTCGCGCTGGTTCGGAGGTCGGCCACCCAGACACTCCCGTCCCACCACGCCGGCAAAGACCGACTGGTTCCCGCCTGCGATCTCGAGCGCCTCGGCGAGTCCCACGACGACATCTGGCGGCAGACTGCGCAGATCACTCAATCTTCCGACCCCGCGCCGGAGGCTGGTCGCAACAGCCTGGTGATCGCGCGTCGGGTGAACCGTGGCCTCACCGCTCGTCGTCGCGAGACCGACGAGATCGGATTCCGGGAGGTTGGCCACAAATCGGCTGGCGGCGTGCAGGAGATCGCGGTTGCCGGTGGCGGGCATGCTGAGGTCGTCGAACAGCATGACCACCAGGCGCGGATCGGGCACACGCGTCGCGTTCGTGGCCTGTCGTTCGCTGGTCGCGCTCACGGCGCGTTTCGTCGGTGTGACCTGGTAGTCGACGGTCTGCACTCGCTGCGCGCGGCCGTCGAGCGTGATTTCGAAGTCGTCGGGGGTCAAGCCAGGCACCGGGTTGCCGGCGGCATCGAGAACCGTGACATCGACGCGCACCAGCGTCGTGCCGCTGCGAAAGGTCGGGGTCTGCGATGTCTGGCGTGCGGAGAGGGCGGTCGCAGTCACCAAGACGGCTGCGACGAGAGTCGACGCACGATACATGTGTCCTCCGCGGGACGATTATAGGGGCCCAGCGGGAAATGAACTATCGTTCGTGGTGATGAAAAGCCTTAGTGCCGCCGTCGCGGTGAGCGCGTTGCTGTGGGTGGCGCCAGCCGCTCAACAGGCGCCCGCAGGGCATCCCGAACTGGAAGCGGTCATCGATGCGCTTCTCGCCCGCGGAGCGCAGCCCGCTGACCTTCTGACGCGATTACGCGCGATTGACCCGAAGGCGCTTTCGTTTGACGAACAGATCGATCGGCGCTTTGCGGAAACGATCCTCATCGGCCGGCTGGTCGCTGCCCCGGCAGGAAAGCCGATGGGGGAGGCCGCCTACTCGCGCATGCTTCGCGAGCAGCATCTGTTGCCGTACGACGCGCCCGGTCTCTGGAAGTACGCGCAATCGCAGTTCGATGCGACCGTGAGCGAGCTCGACGCGCTGGCGCGAACGATCGATCCAAAAAAGACCTGGCGGCAGATTGCCGACGAAGTGAAGGAAGACCATCCTGAGCCGCTTCGGATGATTGAAGCGCACCAGGAAATCGTCGACAAGGCGAAGGCACATCTCATTGGCAAGCAGTTGATGACGCTGCCGGTACGTGAAACCTGCACGGTCGTGCGGCGCGTGCCGACGGCGGGGAACAACCCCTACTACGGGAATTTCTCAGGGGCGACCGCCCGGCCTCCCGCCGCGGACGGAACCCTGCGCGGCGAGTGGCATATCAACCCGTTCGATCCCGCCTGGGACGAGCCGAAGCAGCGCGACTATCTCATCGAGCACGACTGGGGCGTGATTTACGTAACCGCGCCGCACGAGACCTACGGCGGCCACCACGTGCAGATCCTCTACCAGATGCAGAATCCGAGGCGCCTGCGGCAGCGGCAGAGCACGTCGATGTTCTCCGAAGGCTGGGGACTCTACAACGAGCAGCTCTTCCAGGAGACGGGCTTCCTGCCGTCCGCGCGACTGCACCTTCGACAACTGCAGCTCCGGTTGTGGCGAAACGCGCGAGTCATTTATGACGTGGGCCTGCAGACGGGCCGGATGTCGCGTGACGAGGCCATCACGCTGATGACGGACAAGGTGGGCTTCCTCCGCTGGGCTGCCGAAGCCGAAGTCGATTCGGCCATTGCCCGGCCGGGTTACTTCATCGGCTATTTCATGGGCATGTCGGAAATCCTCAAGATGCGCGAGGAGTTCAGGCAGCGCCGCGGCGCCGCGTTCACGCTCAAGGACTTCCACGATCGACTGCTGAAGATCGGCAGCATGCCACCCGCGCTCGTGCGGGAAGCCCTGATGCAGGGCATCGCGCCTCGCTAAACCGCATTACACCACTACACCCCATGTCGTATACCATGGTGTAATGCCCCTGAACCTGAAGAACCCCGAAGTCGAACGGCTCGCGGCAGAAGTCGCGCGTTTGACCGGGGAGTCCAAGACCGAGGCGATCCGGAAGGCGCTCGAAGAGCGCCGCCGGCGGCTCAAGGCCATCGCCCCCTCCGAGCGTCGGGAACGCCTCCTCCGTCTGCTGCGCGACCGCATCTGGCCCGCGATTCCCAAGGCCGAACGCGGCCGGCGTCTCACGCGCGACGAGGAAGACGCGATCCTCGGCTACGGTCGTGAGGGCGTATGACGCTCGATTCATCCGCGCTCCTGGCGGTCCTGTTCTCGGAGCCGGGCTACCTCGACGTCGTGGACCGGATGCTCGAGGCGGAAGTCCTTCGCATCGGCACACCGACGCTCGTCGAGACGGGAGTGGTCTTCGCCAGCCGTCGCGGGTCCGGCTCGGGTGCGCAAGCCCGGCAGGCGGATGCGGTTCACGAGTTGATCAAGGAACTGGGCGTCACCGTCGTGCCGTTTGGCGAGCCGGAGTGGCACCGCGCGGTAGAGGCGTTTGTCCGGTTCGGTCGCGGCCGCCACAAAGCCAACCTCAACTTCGGCGACTGCCTGGCCTACGCCACGGCGGCGGTCGCCAATGACACATTGCTGTACGTCGGCAACGACTTTCGCCACACCGACATCGCGCCGGCCCGCTGAGTGTCAGCGGACGCCCGGCGGGCTGAAGCCCGCCGGCTACTGTCTGCACGGCCAGACCCTGGTCTATGCTTTCGACGTCATAGGCACATGAGAGACGACCTGAAGGCCGCGTTTCGCGCACTGCGTTCATCCAAGACCTTCACGGCCGTCGCGCTGGGCGTGCTGACGCTCGGCATCGGCGCCACCACCGCCATCTTCTCGGTGGTCGACGCCGTGGTCATCCGCGGGCTGCCGTTTGACGAGCACGATCGGCTCGTCGCGATGGGGCAGCGTCGGGTGCCAAAGCCGGGCGCGCCGGTCAACCCGGCGGCCGATCCGCAATCCATCGGGTCGCTGGCTCCGCAGAATTACCTCGACATCGCGGCGCAGCAGCAGGTGTTCGAGGCGATCGCGGCCGTGGCAGGCGGTGCGGCCACGTTGCGCGAGCCCGGAGGCGAGCCGGAGGAAATCCGCACGCAGCGGGTGAGCGCCGGGTTCTTCGCCGTGCTTCGCGAGCAGCCCGTGATCGGCCGGGCCTTCACGACGGAGCACGAAGTGGACGGCCAGCATCGCGTGGCGGTGATCAGCGACGGCCTGTGGCGCCGGCGCTTTGGCGCCGACCCGGGCATCGTGGGCCGGCGGATCCCGCTCGACGCGGGCGCCTTCGAGGTCGTCGGCGTGATGGGGCCTGACTTTCAGTATCCGGTGAGCATCCCGCGCCCGACGGAGATGTGGATCCCGTACGTCCCCTCACCCGAGGAGCGCGTCCGGAACAAGCAGAGCTACAGCATCTATCTGCAGAGCATCGCGCGACTGAAGCCCGGCATCGCGTTCTCGCAGGCACAGGCCAACCTCGACCAGATCACGGGCTCGCTCACCAGCCAGTACCCGGACTACCCGCACAACAAGGACACGTTGTTCGCCATCCGCCCGCTGCACGACCACGTCGTGGGCGCGCGGACGGCCCAGTGGATGTGGATGCTGCTCGGTGCGGTCGGCATCGTGCTGGTGATCGCGTGCGCGAACGTGGCCAACCTGTTGCTGGCGCGCGCGACCTCGCGGGAGCGCGAAGTCGGCATCCGCGCGGCCATGGGCGCCGGCCGCTGGCACCTGCTGCGCCAGCTCATGGTCGAGAGTCTGGTCCTCGCTGCGGTCGGCACCGTGCTCGCGATCCTCGTGGCCTGGTGGGGCGTCGGCGTGATCCAGCGCGCGATTCCAGACGGCGTGCCGCGGATCAGCTCGATCACACTCGACCTGCGCGTGTTGCTGGCGGTCGCGGCGTTGTCGCTCGGCACGGGCCTGCTGTTCGGCATCGTCCCGGCGGTACAGCTCTCGCGGCCTGACCTCACGCAAACCTTGAAGGAGGGTGCCCGCGGCGCGAGCGCCGGACACTCCAGGCGGCGCCTTCGCAGCGCGCTCGTGGTGATTGAAGTCGCGCTGGCGGTCGTGCTGCTCGTCGGCGCGGCGCTCTTCATGGGCAGCTTCCGCGTGCTGATGCGCATCGATCCCGGGTTCAAGCCGGACCATGTGCTCACGGCCAGCGTGCAGCCGCGTGTGGATTTCAGCGGCGGCGCCCAGCCGCCCTCGCTCTCCCCGCAGTTCCTGGAGCTCGTCGATCGGCTCAGCCGCGTGCCCGGAGTCACGGCGGCGTCGGTCGTGAGCGGCGGCATGCCCATGGGCGGCAGCACCTCGATGTCGAGTTTCACGGTCCCCGGGCGTGCGGACCTCACGGCGGGCAAGAGCATCAAGAACGTCCGCGTCACGCCGGAGTTTCACCGGGCACTCGGCGTCCCGCTCATTCGCGGCCGGCTCTTCGAGGCGACCGACCGGGAGAGCACGCCGAAGGTCGTGATCATCAACGAGTCGGCGGCGAAGCAGTATTTTCCAGGAGAGGATCCGATCGGCAGGACGGTCGGCCTGAACGGCGACCGGACGGTCGTCGGCATCGTCGGCGACGTGTACCAGCACAGTCTCGAGGCGGCGCCGGTCGCGGAGGCTTACCTGCCAGTGGCGCAGTCGCCGATCTTCTCGGGGGACGTCATCGTCCGGACGTCGGGCGACCCGAACCTGGCGATTCCCGGGGTCCGGGCCTCGGTCCTGGCCGTGCTGCCTGACGTGCCGCTGCGCTCGGTTCGCACGATGGAGGACATCATCGGGCGCCAGATCGCTCAGCGGCGATTCAACATGATGATGCTCGGACTGTTCGGCCTGCTGGGCCTCGTCATCTCCGCGGTGGGCATCTACGGCGTGATGGCCTACGTCGTGTCGCAGCGAGAACGCGAGATCGGCGTGCGGATGGCACTTGGCGCGACCCGCGGCTCGGTCGTGACGATGGTGCTGCGATCGGCGTCGGTGCTGGTGCTTGCGGGCCTGGCCATCGGCGGGGTCGCGGCGTGGTATCTCAGTGCCGCGGCCAAGACGTTTTTGTTTCGGATGGACGTCAACGACCCGCGCGCATTCATCACCGCGATCGCGGCGCTGGTCGTGGCGGCGATCGCCGCCAGCGTGATTCCAGCCCGGCGCGCGGCCAGCGTCGATCCGATTGTGACGCTCAGGTCCGAATAGCGTACGAGCCGCCGGCTACTGTCTCCGGTGATACGCTGGCCGGGCAAGGCTCGGCATGCACGTACCGCAATTAGTGATGCTCGGACTGGAGGCGGTGCTCATGGCCGCCATCCTGCTCAGTCTGTTCCGTGCCCGGACCGTCCTCGGTCTCACGCCGCTGTACATTGTCCTCGGCGGCTTTCAGTTCCTCGAGGCCGCACTCAGCCTGTCGGTCGAGGTGCTGCCCGGCGTCCCGGTCTATCCGGGGTCGATGATTCTGTTTACCGCGACGCTCGTGACCGTGCTCCTGGTCTACGTCAAGGAGGACGCGATTGAAGCGCGCAAGCTGGTGTACGGCCTGGTCCTCGCCAACGCCGCCGTCGCGCTCATCAGCCTCGTCCTCTACTTTCAGCTCGGCCTGCCTGGCAGCACGGATGCGGGCGGGCTCGGCCGCGACGACTTCTGGGCGAGCGCGCGCATCGCGACGATCGGCACGACGCTGCTGTTCCTCGACGTCATCGGGATCATCGTGCTCTACGAGTATGTCAGCCGGTTCGTGTCCTCTCTTTTCCTGCGCTTCTACGTCTCGCTGTTCGTCATCGTCACGTTCGACAACACGGTGTTCATGATCCTCGTGCACTGGCGCCGGCCCAACCTGGAGATGCTGCTTCTGGCCGGTGGGATCGGGAAGGCCGTCGCGGCGCTGGTCTACACGGCGATCTACAACGGCTACCTGCGGTACGTCGATCCGCCGACGGCCGTCATCGGCACCGGCATCGTCTCGGACACATTCCAGATGCTGACGTACCGTCAGAAGTACGAGCAGGTGCAGGCGCGGATGGTGCGCGATTCGCTGACGGGCCTCTTCAATCGCGGCTACTTCGACGAGACGCTGCCGCAGGCGCTGGCGCACGCGCAGCGCTACCGCGAGCCGTTGAGCCTGCTCGTCATCGATACGGACAATTTCAAGGCCATCAACGACCGTTTCTCCCATCTCGAGGGCGATCGCGTGCTGCGCCTCATCGCGCAGGTGCTCGGTTCGCTCACCCGAAGCGCCGACATCCCTTGCCGCTACGGCGGCGACGAGTTCGTCGTCATCCTCCGGGCCGATGCGGGTGAGGCGCAGGCGTTTGCCGAGCGGTTCCGCGCCGAGCTGCAGGCACTCTGCGAGCAGCAGGCGCCGCCGCATCCGTGGACGCGCGTGACGACCACCATCGGCGTGGCCACCTACCCGGCCGATCCCGGCATCGTCACCGCCGAGGACATGATGCGGGTGGCTGATGCGCGGCTCTACGAGGGGAAACAGGCCGGACGTGATCGCGTGGTCGCGATCGCGGCCAGCGTGCTGCAGTAGTCGCAGGGCTTCAGCCCTGCGAGCGCGATCGCATTTGGCAGATAATCTCGGCCCATGGCGAGAATCAGCCGATCTGCATTCCTGTCCGGCCTCGGCGGCCTTGCGGCCGGGGTGCCGCTGGGCCTGGTGGGCGCTCGGTATCTGCCGCCACGAGCCCCCGAGCCGGTCGATCCCGATTTTCCGTTTACGTCGTTCGCGCAGGCGGGTGAGGATCTGGCCGCCCATTTCGCGTTTGGCTACCTGGGCATCGGCGACGTCTCGTACCTCGACATCGGCGCCTACGATCCGATCCGCATCAACAATACGTACTTCTTCTACCTGAAGGGCTTCCGCGGAGTGCTCGTCGAGCCGAACGTGACGATGTGCGAGAAGCTGCGGGCGGTTCGACCCCGGGATACGACGCTGACGGCAGGAATCGGGGTGACCGCGGTCGGCGAGGCCGACTATTACCTCATGACCGAGCCCTCCTGGAATACGTTTTCAAGGGAAGAAGCCGAGCATCAGACCAGGATCACCAACGGCAAAATCAAGATCGAGAAGGTGATCAAGATGCCGCTTCTCGACATCAATGAAGTCATGAGCGAGCACTTCAAGGGCGCGCCGGCGTTTCTCTCCATCGACGCGGAGGGCTGGCACCTGGCGATCCTGAAGTCGATCGACTTCAAGCGATTCAGGCCCAAGGTCATTTGCGTGGAAACGCTCGTGTCGGGAACAAAGACCGTGATCGAGGACATCCCGGCGTTCATGACCTCGCAGGGTTACTACGACCGCGGCGGGTCCATCGTCAACACGCTGTTCGTGGACGGCAAGCTGCTCGGGAAGTGAAGAGGCGCGCTTCTGCTCAACGGCCCCCGCCGAGAACCACAATCCAGTACATGCATTCCGCCCGAGTTCCCCCGGCGCGAATACAGGCGTCGAGCTTGCTCGCGGAGCTCGCGGCGCTACCCGTGGCGCCAGACGGCGCGCTCTTCTCGGCCGCACGGATCTCGGCGTCGAGCTGCGGGGAATGCCGCTTGAGTACCGTGAGGACCTTTCCCCAATATGCAGCGCCCGGCGTCGCGGACTCACGGCGCAGGCTCGTCTCGAACTGCTGCAGCGCGGCCGCATGACACCGCTCGGCTTTCTGGGCCGGGCAGCGTTGGAGCTCGGCCGAGAGCGTCTTTTCGGCTGAGGATAGCTCCTGACCGCGGAGTGCCGTGGACGTTGAGAGCAGCGCGCCGGCGGCGATGGACACCAAAAGCAATCGGTGATTCGGCATGGGACGACTCCTGTTGGTTCTTGGACAGGCCGTCCCGGTGGTTGTTTCAGGAGGGGGTCAGCGCAGCGCCTTGTAACGAAAGTCGCTGAATCGCACTTCGCCGGAGCCTGCAGCGTAGATGGCGGGCCTCAGGCTCAGGAATTCGCCGGCCACGTTGTGG
>Ga0137313_1000416_pt1 | contig 13838 bp, 14 predicted proteins | sample EasRivERMZT166_2_FD_102287 | JGI IMG/M metagenome (GOLD analysis project Ga0137313, IMG submission 102287) | Soil microbial communities from meander-bound floodplain in the East River, Colorado, USA - East River MetaG ERMZT166_2 | ecosystem: Environmental > Terrestrial > Soil > Floodplain ...
AGATTGTCGACGATCGCGATCTCCTCGGACACCAGCAGCAGGATGTCGGGCGTATCGAGCTCGTCCTCTTTGCGCGTCGCCGCCAGCCGCCGCTCGATGTAGCGCACGGTGTCGTAACCGAAGTAGCCGACGAGGCCGCCGCAGAAGCGCGGCAGGCCCGCATCCTGCACCACTTTGAAGCGCGCGAGGTAGTCGCTGACGTAGGCCAGCGGATCGGCCGCTTGTTGCTCGCTTACCTTGTGCGCGCCGCGAAATTCGACGCAGCGGTCCCCGCGCACCTCGATGCGCGTCTCGGCGGGCAAGCCGATGAAGGAATAGCGGCCGAAGCGCTCGCCGCCCACGACCGATTCCAGCAGGTAGGTGTAGGGCCGGTTGGCGAGCTTGAGGTAGACAGAGAGGGGGGTGTCGAGGTCGGCAAAGGTCTCGAGCACCACGGGTACCCGGTTGTAGCCCGCCTCGGCGAGGCGGGCGAAATCAGCTTCGGTCATCAGTCACTCCACGAAAAACACGAACAACGATCGAGAAACACATGCGCGCAAGGCGCGCGCGGGCCGGGCTAACTACGCCAGCAACGCCAGGCGAGGATCGCCTGCTTCTCGATTCCGTGATCGGTGTCGTGCATGACTACGCTTTCTCGATCAGCCGGGCAGCTGCAATGAGGGAAGGTACTATAGCATCAACGTCCAGCTCGCGCACATCCTGGCCCTCGTTGTAGCCGTAGGGAACGCAGAACACCGGGCAGCCGGCCGCGCGCGCGGCCTGGGCGTCGTTCCCGGAGTCGCCGATCATCAGCATCTCGCGCGGCGCGATGCCGAATACGCGGCAGGCGTGGAGCAGCGGCGCCGGGTCGGGCTTCTTCTGCGGCAGCGTGTCGCCGGCGATGACCTGCTCGAAATGGTGCGCGATGCCGAGATGCTCGAGCAGCGGGATCGTGAAGCGCCCCGACTTGTTGGTCACGCACGCGAGCGGCAAACACATCGCGCGCAGCGCCTCGAGACCCTCCCCCACGCCCGGATACATCACGGAGTGCCGGCCGTTGACCTCGGCGTAGCAGCGCTCGAACACCGGCAACGCGCGCGCCATCTGCCCGGCGGACGCGCCGCCGTCAATCGACCCGGCGAGCGCGCGCTCGACGAGCTTCGGTATGCCCTTGCCGACGAAGGTGCGGACCAGTTCCACGTCGAGCGCGGGACGCCGGAGCTCGCCCAGCATCATGTTGACCGCGACAGCGAGGTCCGGAATAGTGTCGGCGAGCGTGCCGTCGAGGTCGATCATTACGGCCTTGACCCGCATTGGAAAACGCTGACTCATTGGGGTGAAGCGAGAGGCGATAGACGAGAAGAGCGAGGCGTCCATTGCAGAAGGCTCGTGCCCTGATGGACGCGCTCCTCTCCCCTCTCTTCTCTCCCCTCTCCTAGGCTTTGGCGAGCTCGGCACGCATCGCGGAGATAGTGGCTTTGTAATCCCGGGTGCCAAAGATGGCCGAGCCGGAGACGAACGTGTCGGCGCCGGCGCGCGCCGCCTCCGCGATGTTGTCCACCTTGACGCCGCCATCCACCTCGAGCCAGATGTCGCGCCCGGCCGCTTCGATGCGGCTGCGCACCGCGGCCAGCTTCCTCAGCGCCTGGGGTATGAACTTCTGCCCACCGAAGCCGGGATTCACCGACATGACCAGGATCAGGTCGAGCTTGTCGATGACGTGGTCGAGATACGAGAGCGGCGTGGCGGGATTCAGCACCAGGCCCGCCTTGCAGCCGTGGTCCCGGATCAGCGCGATGGTGCGGTCAACGTGCTCGGAGGCCTCGGGATGAAACGAGATGATGTTGGCCCCGGCCTTCGCGAAGTCGGGCACGATGCGGTCCACCGGCCTCACCATCAGGTGCACGTCGATGAGGGCCTGGGTGAACGGCCGGATCGCTTCGCACACCAGCGGGCCCACCGTCAGGTTGGGAACGTAATGGTTGTCCATCACGTCGACGTGCACGATGTCGGCGCCGGCCGCGATCACGTTGCGCACTTCCTCGCCCAGCCGCGCAAAGTCGGCGGACAGTATGCTGGGAGCGATGCGGTAGTTTTTCGCCATGGCGCGCTACTGGAAGGACGCGGAAATTTTACCCGTTCTTGCGCGCCCTGTGGAATTGGTCAACAATCGCCGTCATGGCTGACAAGAAGCACGACATCTCGGTCACGTCGCGCACGGCGTTCATTCCGGATCAGTCGGACCTGGAAAGCGGGCGCTTTGTATTCGCCTACACCATCACCATCACCAACACCGGCTCGATGCCGGCGCAACTGGTGAGCCGCCACTGGATCATCACCGACTCCAACAACCAGGTGCAGGAAGTGCGCGGCCTCGGCGTGGTCGGCGAGCAGCCGACGCTGCGGCCCAACGAGAGCTTCCAGTACACCAGCGGCACCGCCATCGCCACCCCGGTCGGCACCATGCGCGGCAGCTACCAGATGGTCGCGCAGGACGGCGTGCAGTTCGACGCGCCGATACCCGAGTTCACGCTGTCCATGCCGCGCGTTTTACACTGACGCGAATGGTGAGTTTTTAACTTTACGCGAAGAGTTGTGTTCATTCCGGAAATCTGAGCCCTGTTTGGAAACCAACTCAAACCTCAACACTCAACACTCAACACTGAACATTCTCCGCCATGAGCCTGCAGCTCAGTTACACTTTCCTCGCGCCGTTCTACGATCTCTTCGCTGGTCCGGCCTTCCGCGCGGCGCGGCAAGAAAGCCTCACCGCGTTGCCGCGCGTAGGCCGCTGCGCGGTGCTCCTGAACGGCGTCGGATCCGGCCTCGATGTGCCGCTCCTGCCGCGCAATCACCGTTACGTCGGGCTCGACCTGACGCAGGCGATGCTGCGTCGCTGCGTGCGCCGCGCCGCCGGACACGAGTTTTCGCCGGTGCTCGGGAACAGCCTGGCGCTGCCGTTCCGCGACGCCTGCTTCGATCACGCCGTGCTGCATCTCATACTGGCGGTGGTGCCCGACGCGGCGCTGGCCCTCACGGAGACAGCGCGCGTGGTGCGCAAGGGCGGCAGCATCCTGGTGTTCGACAAGTTCCTGCAGCGCGGCCAGCGCGCGCCATTCCGCCGCCTGTTGAACCCGCTCGCTTCGCGCCTTGCAACGCGGCTCGACGTAGTCCTGGACGACGTACTGCCGGGCGTGCCGGGCGTGCGGGTTATCAGCGACAGGCCGGCCGCCGCCGGGGGCTGGTTTCGCCTGCTGAGGCTGGAGAGGATCTGAGGGCCGGCCCCCGGGAGTTTGTCGGACTTGGGCCGGCGGTCTTCCCGACATCCAAGGGATGAAGCCGGTCTATACTTTTCGTTGGGACGAAATGCATCACTCAAACGAATCAGCGCCCCGGAGCATAATACCGCGCGCCCTGGGTGCGTTCTGCCTGTGCGCCCTGCTCGCGCTAGCGGGCTGCGAAACCATCAAGCCGCAACCCGCTCCGCCTGCTGCCGCGCCCGTTCCACCCAGGGAAACACCCAGGCCGCCGGCCGCCGAAACCGGCATGCTGCGCCAGGCGAACTGGAGCGATCTCCCCGAATGGCAGATGGAAGACCCGTCGCAAGCCTGGGACGCGTTTCTCATCGGCTGCCGCGCACTGGTGAAGCAGGACGCTTGGCTCGACATCTGCACCGTTGCAGACGGCATCGGTCGCCCGGACCGGGAAACCGCGCGCCGCTTTTTCGAGTCCAAGCTGACGCCGTTTCAGCTCGTTAACGCCGACGGCGGCGAGGATGGGTTGATCACGGGCTACTACGAGCCGCTTCTTCGGGGCAGCCGCAAGCCCTCCGCGCGCTACCGCCACCCCGTCTACGGCGTACCGGAAGACCTGCTGGTGGTCGATCTTACCGAGGTCTACCCCGAACTAAAGGGCATGCGCCTGCGCGGCCGGCTCGATGGCCGGCGTATCGTGCCCTATTACGACCGCGGGCAGATCGAGCTGGGCGAGGCTGCGGTCAGGGGCAGGGAGATCGCCTGGGTCGACGACGCGATTGAACTGTTCTTCCTCCAGATCCAGGGCTCCGGCCGCATCGCGCTCGAGGGCGGTGAAACGTTGCGCATCGGTTACGCCGACCAGAACGGGCATCCGTACCGCTCGATCGGCAGGCTGCTGGTGGAACGCGGCGAGCTGCCGCTGGAAAAGGCCTCGATGCAGGGTATCCAGGCGTGGGCGCGCGCGAACCCCACGAAAGCCACCGAGCTGCTCAACCAGAATGCGAGCTATGTATTCTTCCGCGAGCTGCCGGCGGATCTGCCCGGTCCGCTCGGCGCGCTCGGCGTGCCGCTCACCGCGCGCCGCAGCGTCGCCGTCGATCCGCGCTTCGTGCCGCTCGGCGCCCCGGTCTACCTCGCGACCACTTGGCCGCTATCCAGCCGGCCCCTCAACCGCCTCATGCTGGGACAGGACACCGGCGGCGCCATCCGCGGCGCCATCCGCGCCGATTTCTTCTGGGGATTCGGCCCGGAGGCCGCGCGCGAAGCCGGACGCATGAGACAGCCGCTCAGGATGTGGGTGCTGCTTCCCAACACCTATCGCGTGCCAGCGGGTGAGCGGTGAACAGTGAACAGCGAACAGTAAGACTGACGCAGTGGATGTTGAGCCGAATCACGCACTTCTCCGTTCGCCGTTCACTGTTCGCGTGCGGTTGCGAAGCTCACGCTCAGCACGATGCGGCTGCGCACCGCGCGGCCGTCCTTCTGCGCCGGCAGGAAGCGTGTCGCCGCGAGCGCGGTGCGCAGCGTCTCCTCCAGGTGGCCCGCTGCGTCGGCTTCGACCAGTGAAACGTCGTTGACGACGCCGTGCTCGTCAATCAGCAATAGCAGCCTGATACTACCCGCACCGGCCGGCCGGTCGAGCGCGAGCGGTCGCGCCGGTTGCGGGTAGGCATCGAGCTCCCTTGCCGGGTAGTAGGTCGGGTCGGGTGCGCGCAATACCGCCGGCGCATCCGCGCCCGGCGGCGCAACCGCGGTTGCGGGCATGTGGCTCGGCGCATGCCCGCTGGTGCCGCCGGCAGGCTCCGGCCGCTCCGGCATGCGGCTTCCTTCCGCATCCGTGACTGCCGGAGCCTGCGGAAATGAATCCGGTTGCGGCGCGAAGCGCACCGTCATCGGCGCGCCGATCGCGGCTGGAGCAGCGCGCGGCCGCCGCGTATCGACGGGCGGGGTGGCCAGCAGTGCCCAGTGCGCCAGCGCCGATACCACGAGTGCGAGCCCAAAGCGGCCCGCGTCGGCCGGAATGCGTGGAGCGGCAGAAAAACGATTCAGGCCCGTCATCCAGAGGATAACGCCCGGCGTTACCCGCTGTTGACTGCGGCGACAGACTTACTTTGGCAGCGTCGAATTCATTGCCTTCTCGAGTTCGTCCGCCGGAACGTAGCCGCCAAGCATGCGCCCGTCGGCGAGGAAGATCGCGGGCGTGCCGTTGATGCGAAAGCGCTGGGCCAGCTCCATGTTCTTCTCGATCGGCGTATCGCACTTGGCCTCGCCCTGCAGCGCCACCCCGCGCAACATCACGTCGTCCCAAGCCTTGGCGCGATCCTTGGCGCACCAGATCGCCCGCGATTTATCCACCGAGTCCTGCGACAGGATCGGCATGAGAAAAATGTAAACGGTGATGTCGTTGACCTTGGTGAGCTCTTTCTGCAGCTGCTTGCAGTAGCCGCAGTTCGGGTCCTCGAAGGTGTATATCACGCGCTTGCCGGTACCGCGCACACGCTTGATCGCCTGGTCGGTCGCTTTCCGGAGGGTCTGGGCGGCGAGTTGCGCGCCGCGCTCGCGCGTGAGATCGCGCTCGCCGGTGCCGCGCGTGTCGAGGAGATTGCCGATAAAGACATAGCTGACTTTTTCATCGGTGTAGACGATGCGGCCGCCCAGCACGACCTCGTAGATCCCGTTGAAGGGCGTCTTCGCGATACTCTCCACCGGCAGGTCCGGGAAGCGGGCCTGCACCGCTTTCCGGATGACCGCCTCGCTGCCATGGGCGGCTCCTGCCGCGAGGCCCGTCGTCACCAGAAGAACTGCCGCAAGTTTTCGTAGCATGGTTGTCCTTGGTCGTGCGTCCGGCTGAATAGTTCAGGCGCTGGCCCGGCGCACCAGGAAGTTCTTGAGCCAAGGCTGCCAGTTCACCAGTTTCAGCCCCAGGTTGCGCGCCCCAGCTAGCAAGACTATATCGTTGTTGAAAAGTTTCTGCAGTCCGTCTGTCGCCAGATGGACGGCGAGCACGTCTTCCCGGCGCGCCCGCTCGTAGCGCCTGAGCAGCGCATGGTCCCCGCAATCGCGCTGCGGGCCGCGCGCGATCAGTACGTCGGCCAGCGCCCGGGCGTCTCGAAAGCCGAGGTTTACGCCCTGGCCCGCCAGCGGGTGCACGTTGTGGGCGGCATCCCCCACCAGCGCAACCCGCGGCTTCGTGAACTGCGTCACGCGGGCAACCTTGAGCGGAAATCCAGCAGCGGGAGCGATGAGCTGCAGCGCGCCCAGTGCGCCATGGCTGGCCGCTTCCACTTTCGCGGCGAGTTCGGCGGCCGGCAACTCGAGCAGGCTCTTCCCTTGCACCTGCTCGATCGACCATACCATCGAGACGCGGTCACCCGGCAACGGCAGCAGCGCCAGCACGCCGTCGCGCGTGAACCACTGGAAGGCGGTGCCGCGATGCGGCTTCTCGCAGGAGAAATTAGCGACCACGCCGAGCTGCCCGTAATCGCCGGGGCTCACGCCGAAGCCGGCACAGGCGCGCACCCGGGATGCCGCGCCGTCGGCGCCGATCACCAGGCGTGCCGTGATCCCGGTGCCATCGTCGAGCCGCAGCGTGGCCCGTTCGGCGCCGAGCTCGAGTGAAGTCCACCCGGCGGGGCGGTAGATGCGCAAGTCCGCAAGGTCGCCCAGGCCCTCCCACAATGCCTGCAGCAGCTGGCGTCCTTCGACAATGAAAGCGAGCTCGCGCAATCCCGCTTCGTAGGCGCTGAAATGAAGGCGCGCATCCTCTGCGTCGCCATGCACCTGCATTGCCTCAACCCGGGCGATCCGGTCCTGCGGCAGCCGATGCCATGCGCCGCAGTCGTCGAGAAACGCGGCAGAGCCGGGACTCAGCGCATAGACGCGGATGTCCCATGATGCGTCAGCGGGTGGAACGGCAGGGTGCGCCTCGATCAGTGCCTGCCTGAGTCCGCTGCGGGCAAGCGCGCGCACCAGACTCAGTCCGACCAGCCCCCCGCCGATGACGACGACGTCGAAATCGTTGTGCATGAGCCGGACAGTTTAGCTGCGCGAAGCAGGGAGCGGCGTGAATCTCACCATCCGGAATTGCCGGCCGGGCCCTGTAACCCGTTCTGCGCGCGGCGGAGGCTGCAACAAGCACCGGATAATCAACCTGAATCCAGCAGAAATTCAGTGGCTTAACTTGACAATGACGGGCCCCCTCTTTAGACTCGCCAGCCTGCCGAGCAACCTGTCGATCACGGCGAATTTCGCCGGCGTTCATAGCGATGCGGGATCGCTATTGACCAACACTGCAGCGACAGGTTGCTTAACAAAGAACTGGACTGGGCGTCGGAGTGCGCTGCCAATCGAAGTGAACTGAAGCTGTATCAGATTGTTTTAAAAACAATTTCCTGAACATTTCGTGTTAGGAATTTGCCGTGACGAAGTCCGGCAAATTCCTAAGGCGAGTTAGCTCAGCGGTTAGAGCAGCGGAATCATAATCCGTTGGTCCGGGGTTCAAATCCCTGACTCGCCACCCGTTCTTCGCGGCCCCGGCACGCCGCCGCAGCTCGAATTCGGTGCTAGCAGCCTGTCGGACTTGGCGTCATGAACAGTTGACGTGAACGCATGGGTAGTCGCTCTTGGCTATCGCGGAGCCAACAGGCTGAATTAATACACCTTGCTTGCATAATGACCGAACGCCATTCAGGATGACTGCAACTCCTAATAACCTATCGTTCAAATTAGGAGTTTGTTCGACGCAAGTCCGGCAAACTCCTAGATCACGGTAAAGTTGACGACGTCGTGTGTTACTGTAATTCGATGCGCAGATGGATAGGGGCTGTGGCGCTGTCGGCAGCCTGTGCCACAACGAGCCATGCCCAGTTCAACCGTCACCTGCCGGCGGACGGCAAGCTGGGCGCGCTGGCCGGCCAGAAGCACCCCCTTCCCCTGGTGGAGATCAACGACCAGATCGTGCGGCTCGCGCCCGGAGCTCGGGTCTACGACGAGCATAACCGCACGATATTGCATACGCTCCTCCCGCCCCAGGCGTACGTGCTGTTCGTTCTCGACATGAACGGCGACGTTGCGCGCGCCTATATCCTGCGGCGCGAGGAGTGGGAGCGGCTCAAGCCGTCGCCCTGACCCCTTTCCGCCGTTACCTCCGCGCCTCGTGTCCCACAAGCTGTACATCAAGACGTTCGGCTGCCAGATGAACGAGTACGACTCGGCCAAGATGGCCGACGTGCTCGGCGCTGCGCACGGCATGGAAGCGACCGGGGATCCCGCCGCAGCCGACGTCATTCTCTTCAACACCTGCTCGGTGCGCGAAAAAGCGCAGGAAAAGGTATTCACCGATCTCGGCTTCGTGAAGCATCACAAGCGCGCGAACCCGCGGCTCCTCATCGGCGTGGGCGGCTGCGTGGCCAGCCAGGAAGGCGCGGCTATCGTGGCGCGCGCACCCTACGTGGACCTCGTGTTTGGACCGCAGACGCTGCACCGGCTGCCGCAGATGATCGATGCGCGCCGCCGGACCGGCAAGCCGCAGGTGGACGTGTCCTTTCCCGAGATCGAGAAGTTCGACCACCTGCCGCCGGCGCGCGTCGAGGGCGTCACCGCCTTCATTTCGGTGATGGAAGGCTGCAGCAAGTACTGCAGCTTCTGCGTGGTGCCGTACACCCGCGGCGAGGAGGTCTCGCGCCGCTTCGAGGACGTGCTCACCGAGATCGCGGAACTGGCGCAGCAGGGCGTCAGGGAAATCACGCTGCTCGGCCAGAACGTGAACGCCTACCGTGGCGCCACCCGGGAAGGAGCAGCCGCCGACCTCGCCCTGCTGGTCGAATACACGGCGGCGATCCCCGGCATCGAGCGCATCCGCTACACCACCTCCCACCCGCGGGAATTCACCCAGCGCCTGGTCGACGCCCACGCCCGCATTCCGCAGCTCGCGCCGCACCTGCACCTGCCGGTGCAGGCGGGCTCCGACCGCGTGCTGGGCGCAATGAAACGCGGCTACACGGTCCTCGAGTACAAATCCATCGTGCGCCGGCTGCGCGCCGCCTGCCCCGGCATATCGATCTCCTCGGATTTCATCGTCGGCTTCCCGGGCGAGACCGAGGCGGATTTCGAGGCCACCATGAAGCTGATCGAGGAAGTCGGCTTCGACTCGAGCTTCAGCTTCATCTACAGCCGGCGTCCCGGCACGCCGGCCGCCGCGCTGCCCGACGATACGCCAAAGGCGGTGAAGCTCGCGCGCCTGCAGCGGCTGCAGGCGCGGATAGACCAGCAGGCCCAGGCGCTGAGCCGGGGCATGGTCGGCACGCGCCAGCGCGTGCTGGTGGAGGGCGCTGCCAGAAGGAACGCCGCCGAGCTTTCCGGCCGCACCGCCAACAACCGCGTGGTCAACTTTCCGGGGCCACGGGATCTGATCGGCCGCTTTGCGGACGTCACCATCACCGCGGCGCTTTCGCACTCGCTCCGCGGCGAGCTGCCGAATTGAAGCCGGTCGAGATCACCTTCCGGCCCGTCGACAACCAGCGCCTCGCCGCGCTGTGCGGCACGCTCGACGAGAACCTGCGGCAGATCGAGACCGCGCTCGACGTCGGCATCGCGCGCCGCGGCGAGCGCTTCGCCCTCACCGGCAAGGCCGACCAGACCCGCGTCGCCGCCCAGCTGCTGCGGTCGTTCTACGAGCGGGCGGGCAGCGGTCTCTCGCTGGAGGACGTGCAGCTCGGCCTGATCGAGGCCGCCACCCCGCACCAGGTGCGTGAGTCCGGGGGCAGCCCCCAGCTCATCACGCGGCGCCAGGACCTGCATGGCCGCACGCAACGCCAGGTGCAGTACCTGCAGAACATACTCTCCCACGACCTCACCTTCAGCATCGGCCCCGCCGGCACCGGCAAGACCTACCTCGCCGTGGCGTGCGCCGTGGACGCGCTGGAGCGCGAGGCGGTCAAGCGCATCGTGCTGGTGCGCCCGGCGGTGGAAGCCGGCGAACGCCTCGGCTTTCTCCCCGGCGACATGGCGGCCAAGGTGGACCCGTACCTGCGCCCGCTCTACGACGCGCTCTACGACCTCATGGGTTTCGACAAGGTGGCGAAGATGTTCGACCGCGGCGCGATCGAGATCGCGCCGCTCGCCTTCATGCGCGGGCGCACGCTCAATCATTCCTTCGTCATCCTGGACGAGGCGCAGAACACCACGCCCGAGCAGATGAAGATGTTCCTCACCCGTATCGGCTTCGGCAGCAAGGCGGTCGTCACCGGCGACGTGACGCAGATCGACCTCGCGCGCGGGCGGAAGAGCGGGCTCGTCGAAGCCGGGGAGGTGCTGAAGAAAGTGCGCGGGATCGCCTTTACCCATTTCGAAGCCGAGGACGTGGTGCGCCACCCGCTGGTGCAGCGTATCGTCAATGCCTACCAGCAGCACTCGCAGTAGCGGGGCCGACAGGCCGCGGCTGGGCCTTGCCGTGCAATACGCGATCAACGTGCGCGGCCTGCCTTCGCGCGTCCAGATCCGGCGCTGGGCGCGGGCAGCGCTCGAGCGCGACGCGCGGGTCACGGTGCGCATCGTTGGCAACGGAGAAGCGCGCGCGCTCAACCGCCATTTTCGCGGCAGGGACTACGCGACCAACGTGCTCACCTTCATCATGCGCAAGCGGCCGCGGCTGGAGGGCGACCTCGCTCTGTGCGCGCCGGTGATCGCGCGCGAGGCGCGCGCCCAGGGCAAGAGCGCCACCGCGCATTACGCGCATCTCGTGGTGCACGGGCTCCTGCACCTGCAGGGATACGATCACATGTCGGAGCGGGAGGCGCGCGTGATGGAGCGCCGGGAAGCGGGAGTCGTGACGCGGCTCGGCTACCCGGACCCGTACGGGTCAGGCAGAGAGGAGAGAGGAGAGAGGCGCAAGGAAAAAAGAGGGGCCAGATTCGGGCAAATCGCCTCACGCCTCACGCCTCACGCCTCGGTTGCACATGGCTAACGACCAGAACCACAAGCCTTCGCTCCTCCAGCGCATCGGCGCCTGGCTCGCGCGCGAGCCTGAAGACCGGGAGGAGTTGATCGAGCTGCTGCGCGCCTCTTACGAGCGCAACCTGCTCGACGCCGATGCGCTCTCCATGATCGAGGGCGTGCTGCAGGTATCCGAGATGCGGGCGCGCGACATCATGGTGCCGCGCGCCCAGATGGACGTCATCGACATCAAGGAGTCTCCCGACCAGTTCATCCCGACGGTAATGCAAACGGGGCATTCGCGCTTCCCCGTGTTCGGCGAGAACAAGGACAACATCATCGGCATCCTGCTCGCCAAGGACCTGCTGCGCTACTACGCGGGCGAGGAGGAATTCAACGTGCGCGACATGCTGCGCCCGGCGGTATTCATCCCCGGCTCCAAGCCGCTCAACGTGCTGCTCAAGGAATTCCGCAAGAACCGCAATCACATGGCGATCGTCGTCGACGAGTACGGCGGCGTGGCGGGGCTGATCTCGATCGAGGACGTGATCGAGCAGATCGTCGGCGACATCGAGGACGAGTACGATTTCGACGACGTCGAAGACAACATCGTGGCCGACAAGGGCGGCGTCTACCGCGTCAAGGCGCTCACCGAGATCGCCGATTTCAACACCGCGTTCGGCACCAGCTTCAACGACCAGGATTTCGACACCCTGGGCGGCCTCATGCTGTCCCGCTTCGGACGCGTGCCCAAGCGCGGCGAGCAGGTGAGCATAGACAACCTCACCTTCAAGGTGCTGCGCGCCGACAGCCGCCGCCTGCACCTGCTGCAGGTCACCAAAAAGAAATGATGAATGCGGAATGTTGAATGATGAATAAAACAACCGACGACGTCCCGAACACGCTCTCCCGCCTGTCGTTCATCATTCATCATTCATCATTCATCATTGCCTTTTTCCTCGGCGCTCTCACGGTAGCCGGCTACGCGCCGTTCTACTTCTACCCGCTGCCGGTCGTCACGCTGGCGGGGCTGTTTTATCTCTGGTCGCAGGCCGCGACCGCGCGCGCGGCAGCGGTCGCCGGATTCGCGTTCGGACTCGGCTTCTTCCTGTTCGGCGTGTCCTGGGTCTACGTCAGCCTGCACGACTTCGGATCCATGCCGGCGCCGCTCGCCGCGACCGCCACCTTCCTGTTCTGCGCCTTCCTGGCTCTGCTTCCCGCCGCTGCGGGTTACGCCACTGCCCGGCCCCGCGCCTCGCACGCCGCCCGCTACGGCCTGCTGGCGCCCGCGGCGTGGACGCTGGCCGAGTGGACGCGCGGCTGGATATTCACCGGCTTTCCCTGGCTTGCCACCGGCTATTCCCAGGTGCCGGACAGCCCGCTGGCAGGCTACGCGCCGGTGCTGGGAATCTACGGCATCACGCTCGCGACCGCCGTCACGGCCGGGCTCATTGTCGTGCTGGAACGCCGCCTTACGGACAAGGCAGAAGGAAAGAAGGCGCGCACGGCGACGGTGTATTCCTTCATCCTTCTAGCGATCTGGCTTACCGGTTGGGTGTTGAGCCAGATCGCGTGGACCACGCCCGCCGGAGCGCCGTTCGCCGCGAGCCTGCTGCAGGGCAACGTCGAGCAGGACCAGAAATGGCGCGCCGACCGCCTGCGGAGCACGCTCACCCTTTACGAAACGCTCGCGAATTCCGTCAACAGCCCGCTCATCATCCTGCCCGAAACCGCCCTGCCGCTGTTCCTCGAGCAGGTGCCGCGCGACTACCTGGAGGCGCTCGCCGCGCAGGCGCGCGCCAACGGCGGCGACGTCCTCATCGGCGTACCGGAGCGCCTTCCCGGCGGCGAGTACTACAACAGCGCGGTCACTTTCGGCACCGCGCCGTCGCAGAGTTACCGCAAATCGCACCTGGTGCCGTTCGGTGAGTTCATCCCGCTGCGCCCGGTGCTGGGCTGGATCGTCAGCACGCTGGCCATCCCCCTGCAGGATTTCTCGCGCGGCCAAGCGGACCAGCGGCCGCTCGCCATCGCCGGCCAGCGTGTGGCGGTCAACATCTGCTACGAGGACGCGTTCGGGGAAGAAATCATCCGGCAGCTGCCGGAGGCGACGGTGCTGGTGAATATCAGCAACGTCGCCTGGTTCGGCCAGTCCATCGCGCCGCAGCAACACCTGCAGATCGCGCAGGCACGCGCCATGGAAACCGGCCGCACCATGCTGCGCGCGACCAACACCGGCGTCACCGCGGTGGTCGACCCGCGCGGCGCGGTAGTTGCCGCCGCGCCCGGCTTCACCATCGCCACCGTCACGCACATGGTGCAGGGATACAGCGGCGCAACACCCTACGTGCGCTGGGGAAACTACCTCGCGCTCGCGTTCTGCCTCGCGATGATCGCTGCAGCGGCCTTGAGCACGCCCAGCGCTGCGCGTTCCGCCGCCTCGTAAAACCCTGTAGAATTCGCGGGTTAGGCACGGAGTTGAATAAGGGGGCGACGCACCCTTTCAATCCCCCACGACAGAGTTAGAGGCGGTCCGCCCGCAATGCTTACCTTCCAGCAGATCGTCCTCCAGCTCAACCAGTACTGGGACCGGCAAGGCTGCGTGCTGCTGCAGCCGTACGACATGGAGATGGGCGCGGGCACCTTCCATACCGCGACTTTCCTGCGCGC
>Ga0137313_1000433_pt1 | contig 13517 bp, 11 predicted proteins | sample EasRivERMZT166_2_FD_102287 | JGI IMG/M metagenome (GOLD analysis project Ga0137313, IMG submission 102287) | Soil microbial communities from meander-bound floodplain in the East River, Colorado, USA - East River MetaG ERMZT166_2 | ecosystem: Environmental > Terrestrial > Soil > Floodplain ...
CCGGCCGTCATCTGGCCGTACATCGTCAGGCCCTTGTCTTCGAGATCGCGGAAGGTGGCCCAGTTGGCCCACGCGGGGACGAGCAGCGCGTTGGCGATGAGCACGCGCGGCGCCCACGGGTGCGTGCGCAGGACGGCGACCGGCTTGCCGGACTGCACGAGCAGCGTCTCGTCGTGCTCGAGCCTCTTCAGGCAGTCGACGATCGCGTCAAACGCCTCCCAGCTGCGCGCGGCGCGCCCGGATCCGCCGTACACGACGAGATCCTCGGGCCGCTCGGCCACGTCCGGGTCCAGGTTGTTCATCAGCATGCGGAGCGCCGCTTCTTGCGCCCATCCACGGCACGAGAGCGTTGTGCCGCGGGGAGATCGAATCGTGCGCGTCGCAGTAGGCATGACGGAGGCGAGTACGAATTCTTAAATCGTAAACTCGCACTCTAAAGAACGGCGTCGGCGACTGTCAATGTCCGGAAAGCACTTGACTACTCACTCGAGTTGGAGATCGCACGCGCGCTCCAGGGATTCCCCAGCGATGAGATCACGAATGGCCGCGAGATCGGGCGCGGGCGGGCGATCCACGGTCAGCACGGGCACGCGCGCACGCACGGCCGCGTGCACGCGCGCGAGCGGCGGCGACGTCGTGAGCGGCGCCAGCAGGTCGACGGCCTGGCACGCGGCCAGGATCTCGATCGCGACGACCTCGGTGGCCAGCTCGACGACGCGCGCGGCCTTCAGCGCCGCGCCCATGCTCATGCTCACGTGATCTTCGCGGCCGGCCGACGTCGGGATCGTGTCCACGGAGGCCGGGTGCGCCAGCGTCTTGATCTCCGCGGTGAGCGCCGCCGCCGTCACGTGCGCCATCATCAGGCCCGAGTGCAGGCCGGAGTCGCGCGTGAGGAACGCGGGCAGGTCGCTCGTGTGCGGCGTCATCAGTCGATCGGTGCGCCGCTCGCTGATCGTCGCGATCTGCGTGATCGCAATCGCGAGCGTGTCGGCGGCGAGCGCGATGGGCGCGCCATGGAAGTTGCCGCCGGAGACGATGTCGCCGTCGGCAAAGACCATGGGGTTGTCCGTGGCGGCGTTGGCCTCGATTTCGACGAGGCGGCGCGCAAAGGCGAGTCCTTCCCGCGCCGCGCCGTGCACCTGGGGCGCGCAGCGCAACGCGTACGCGTCCTGAATCCGGCCGCAATTGGCGTGGGAGGCGTTGATGGCGCTGTCCTGGCCCAATCGCCACAGGTTCCGGGCGGCCGCGGCCTGGCCGGGGACCGGCCGGACCGCGTGGATCCGCGCTTCGAAGGGGTGGAATGAGCCCCGGAGCGCGTCCACGGACAGGGCCGCCGCGATGTCCGCGGCGCGCGTGAGCCGGCCGGCGGCCAGCACGGCGAGCGCGAGGACGGCCGTGCTCGCCTGCGTGCCGTTGATGAGCGCGAGCCCTTCTTTGGGGGCGAGGGTGACGGGAGAAAACCCACGTCGGGTGTGGGTTTTCTCACTCTCGGGAAAACCCACACCCGACGTGGGTTTTCTTTCCTCGATCACTTCCCCTTCGCCCACCAGCACCAGCGCGAGGTGGGCGAGCGGCGCGAGATCGCCGCTCGCGCCGACCGAGCCGCGCGACGGCACGACGGGATGCACGCCGGCGTTCAACAGGCCGAGCAGCGCTTCGAGCGTTTCGAGCCGAATTCCGGAGAAGCCCTTGGCGAGGACGTTGGCGCGCAGCGCCATCAGCGCGCGCACGGCCGGCACCGGCAACGGCTCGCCTGTGCCAGCCGCGTGACTACGCAGCAGGTTCAGCTGCAGCGCGGCGAGCTGGTCCGACGGGATCGCGACGTCGGCGAGCGCGCCGAAGCCGGTGTTGACGCCGTACGTCGGCGTGCCGCGCGCGGCGTGCGCGTCCACGACGGCGCGCGACGCGCGCACGGCCGCCGCCGCGTGCGGCGCGATCGCCACCGGCTCGCGGTCGTACGCGATGCGCGCGATGTCGTCGAGTGTGAGCGAAGATCCGTCGAGGTGAATCATCGAAGGCGAGCCGTCAGCGCCGCACAGGGTATCATCTTAGCCGCATGAATCTGTGCGTGCTCGGCGCCCAATGGGGCGATGAAGGCAAGGGCAAGATCGTCGATCTGCTGACGCCACACTTCCCGATCGTGGCGCGCTACCAGGGCGGCCACAACGCCGGCCACACGGTGTACGTCAGCGGGCGCAAGTTCGTCCTGCATCTCATTCCGTCCGGCATCCTGCATCCCGGCGTCGTCTGCATCATCGGCAACGGCGTCGTCGTGGACCCGCAGGCGCTGTTTGCGGAGCTCGACGAGCTGCGGAAGAACGGCATCGATCCGACCGGCCGGCTGCTCGTGAGCGACAAGGCGCACCTGATCCTGCCGTACCACCGCGAGCTCGACGTGCTGTCCGAGGCGCGGCGCGGCGAGCGCAAGATCGGCACGACGTCCCGCGGCATCGGACCCGCGTACGAAGACAAGATCGGCCGCCGCGGCGTCCGCGTCGGCGACCTCTCGGATCCGAGTAGCGATGGCTCGCTGGCCGCCGCCATCCGTGAAAACGTCGCGGCGCGCAACCGGCTGGTCGGCGACGCCGGCATGGATTCGGGGAAGGTCCTCGCCGACCTGCGGCAGGCCTGGACGCGGCTCGAGCCGCTGGTGGCGGACACGTCCTTGTACCTGCATCGCGCCATGGCCGGTGGCAAGCGCGTCATGTTCGAGGGGGCGCAGGGCACGCTGCTCGACATCGATCACGGCACGTACCCGTTCGTGACCTCCTCGAATGCCACCGCGGGTGGCGCCGCGACTGGCCTTGGTGTCGGCCCGGGCGCGGTCGGCAATGTACTGGGCGTGGCCAAGGCGTACACGACGCGGGTGGGCGCCGGCCCGCTTCCGACGGAACTGACGGGCGAGATGGGGGAGCGTCTGCGCGAGACGGGCCAGGAATTCGGCGCGTCCACGGGCCGGCCCCGCCGCTGCGGCTGGTACGACGCCGTCGCCGTGCGCTACGCCGTTCGCGTCAACGGGCTCTCGGCGCTCGCCATCACCAAGCTCGACGTGCTCGACGGCCTGCCATCGCTTGAAGTCTGCACGGCCTACCGGTGCCGGGGCGAGATCCTGACCGAGATGCCGAGCGACATCGAGAAACTGTCGGCGTGCGAACCTGTGTACGAAACGCTGCCGGGCTGGTCGCAGCCGACGAAGGGCGCGACCACCTACGCGGAGCTGCCGCTCGAAGCGCGGCGCTATGTGGCGAGGCTCGAAGAAGCCAGCGGCGTGCCGGCCGCGATCATCTCGACCGGCTCGGACCGCGACGACACGATCATCCGCGACGATTCGATCGTGGCATCGGCGACCCTGCAGAGACAGACGTAGGCGGCGGGCTTTAGCCCGCCGCGCGCCCGTCGGCCTGAAGGCCGACGGCTACGTACGTCAGGGTGTTGCCGTTGCCGGCACGCAGTGCTTGTCGAACGCGAGCGTCAGCAGGTCCGCGATGCCTGCCGCCGTGCGCTGTTCGATGTCGCGGCGCTCCACCATGTAGAGCACCTTCCCGTCGCGCAGGAGTGCAATCGACGGAGACGACGGGGCGAAGTTCGTGAAGTAGCCCCGGGCGCGGTCCGTCGCTTCGATGTCGGCGCCGGCGAACACGGTGGCCAGGTGATCCGGCCGGTTGGCATGCTGCAGCGCGAGGGCGATGCCCGGACGGGCCTTGCCCGCGGCGCATCCGCAGACCGAGTTGACGACCATCATCACGACGCCCGGTGCCTGCACCGCCGCGTCCACTTCCGCCGCCGTACGGCACTCACGCGCGCCAAGGGCCGTCAGTTCCTGGCGCATCGGCGCCACAAGGTATTCTGGATAAGGCATAGACTTGATTATATGCCGCCGGTCACACGCCGCCGCGCCTTGAGTCAGGCGTTCGCATGGGCGGGCGCATTCGGCGTCGTCCGCACGCTCAATGCCGGCGGGCCACAGGGCCTGGATAAGTTCGTCAACTCGCCGCCGTGCAAGGACGAAAAGCTCACGCCCGCCGTGGCGCCGCAGCCTGCGTTTGCGCCGGGCGCACCTGCGCGCACGTCACTCATCGAACAGGGAGCGACGGGTCCGCGTGTGGTGCTGACCGGCCACGTCATCGGACTGAAGTGCGGCCGCATCAAGGGCGCGCGGGTGGACTTCTGGCAGGCGGATGCCGCGGGCGCGTATCCGGCGAGCGGGCCGCGGCTGCGAGGCCAACAGCTCACGGACGCCGAGGGCAAGTACCGGCTCGAGACGATTCGCCCGGGCGCGCCAGCCGGCCGGGCGAGGCATCTCTCCGCGCGCGTCGAGCCGCCGGGCAAGCCGGCGCTCACGACCGTGTTGTTTTTCCCGGGCGATCCGGCCAACGCGAAGGACAAGAGCTTCCAGCCGCAGCTCGTCATGCGCGAAGTGGGCGGCGCTCCGGCCGGCACATACGCATTCGACTTCATACTTGATCTCTAGCCCTCCGGTCCGCGCGGTGCTCGCGGACCTCGACGACACGCTCTTCGATCACCGCCACGCGACGCGCGAGGCGCTCGGCGTGCTGCACGCCGAAGTGCCGGCGTTTCGGACCTGGGCCCGCGAGGAGTTTGCGATCCGGCACAGCGAGATGCTCGAGCTGATGCATCAGGCCGTGCTGGCCAGGCAGATGACCATCGAGGCCGCGCGCATTACGCGGTTTCAGAGGCTGCTGGACGCGGCCGGCGTGCCGCTCCAAAACCCGGAGCGGCCTACGAAGAACTTGGACCCGGAGCGGCCTACGAGTGCAGCGGAGCTTGCGCGGCGGTACCGCGAGCGGTACGAAGCGGCGTGGCAGGCGGTGCCTGGCGCGATCGCGCTCGCCGCTGCGCTCAAGCGCGCCGGCGTCGCCTTCGTCATCGTCACCAACAACGTGACAAGCGAGCAGCGCCTCAAGCTCGATCGATGTGGCCTGCGGCCGTACGTGGACGCGCTCATCACGTCGGAAGATGTCGGCGTGACGAAGCCGGATGCGCGAATCTTCGAGACGGCGCTGGCGGCGGCCGGCGTGAGGCCTGCCGAGGCCGTCATGCTGGGCGACTCCTGGATGACGGATGTGGCGGGCGCGCGGGCAGCCGGCGTGCGCGCGGTCTGGCTGAATCGGACTGGCGCCGTCTCGCCGGACTCCTCAGCGGGCGCCACCGTGTCGGAGATTCAGTCGCTCGAACCGCTGGCTGATGTCTGGCGGGTTCTAGTGGGTTAGGGCGCCGAGTGAGACCGCGTCTGGAATCCTGCGTTCTCGAGCTCGACGCGCAGCTCGTCGAAGAGCCGGCGGCAGCGGACGTCGTCGCCGGCCGCTTTCAGCCAGCGGTCCACGGAGTGCATCCGGAAGCGAATCGCCTCCATGTGAAAGGCCACGATGGCGCGCCTCAAGGCATCCGCGTTTTCCAGGATGCCCGCATCCGGCGCGGCCGCGCCCGGCAGCCCCTTCAACAGCGGCAGCAACTCGTCGAGCTTCGCGATGGCGCGGTCAGTCTTTTCGGACACGCAAACACGATACAACAACCACGCCGGAACTCCGGAACCTACGTGCCCCTGACACGTACCGTGAGTGCCACGCCTGCTATGACGAGCGCCGTCGCCGCGAGCAGGCGCGTGGAGAGCGACTCGCCCAGCCACATGGCGGCCGCGAGCGCGGTGACGATGGGGACGAGGAGCTGCAAGAGTGCGGCGCGCCAGGCGGCGAGGGCGGGGAGCGCGGCGTACCAGAACGTGTACCCGACGCCCGAGGCGAGCGAGCCCGAGGCCGTCGCCAGGAGCGCGCCGCGCCAGGACAGAGAGGCCGCCGGCAAGGCCGCCGCCAACGCGATCGCCGCGAGCAGGCTGGCGCGGACGAAGTTGCCGGCTGTCGTGCCCAGCGGATCGCGGCTGGTGCGGCCGAGGAGCGAATAGACGCCCCAGCACGCGCCGGCCGCGAGCATGAGCACCGCGCCCAGGAGATCCGGCGCGGTCGCGCCCGGCAGGGTCAGCACCGCCAGGCCCGCGATCGCGAGGCCGACGCCGATCCAATCCACGCGTCCCGGCCGCTCGCCTCGCACGAGCCCGGTGCCGGTCATCGTGATCTGGACGGCGCCGAAGAGCAGGAGCGCGCCGACGGCCGCACCGATCCGCGTGTAGGCCACCGTGAACGCGACCGCGTAGCCCGCCAACGCGAACGCAGCGACCCAGGATCCGCGGGAGCGGTGGTCAGGGCCATCCGCAGGCGGGGCGCTTCGGGCTGTGAAGGGCCGAACCAGGATCGCCAGCGTGACGGCGCCCGTGATCAAGCGGATCAACGTGAACGACGGCGCGTCTATCGCGCCCGCCCCAAGGGCCGCACGCGTGAGCAACGAATTGGCGGAAAACCCGACGAGCGCCGCCGTGGTGAGCAGAATCGTCCGCACGAACGGCTCATCATATTGCTACTGTAGGACCCGCATGCGGATCGCCCTCGTCCTGCTGCTGCTGATCGTCGGCGCCACGCCGGCCGCGGCTCAGACGCCACCGCCGCCGGCGCAACCAGCCGCCGCGGAGCCGGCGCACCACTTCAGCGGCCTCGTGTTTGGCGACTACTACGGCTTCGCGCAGCACCATCTCCCCGAGTGGCAAGGCCAGCAGGGGTTCTGGCTCAGGCGGATCTACTTCACGTACGACCATCGGCTGAGCCCGCAGATCGCGATGCGGTTGCGGCTCGAGATGAACAGCAACGGGACGCTCGAGGGCGGCCTGCTGACGCCGTACGTGAAGGATGCGTATCTGAAATGGTCGTTTGCCGAACGCCACCAGTTCACGCTGGGCATCCAGCCGTCGCTGACGTTCGACTTCGGTGAGAGCGTCTGGGGCCTCCGCCACATCGAGAAGGCGCCGCTCGATCTGTACCGCGTGGACAGCTCGCGCGATCCCGGCGTGACGCTGGCTGGTGCCTTGAATGAAGGCGAGACCATCAAGTACCAGGTTCAGTTCGGCAACGACGCCGGCCACGAGAGCGAGACCGATCGATCGAAGGCGGTCCGACTCGCGATGCGGTACGAGACGAATCCCGGATGGTCGCTGGAAGGCGTGTTCGGCGAGTACTTCCGCCAGGAGGACGCCAAACGCACGCTGGCGCAGGTCTTCGCCGCCTATCAGGGGTCGAAGGGCCGGGCAGGGTTCCAGTACTCATTTCAGAAGCGGCGCGCTCCGGTCGGCACCAGTGACCCTGACGTGAATCTCGACATCTATTCCGGGTTCGGCGTGTACCACCTCAAGCCGGAGAAGACCTCGCTCTTCGCGCGCGTGGATCGGTTCGACGATCCGTGCGCGGATTGCGGGGACATCGACTATCTGCCGATCGCCACCAACTCGCCGTTCACGCTCATCATCGCCGGGCTCGAGTACTACCTTCATCCCGCCGTTCGCCTGAGCCCCAACATTGAATATGTCGCGTACAGCGCGCCCGCGGGTCAGGCCTTGCGGGCGTCGAACGACATGGCCCTTCGCCTCACGTTCTACTGGGTTTGGTGACCCGGCCCGCCAATTAACACCGCTGTAACCCCGCCGCGACACCACGGCAACACCCCGCAGGCAGGCTACTGCCATTGCGTGGCCGCATCCGGCGGCCGCGAGGAGGCCTCCTGCGTATGTCTCGCATGCTCACTCGTTACAGCGCCGCGCACCTGGCGGTGATGACCGCCGTCCTGGTGCTTCTTGGCGCCGCTTCAGCTCTGGCTCAAGGGCTCTATTACAAGGAGATCGCGAAGGACGGCCGGATCTACGTCTTCAACATCGCGGCCAACGCCGAGCGGTTCGAGAAGACGGGCGAAGCCGGCATCAGCATCACGAAGCCGGGCGTCGGGCCCAACGGCGAAACGGTGGTCGGCGACAACGAGCGGGCGCTCCAGTTGTACTTCTTTAAACACGGCATCTCCGAGGTCGTGCCGGACCCGGTGCAGCCGGTCCAGACCATCGTCTGGCGTGACGGCAAGACGCGCATCACGACCGACAACGCCTACCTCGAGATTTCCAGCCGCATCCAGGTGCGGTTCAGCTATGACGATCCCAACGAGAACCTGACCCTGCCAGTACCGGGCGGGCTTGGGCCGGGCGACGGCCGCGCCTCCTTCCGTATCCGGCGCGCCAAGTTCAAGCTCGAGGGGTGGATGATTCGGCCCTGGCTGACCTACGAGACCCAGCTGAACTACGCGGCCATCGTCAGCAACAACGCCGCCGCGTCGAATCTCGGTGTCCTGCTGGAGGACGCGATGTTTGACGTCGACTTGTCCAAGGGCAAGGGCACGTTCCGCGTGCACGTCGGCCAGTTCAAGGTGCCGTACGGCGCGCAGCAGATGACGTCGTCCGGGAACCAGATGTTCGTGGACCGCGCGCTCGTGAGCGACAACTTCCTGCGCGGCCGCGACACCGGCATCGCCCTCTGGGGCGCGACGACGAACAACAAGTTCGAGTGGCGCTTCGGCGCGTTCAACGGCAACGGCCTTACGCGCACCTTCAACGACAACGACAAGTTCCAGTACAACGCGCGACTCATGTGGCAGCCCAACGGCAGCCAGGTGTTGAATCAGCGCGCGTGGGTCACGGGCGCGCTCTATTCCGAAAGCGACTTCGAGTCGACGACCTCGGCGATCTACGCCATCGCGATCAACTACGAGAACCAGAACAACTTCGACGCCACGGCCGGCAACACGGGCGCGAACAACGACCAGAAATGGAATGCGTACATCCTGGACGGCATCTACAAGTTCAAGGGCTTCTCGATGAACGGAGCCTACCAGACCGCTTTCCGAACGCCGGAGACCGGCGACAAGTTCGAATCGCGAGGAGGCTACTTCCAGGCCGGCTATCTCTTCAGCCGGCGCCGGTATGAGGTGGCCCTTCGCTACGGGACGCTGGATCCCAGTCGGATTGCCTCGCTCAACGACATCGAGGAGATCCGCGGCGCCTTCAACTACTACTACGCCCGGCACGGCTTGAAGTGGCAAACCGACTACGGCCGCGTGCAGACCAAGCAGGCGAACGGCAACCACCAGAAGGTAATGGAGCTGCGGTCGCAACTGCAGTTTGTTTTCTGATGTTACAGAGAATTTACAGCCGTGAAACGCCCCCGACCTGCCCGGCCGGTACTCTCGGGAGCGTGACCATGATTAGGTTCAGCCGGGCAGGGAGGGACGTAGATATGAAGCGCGCAGGCATCCTGTCGCTGGCCGTGCTTTTGGGCGCGGGCATCGTGCTCAACGCACAGGCGCAGAAGGTCGATCCAGGTCTTCCGCCGTATGTGAAGACGAGCGGCGTGTCGGGCAGCCTCAGCAGCGTGGGCTCCGACACGATGAACAACATGATGGCGCTCTGGGCGGAGACGTTCCGGAAGTTCTATCCGAACGTCAAGATCCAGATCGAAGGGAAGGGGTCGTCCACCGCGCCGGCCGCGTTGATCGCCGGCACGGCGCAGCTCGGGCCGATGTCGCGCCAGATGCGCTCGACGGAGATCGACCAGTTCGAGGCCAAGTACGGCTACAAGCCGATCGAGATGAAGTCGAGCTACGACGCGCTGGCGGTCTACGTGAACAAGGACAACCCGATCGAGAAGCTGACGCTCGCGCAGGTCGAGGCGGTCTTCGGCAAGAGCCGGAAGCGCGGCTACAAGGCGAACGTCGCGACGTGGGGCCAGCTCGGCCTGACGGGCGACTGGGCCAACCGGCCGATCAGCCTCTATGGCCGCAACTCCGCGAGCGGCACCTACGGCTTCTTCCGCGAGCACGTGCTGAAGAACGGCGACTACAAGGACACCGTGAAGGAACAGCCCGGGTCCGCGTCGGTCGTGCAAGGCGTCACCGAGGACCGGTACGGCATCGGCTACAGCGGCATCGGCTACAAGACGTCCGGCGTCAAGCTCGTGCCCCTCGCCGAAACCGACAAGGGACCTTTCTCGGACGGCAGCTACGCGGACGTCACGAGCGGCAAGTACCCGCTCTGGCGCTTCCTCTACATTTACGGCAACAAGGCGCCGAACAAGCCGCTGGACCCTCTCGTCGCGGAGTTCTTCAAGTTGATCTACAGCAAAGAGGGCCAGGAGGCCGTGGTGAAGGACGGCTACATGCCGCTCACGGCGGCGCAGGCGCAGGCTGAGTTGGCCAAGGTGATCAAATAGGCGTAACCGTTCGGGACAAGATGGCCGCCGCTCGGAAGCGGATCGGCCGTCTCAAACGCATCGACCGCGCGGCGGTGCTGCTCATCACGCTCGGCGGCATCGCCGTCGTGGTTGCCGTCTTCGGGATCCTGATCTTCATCGGCAAGGAGGCCGTGCCGCTCTTCACGTCGGCGCGCCTCACGCCGTCCGGAGAAGTGTCCGTCGCGACCGGCATCGGTCCGGCCAACACCGAGGCGTTCCGGTCCGTCGGCGTGGACGAGTATCAGCGGTACCTCTTCACGGTGGAGCCGGCTGGCGTCGTCGCCTTGTTCGCGCTGGACTCGGGCGCGCGCGCGCGGGAGTTCCCGGTGCCTGGCCTCGGCAAGGCGGTGGTCACGTCGTCGTCGAGAAGCACCACCGGCAACTATGTCGCGGCGGGCCTCAGCGATGGCCGCGTGTCGCTCATGCAGGTGCGGTTCGTGCCGGTGTACGACGGCTCCACGCTGAAGGACCTGACGACCGACGTCCGGGACCGCGGCGTCGCGACGGTCGATCCCGGCGGCCGCCCGGTGCGGCAGGTCACGTATCTCGAACAGGACGAAGAGAAGTTCGTCGCGGCCCTGGTGGGCGACGATGAAGTCGCGTTCTGGCAGGCGACGGGCGAGGCGCCCGGCCGGATGTCCACGCTGCGTGTGGACGCGCCGCACCGGATTACCCATGTCCGGCTGGGGCGGAACGGCGCCCTGCTGGCGGCGACCGATCGCGGCGCGGTCTACCACTGGGTCGCGTCACCCGAGATCCGGCTGACGGACATTTCGCGCGTCGGCGAATCGGCCGTCACCGCACTTGAGTGGATGCTCGGAGGCAACTCCTGGGTGGCGGGCACGGCTGATGGCGCGCTGACCGGCTGGTTCAGCGCGACCGTGGACGCGGACGGCACACAGGCGATGGTGCAGGCGCGCCGCTTCGAATCGCGCGGCCCGCCGGTCGTCGCGATGTCGCTCTCGAGCCGTGAGCGGAGCTTCGCCGCGCTTGGCCGCGACGGCAGCGTGGTGCTGCGGCACCTCACCTCCGAGCGCGTCCTCCTCGAGCGGAAGCCTTCGGGTCCAATCGACGCGGTGATCATCACCCCGAAGGCGGATGGGCTCCTGACGTTCGGCGGCGGCAAGGTCGCGCGGTTCACGCTGACGAACCCGCATCCCGAAACCAGTCTCAAGACGCTCTTTGGCAAGGTCTGGTACGAGGGCTACCACCAGCCCGAGTACGTCTGGCAGTCCACGGGTTCGACGGATGACTTCGAGCCGAAGCTCAGCCTGGTCCCGCTGATCTTCGGCACGATCAAAGGCACTGTCTACGCGATGGTCTTCGCGGTCCCGCTGGCGGTACTGGCTGCGTTGTACACGTCGCAGTTTGCCGACCCGAGCCTTCGCTCCAAGATCAAGCCGACCGTCGAGATCATGGCGGCGTTGCCGAGCGTGGTCATCGGCTTCCTCGCGGGGCTGTACCTCTCGTCCGTCGTGGAGCGGAATCTCGTTGCCGTGTTTCTCGCGATTCCGCTGATGCCACTCGCCGGCACGCTGGGCGTGTTTCTCTGGCGGCTGCTGCCGCGGCGCATTTCAGGCGGGCTCAAAGCGGGTTCGGAGCTGGTTCTGATCCTGCCGATGCTCCTCCTCGGCGGCTGGATCGCGTGGGCGCTGGGGCCGGTGACGGAGCTCTGGTTCTTCGGCGGCGACATGCGCATGTGGCTGCAGAACACGCTCGGACTGACGTACGACCAGCGCAACTGCCTGGTCGTCGGCATCGCGATGGGATTCGCCGTCATCCCGATCATCTTCACGATTTCCGAGGACGCGTTCTCGAGCGTGCCGCCGAGCCTGACGGCCGCGTCACTGGCGCTCGGCGCGTCGCGGTGGCAGACGGCCGTGCGGATCGTCCTGCCGACGGCGAGTCCCGGCATCTTCTCGGCCGTGATGGTCGGCTTCGGCCGCGCGGTGGGCGAGACGATGATCGTGCTGATGGCGACGGGGAACACGCCACTCATGGACTGGTCGATCTTCAACGGCATCCGCACGCTCTCGGCGAACATCGCCGTCGAGATCCCGGAAGCGCCGTACGCGGGCACGCTCTATCGCACGTTGTTTCTCACCGCCGCGCTCCTGTTTGCCCTGACCTTCATCGTCAACACGGTGGCCGAGATCATCCGGCAGCGGCTGCGCGAACGGTACCGGGTGGCCTAAATGGCGCGCGACCCGTCCCGTCGCGGCGAATCGGCGATCTGGCTCGCGGGCAGCGGGCTCGGGCTCTGCCTGCTGCTGATCGGCGGGATGCTCGCGCTGATCCTGACGCGCGGGCTCGGGTTCTTCTGGCCCGTTCGTGTGGTCGAGCTGAAGCTCACCGACGGGACGGTGCTGATGGGGGAGGTCGTCGCGCGTGAGGCCATCCCGCAGCCCGGCACGCCTGAACACCTGAAGCATTTCCGGCTCCAGCTCAAGCTCGGGAATCGCGACCTGACCGGCACGGACTTCCGTTGGATCAACGACTCCGACATCGCGTCATCGACGCATCCCGGCGACGCGATCTACGTCGAGCGCGCGACCTACGGACCCTTTATCGGCCGGGCCGTCGCGCTGGCGGAAGGCGAGCGGACGACCGCGACCGGCAGCGAGGCGACGCTGGCCGCGTTGCCGGCCCTCGTCGCGAAGGCCAAGGCGGATCGGCACGCCATCCGGCGGATCGAGCGTGACCAGCTCGGCGGGGTCAACTACCGCATCGAGAACACCAGGCTCGACGTCCGCGCACTCGAACTCGAGGCACAGCGCTCGCCGGGCCTGGACATCAGTGCCCAGAAGGCCGCGCTCGAGAAGGAGGTGGCCTCGCTGAAGGAGCAATACGCCGCCCTCGAGCAGGAGCTGGCGAAGCTCGTGGAGTCCGCGTCGCAGACCCGGGTGACGCTGCAGGCGGCCGACGGCGCGGAGAAACAGCTGACCACGCTCGATCTGTACCGCGTCTACGCCGCCAACCAGCTGTCGCGGCTGCAGCGTGCCCGCATCTACGTGAGCCGGGTGTGGGAGTTCCTGTCGGATGACCCGCGCGAATCGAACACCGAGGGCGGCATCCTGCCGGCGATTTTCGGCACCGTGATGATGGTCATGATCATGAGCGTGCTGGCGGTGCCGTTCGGCGTCGTGGCGGCGCTGTACCTGCGCGAGTACGCGAAGCAGGGTCCGTTCGTCCGGCTCGTCCGCATCGCCGTCAACAATCTGGCGGGCGTGCCGTCGATCGTGTTCGGCGTGTTCGGCCTGGGCTTCTTCGTGTACTTCATCGGCGGCTCGATCGACGCGTTGTTCTTTCCCGAGGCGCTCCCGACGCCGACGTTTGGCACCGGCGGCG
>Ga0137313_1000437_pt1 | contig 13476 bp, 14 predicted proteins | sample EasRivERMZT166_2_FD_102287 | JGI IMG/M metagenome (GOLD analysis project Ga0137313, IMG submission 102287) | Soil microbial communities from meander-bound floodplain in the East River, Colorado, USA - East River MetaG ERMZT166_2 | ecosystem: Environmental > Terrestrial > Soil > Floodplain ...
GTCTCGTTCATGCGCCACCAACGGTCCGGTGGCGAGACCCGTACCGCCGCGTCGAGCCAGGAGCCGGGGAGGCCCATCTGTTCGAACCAGGCGAACGCGTCGCGTGCGACGATGTCGGTTTCGAACATCGAATCGGATGCTTCGACGGTCTGACCCCAGTCCATCACATACCCGTAGAACAACGGGTAGGCGATACCGGCCCAGGATGTGACGATCCGGATTTGGGCCATCGGAATCAGGTTGCCGTAGTAAGTGCCGCTGGTGTATTCGGGGTCGAACAGTCGTGTCGTGGTACGGAGATTGAGTTGGCAGGTACCGGCCGCGAACCGTTCGAGCTCGTAGGTGCGGCCACGTTGAATGTCGCCGGCGTGGACGTATTCGGTGATGTCGACCCACGTGCCGGTCGTGGCGCCGGGTGGGATACCGGGAAGCCATTCGATCGTCAGCGGCGCGCTGGATACGGCGCTGACGGTCTGGATAGTTTCGTCGCCGATCGTCGCCGACACTTCGATGGGTGCATCAGCGGTGAGCTGGAGGCTGGTCGAGTCGCCGGTGCTGGACCATTCGACGGTCCCGTTGACGGTCGCGACTTCGGCGAATGCGGTGGAGCCGCTGCCAGCGACGGACCCGGCCGCGTCGAGGGCAACGGTAACCGCCACATATTCGGCGTTGACGGTCGTCCCGGAAGCCGCGGCCGGGTTGAGTTCGACACCGACGATGCCCCACAAGGTCGCGGACGTTGCCGCCCAGGTGACGGTATCCGAACCGAACGTATTGTTACGGCGAATCGTTTCGAGGCCACGGGCCGGGGACGCATGTCCGCCGTCGAAAAGTTCGGACCAAAAGTTGGGTGGCGACAGGGCAGCAGGGTTCGCCGAGTTGTGGCAGGCGAGGACCGTCGCATTGTTCTCGTCGCAGTTCACGTCGTAGAGGACGAGCGGGGTCGTTCCCGCACTACCGGTCGCTTGTGTCGACTGCACGACCGCGGTCACACCGAACGCGGAGAACCCGGTCGATTCCTCGACGGAGACCGCACACCCGGTCGCCGGGTCGCCGGTGCAATCGAATGTCAACGTTTGCGACGACGCGACCGCGGCGGTGTCTTTGACGAAGAGGTACAGCGAATCGTTATCGCTGTGGTCGATGCAATGGTGAACGAGCGTGTAGGTGCCGCCGAGCGAATCGGTGAGTGTCGGTGCGGAGAGGACCGTTCCCGACGCGGCGACGAACGCGACGAGGTAGTTCCCTGCGGTGGGGGTGAACGCGGAGAAGCTCGAGTAGATCGACGCGTCAGTGCCGGACCCGTGGGTCGCTTGGGTGATGTGCGTGAACGAGGCGGCCACTGCTCAGGTCCAGCGGGAAGCGAGGTAAGTGGCCCACGAGTTGTATGGGTTCGTGGTGCGCCACACGGTCGCCGGGTCGCTGCCGCCTGGTGCCGTCTCGTTGTAGTTGATGCGGGTGATGTTGATGCGCGACGTGTCGAGATCCCAGTTCTGTCCTGATGTGCCGTCGACCGTGATGTTGCGGTTGTAACCGGTCATGTTCCATACCCAGACGTCTTCGATTGTGCCGGTGATGTCGTATGCCGCCGCGGCGAACGACTGGAACGAAATCCCGGCGTACGCATCCTCGAACCAGGTGCGACGAATCTCGAAGTCGAGGATGTCGCCGATCCCGGCAATGAACCGCAACGACGAGATCCCGTCGTTGATCCCGGACGGCGGCGTCGTGTTGTTCGGCCGGATGTACGAGTCGAGGAGTTGCCGACGGTCGTACGCTCCGACGATTCCTGACACGCCGGTCGGGTGGAGGATGTCGTTCGGGTCCAGGTTCGTCCCGACGTTGTCGACCGGACCTTCGCTGATGTCCCAGATTTTGGCGCCTTGGGTGATGCGGTCGTCGTTGTTGCCGCCGTCCTGATAGAGGGCGGTGCCGGTGTCATGCCAGTCGCAGCCGTAATCCTCGATGTTGCGGGAACCGGAACTGACTTTCAGGAGACGCGGAGCCTCGTGATACATGAACGGCCCGACGGACGGGTGCTGCGGCCAATTCGGTTCCGTAGCCCACGTCGAGATCGGATACGTCGCGTCGCAATACCAGAATTTGATGTGGTCACACGACCCGGTCTTGATGATCCCGTTACGGAACGTGAACCCGACCATCAAGATCCGTGACGTCGTCCCCGCGAAGATCAGGTCACCGTTCGCGTTGCCACCCTCGGGGATGGTCGCACCGGGGTACCCCATGTCGATGATGACGCCGCCTTGTGTCTCAGCTTCGAGGACAAGCCAACCGTCGTAGGTTCCCGCAGTCGTGGCGTGGACAGCGTTCGTGATCGTGTCGGCGAAATACACACCGTCGGGGACAGTGACGATCTGGTCACCCGTGTTGAAGAAGTAAGGGGCGATCGAACCCAACGGTGCGGGTGCGTCAACTGCGGCTACCGCACCGATGTCGCGGGGAAGGTACTCTTCGCCGTTCACGTCGTCGGTTTGGAGAACGCCCGGTGCGAACGCTGATGCGGCTACCTCGCCGCCGCTCGCACCGATCCCAGACAGACCAGAAGCCGACGAGCCTGTCGTCGGAGCGAACGCTCCCTCGAGGAGACCAGGGTACGACCAGGTGGTTTCTCTGTTCCCAAATGGTACGGACGCGCCGACGGTCTCACCGATGACATCCTGATGGTGGTCCGTGTCAGCGGCGGCGGTCCACATGTAGTTATCCAGCGACGACGCGCCACGGTCAGTGGATTGGACGTTCCCCAACCATACGGAAGGGACGACCGCCGCACCGCTGAACCCGGTTCCCGTGTACGCCCATTGGAACACGTTGTTGACGAACATGTAGTCCGCGTCACCTGGCACATACCCCGAAGGTGCCGTCGCAGTGTCCGTCGTGAACACTACCGACGCGGAATCCATAGCCGTGAACGTGTTCTGCGACACTTTCACGGTCTCGGCGTTCTGGATGATGCACCGACCACCCGCAGTCGACGCCCCAGGCACGTACGACGTTCCCGCACGGTTAATGACGTTCTGGTAGATGTGGGCGTCGGCGACGGCGGGTGACGTGATCCAGTTGATCGCGTTGGTCGGTTGGATCGCGATCGGGTACCACTCGATGTCGGTAAGGAAATTCCCGTACATCTCAAGGCCGGTGCCTTCGAGCACCTGGACGCCGTTCGACGTACCACGACCCGACGTCGTGTTCCCCGAGTACTTGTACGACGAAATATCAGAGAAGTTGTTCCACCGGATGATGAGCCCGTCGAACCCGACCGCTTCGATAGCGTTCCCGCCGAGCGCGTGAATGTTGGCCCGTTCGATGAGAATGTCGGCGCAGCGTGCAGAGAACGTCGTCTGTGCCGCGTTCGACGACGCCGCCGAAATATAGATACCGGCACCGACCGAACCGGCGATCTCGCCGCCTGTCCATGTGATCGACGACGAGTGGTAGAGACGGAGGTTACCGACCTCGGTACATGCCGTGAACACGACGTCGGTGCAACCAACCAAGTTGAAGTGGTGGATGCGGACGGCCTGGAACTTGAACCGCGAGCACGATGTCATCTTCGGGCGGGTCGCCGACGTCGACGCCCCGGACCCGCCCTTGATCTGCTGGGTCGCCAACACGAGGTTCCCGACGATCGTCACATACCCCGACGACCCGGACGGTGTCACTCCGGACAGTTGGATGTCGTATTCGACATCGCCAGTCAAGTTGATCGTGTCGCCACGCGCCGCCGCAGCCAACGCGGTCGCGAGCTCCGCCGTGTTCACGACGTTGTATGTCGTGTTTCCCGACGTCGTCGGCGCAGCATTGTTCGCGGTGACCGTGACCGCCGCGACATCGGCGAACACGCTCACCGGCCCGGACACACCGGCCGACGCGACTTCAGTCGACACGATGACTGTCGCGCATTCGGCTGTTGCGTTGACGACCTCGAGGTCAGCCTGTGTCCCGAACCCGACCCGATGTACGACTGTTATCGGCATGAGGCACTAAAGCGTGAATCTGATGATCCCGTTGGCGTGCCAAACAACCGTAAATGTCCCATTTACGACCGAATAGCCGCTGGCATTCCCGAAGTAGAGATAGCAAATGCCTTGGTCGGCGACCGGCGACGCGATCGTGTCGTCGTAGACGAGGCAACCGAAGATCGCCGCACCATCGAACGCGGACCCTGATGCCGTGTCGGTCGCATCCCAATACACGACATCGGCGACGGACACGTTGATGGCTGGTGACGCCAACGCCACCCCACCCTGCGCCCACTGCGCAGCCTCAAACACCTCGTTCCCTGCCGAGGCCCACTGACCAGCGTTGTACGCAGTGTTCGCCGCCGACACGTCATTATCGGGCGTGATGTCGTTGTCGTAGAGGGCGGCCTTGAACGTGTCGACCGACGCTCCCGACATGTCGATCGCGGCGGCGTTGCCGAGAATGTCGGCGAGCGTCTGACGAAACAGCTTGCTGTTGGACCAGGCCATTCGGTTACTTCCCTTCTTGAGCGTTGGCGCACGGCGCCAACACAGCGACATCTTGTCCGTCGTCCCGGGTCGTCACGATCGCGACGACTGGGCGGCCTTCACCGTCGGTTTGGACCATCTCGCCGGCGACGTAATCCTCGGTTTCGATCGCGACGACTTTGCAAGGGGTGCCGTCTTCGGTGAACGGTGCGTACAGGCCGTTGAGACCCCGGCATGGGTGTTGCGGGATGAGTGTCGGCCGGGCACGCGTGACGAGCGTCCGGTCACAGTTCGGGCATGACCAACGGAACTCAGTGCGGAGCAACGGGACGGTCATGCGATCGCTCGCCGTGGGATACGCGGACCGCCCGCACGGCCGAAGTGTTTCGCCGAGTTCCGGGCGACGACTTCGCCGTCGAGGACGATCACGTTTTCGATCACGATCTGTCCGACACCGCCGCCGTCGATGGGGAGAGGCGATGCGCCAGGAGCCCGGCTCAACGGGACGAGCATCTCCGGGCCAGCTTCGCCGATCAGCGCGAGAGTCGGCCGCGACACGATCGCCCCAGACGCTCCCGCGTAGTCGGGGTTGTTCGCCAGAGACGCACGATTCTGGATGTCCTGCGCGACCGCTGCGAACAGATTGAAGGTCGTGTCCACCTTCCGAGGGATCTCCTTCAACCGGGCGATGTATTGCTCGATCCAGACACGCAGTTCCGAGCCGGGAGCGAGACGAGCAGCGACTTCGCCAAGCGACCAAATCTGTTGGTTCTTCGCGTCGGCCATTTCGGCGCCAGCGAGACGAGCGTTATCGAAGACTGCTCGGCCCCAGTCCTCGATCGACTGCTTCGCCTGGAGTGTCGCCGCGCGGGCCTCGAGGCTGCCTGCCGCGTTGGTCCTCAACGTGACGTACAGGTCTTGCATCGTCCGATCAAGGTTGAGTTGGGCACCCTCGAGCCCGAGTATCGAGTCCGTTTGCGCGTCGATGTAATCGTTTAGGGACTTCAGGGCGTCTTCGGCGGTCGAGGCGGAAGCGCCGAACCCGTCGAGGGCAGCCGCAGCCGCGTCCGTGTCGGACTGCACCTGCTTCTGTGCGGCGATCTCGCGGCGGAGTGCCTGCTCGAACTTGTCGGTCTCTACGCCTCCGGCCTTGAGGGTGTCGATCAACCGTTGCGCGGCACCCGGCGACGACGACGCCAACTCATTGAAAACCTTCAGTGACGCGGCCGCAGTCGACATGTTGTGGTCGAGCGCCACCTCGGCGACCGACATGGCAAACAACTTGTACTGTGCGGCGCCGCTCGCACGGCCAAGCTCCTTGACCGCGGCAGCGAGGTCGTACATCTTCCCCGTGTAGGAGGCGATGATCGCCCCCGCCGCGAAGATCGCCGCGAATGCCAGCAGCATCGGCCCGGCAGCAGCCGCCGCGCGCCCGACACCGCTAAACGTCTCGCTGACGAGCCGGTAGTTCTTGATGATCGACCCGGCGACCATCAACAAAGGGCCCGCGGCGGCGACCAACGCACCGAACGCGACGACCGCATATTGCGCGCCTGTCGGGAGATCCGAGATCACCCCGGCGAAGGAACCGAGAACACCGACCGCGGCCGTCACGGCCGGGATGAGTACCGAGCCGATGCTCGCCGCTGCGTTCTCCAGTTCCGCTTTCGCGGTTCGCATCTGGTTCGCCAACGAACCCGACGTGCGATCGAAGTCACCGGTTGCTTGACCGGCGTTCTCGATGATGAGCGTGTAGGCCGCGAGCGCCTTGTCCTGGGCAGTGAGCTCCTTCGTCATCGCCTTGCCCGTCAGCTCGAGGGCTTTCATCTCGACCGCTGCGGCGTTGATGGTCGGAACGAACCGCTGCACCGCGTCGTACTCACCACGGAACGCCGCCTGCTGCGCCAGCAACACCTCGGAAATGTCGGCGTTGTGGAACGACGCGAAATCGGCGGCGAGCTCGACCATCGCCTTCGACATCTTCGTCGCTTGCGGCAGGCCGATGCCGAGCTGGAGGAACATGTTCCCGAACGACGACCCCGCCTCGAGCGCCGCGCGGGTCGACAGGCCGAAGTCTTTCGCGCCGCCTTCCGCCCACTTATGGATCGCCTTGGCCGACTCACCGAACACGGCCGCCGACTTCGACGCCATCTCGTTCAGGTCCGACGCGGCTTTCACCGACACCGCGGCCGCCGCCGCGATCGGCACCGTGAGACCGAGCGTCATCGCCTTACCGGCCTGCTGCAAACCCTCACCGACCGTCCGCATCTTGGCGTTCAGAGCGTCGACGTCTTTGCCGGCGCCTTGCAAGTCGGACCGGAACCCCTTCGAGTCGGCGACGAGTTTGACGAGGAGCTCGGTCGTTGTCGTCGCCAATTCGGGCCCCTCAGATTTCGTCGGCGGCTTCGACCTCAAGAAGGTCGTACGCGACCTGTTCGATCAGGTCGGAGACCGTGAACCGATCAGCGAGCTCGCGGGGAGTCACACCGAACATGCGGCCGAGACGGATCAGGTATCGCCGTTCGTCGTCAACGTCGAGTCGTCTTTTCCCTCTGCGATCGCGTCCGTGTCCATCCCCGCGACCCGCAAAGCGACTTTCGCGACGCCTTCCACGACCCGGCCGTTCTTCTCGCCGAGGGCACCCATGTCGTCGGCGGTGAACAGGGCCTCACCCGTCTCGGGGTCGACGACCGTCGCGATCAACAACGCCGGGTACATCCGCTCCAGGTCGACTTTCCCGGTCGCGTCCATGAACTCGCCGACGAGTAACGCACGTTCCCGCACCGTCGGCGACTGGACCCGGATCTTCGCGTCCCATTCGGGGACATCGACGTCCTCGTAGTCGAGGTCTTCGGCTTGGAGGATCTTGTCACGCAACGACACGGGGACTCCTCGTTAGAAGTGCTTCTTGAGTTCGGCGACGACGGCGGTGTAATAGGCGAGCGGCACCTTCGGGGCAGCAACCGCGAGTCCGACTTCCCAAAACGGTTGCGCTTTGATCCCGGGGTGTACGCCGCGCCTCGGGATCTTGTAACCGCCAGGCTTCTTGTAGGAGCCACGTTGCGCGAGATGCGCAAACCCGCCCCGCAACGTGACGACCGCGGTCGCGCTCTCCGCGTCGCTTTTCAACGTGTACCGCACCCACGACGGCTTTGCCCGTGGCGTACGCCGTACCCGAGCCAGCGCAGACGCGGCCGTCGCCGTCTTGATGACCAACGCGGCCCGACCTGTCGCGCGTCGCATCACTTCCCCGCCGGAGTTCCCGAACGACACCAGGCGTCGTTCGAACTCCTCTGGAGTGAATGCCATCTAGCCGACCTTCGCAACGAGCGACGCCGCGGCGAGCGCGCCCGTAATGTTCACCGACCCGGCAACGTCGGCTTCGACGTTGTAGTCGAAGATCGCCGTACCGAACCAGTACGAACCGACCGTCGCATTGTCCGGGTACAGATAGAACTTCCGGGCGATGCCGTCGGTCGCGGCCGTGTACAGCTGCGCCGTCGCCGTGTCATAGAACCCGCCGTACGTCCCCTGGCAGTCCGGCAACCCGGAGACATACACCTTCGTCGTGTCACCGAACGCCGTGACGTCGAGCTTGTCGGTCGCGAAGTTCAACTTCCAGTTGTTCAAGAACGCGATGGGTTCGGCGGTCCCTGCGGACGAGATACCCGCGTACAATCTTCCGCTGCGGCCTGCGATACGAGCCATACTTTTTAACTCCTTGTGTGGGTCAGACCGGCCCGGGCCGTATCAGACTCCGGCTGTGACGACTTGCGCTGTTGAGGTGTGCGAGAAACCGGCGGTCACGCGCGGCTAGGCCAGGTACTCCAACAACCACTTAGCGTTATTGGAGAAGGTGCGGTCCGCGATCGCGGCTCGGGCCTTGAGTGCGGCTTCTTCTCGCTCGTCGGGATGAGACAACGCCCAATCCAACAAAGGGCGCACTTCGGCGGGTTCCGAGAATGTGGGGAGCATCGGGAACAGCTCATCGGATTCGGGACGAGGGTCGCGCACAAAGAACGTTCCGCACGCGGCCAGTTCGAGCTCTCTCGGGCCCATAGCCCACCCATCCGCGTGGCTGCCTTCGGTTGCTTCACGGCGATACAGGTTCAACGACGTCTTCGCTGACCGGTAGAGCGCCGCGGTTTCGGTGTTGTCCATGCAGAACTCAATCGGATGTGCGATCAGCGGCCGTAACGGTGACGTCTCGGGAAGAGACACCCAACAACCGCCGAGGATCACGTCGAGGCCAGCGAAGTCGACCTGTTCGAAGAACTCGACACGCGACGGGAAACCGGTGCCGACGAACCCGAAGTCGCACACCATCTCCGGTACCGGCGGGCCGGGATGATGCCGGACCGGGTCGTACGCGTGCGGCACGTAGTAACTGTTCGGGTTGTGGGCTCGGAACTGGTCGAGGTTCGTCGGGTCGTTCACCAACGCGACGTCGCAGACCGCGGCACGTTCGGTTTGCCACTCGTCTTCGTATGGACTCTCGGTAAAGAGGTAGACGATCTTGTGTCCACGCGACCGGATGACTTCGACGACTTCGGGGTCGATGATCGAACCGGACACGATGAGGACCACATCGGGCCAGAACTCGTAACAGGCCGAGAGGACCGTCTTCGATGCGACCTGGCTCGCGGCCTCACGGTTGAACGCGTAGCGGAGTTCGCCGTCCTGTTCGATCTTGGCGGAGGCGTAGAAGTCGAGGCGGTCGTCGAAGTTGAGGTCGGCGACGGTGACGCCGAGATTGCGGAGTGCGTCGCGCCAACCGAACGCGACGTCTTGCGTCGAGAAGGACGGCCCGGGGCGGATCAGTAGGGCTCTCACGCGGTGACGACCGTGTCGAACGCTCCGCCGAGATACCCGTACGCGGCGACCTCCTCGGCCCCTAACGCCCGGTACTTACACGACTCGACCTGAATGTCGGCACGGCCGAGACTCATCACGGCGGCCGTCACCGCCAGGGGGCCGCGAGGGTCCATGTACTCGTACAAGGTGCCTTGCCCCGACCGGGCCGACGCCCGCGACACGAGCACCACGAGGTCGAGGTTGACGGTCACGGTCTCGTATCCGAACGTGGCTTCCGTGACTTCGGTGACGTTCACGAACGCGGCCGGCGGCGAAATGGATTCGGGCACGTAATCCGTCGCCCGGATACCGGTGACTTGGGTGAGCTGGTCGGCGAGCGCCGACGCGATCTCGGCGACGGAAGCCATCAGGCGACGTGGACCGCAATGTCGGGATGACGGAACGGTTGCAACATGTCCGCGACGTCTGGGTCGATGCGGGACGACACCCGCAACGCCGTGAAGTCAGCGAACCCGCCGAGGACACCCGCCGGAGAATCTTTCCGTTTGAAGATCCGGGCCGCCTGAATCAACGACGCTTGCTTCACCGGGCCGGGCATCTCCGCCCACCCCCACGCGGCGGTAACTTCGACGCTTCGCCGCCACCGATGCCCGACCGGAAACGTACGCGACCCGACGGCAACGAGTTCACCGTACGGACGGTCATCGTCGACGTCGACAGTGAAATCGGTGCCGATGACCCATGTTGTTTCGAAGGTGCCGTCGTCGTCGTCGTCGGTCTTCACAACGAGGCCGGTGAGCGTCCAGAAGTCCTTCACAACCAGGACGTACGCGTCGGTCGGCCGGAACGTCTTCGCGGTCGGGGTCTCGACGGTCGTAAAACTGCGGCCGCAGTATTCGGTAACCCACTGGTCCGTCGCAGCGACCGCGCCGATCAAAAGGGAGTCGTCGACCGTGTCACCGATATTAAGGAACGCCTTCAATTCGTTAGCTGTGATGCTCACGTCAACCTCCACCCGGCAGCCCACACGTCTTCGCCACGGTCATGGATCTGCACCGCATCGAACCGCAACCAATACAGGAGTGTCGCGAGGACGTCCGGGTCGACGTTCTCGTAATGCTCCCCCGGCCGGACTTGCTCGCCGTCGAACCCGGAATGCGGATGTCGGCCAGGGCCGGCGCACGTAACGACGAACACGCCGCCCGGAGCGAGGGCACGTTTCGCCGTCGCACACATTTCCGGCCACCGCGCCGTATGTTCAAATACTTCCGTGCAGAGGACGACGTCGAAACGGCGTGGCGGGTTCCACTCAGCCGCGTCGCCGACAATGTCGACGCCGGGACCTTGGATGAGGTCGATGACCGTGTAACGGGCGGCGTTCGGGAACAGGGGACGGCAAGTGCCGTTGACGTCGCGGCCGCCGATGTCGAGGACGTTCACGGCCGTGTCGGTCGCGAACTTCCCAACCCAATCGAACACCGCCGGATGCACGACGTTACGTAGCGTCGTCCGTGGCAGGCTTCTTCGCGGCACGTTTCTCGCCCGGCGCCGACGTAGCCTGCTCGACAGCACGGAACGTCGTGCGTTCCGCCGTCAGCTCGACGTCTTCGAACCACTCGGCGGGACGGCCTTTCACGGCCGCGTCCTTCGAGTCGATGATGTCGCCGGGACGCAGGACACGTTGCACCCCGTTCTTCTCGGTGTACGAGAACGCTTCGACGACCTTGAGTTGCGGCATTGGGCCTCTCTTTCGTTGGAGCGCAGTGGACTCCGGCCCCGGCGCGTGTGCCTACGCGGGCATTCCGCGACCGGAGTCCAGTGCGACTTGGGTTGGTTACGCGGCGCTCGGAACGTCGAGCATGCGGAACCCGTCGTCGTTCACCGAATCTGCGCCCATCCTGAAGTAGGCGTACCAGCCGCGCGACCCGGAAGGCCGGTTGTTGCCGGTGTGGAACAGATGCGGAATGAACTCGACGGTTGTGCCGATCCTGTCGGCGATCACGTAGTTCTCGAAGTCACCGAAGATCAGGATGAAGTTGCTTACGGCACCGGCGACGGTGACCGTGGCGTCCATCCCTTCCGCTTCGAGTGCTCGCCGGCCGAGGAGCTCGCCGGGACGGTCGTTGCCGAGCGTCGTCCACAACCCCGCACCACCAGCCGTGTCGAACCGGCGGATCAGGTTGTAGATCGAGTTGTTCGCCAACCACGACCCGTTCGCCCGGTACCTGGCCGGAAGCGAGCCTTGGATCGTATACACGTCCGCGATTGCGAACGTGTCGTCTGCCGCCGCGTTGATCTCCGACGCCGTACCCGTGAGCGCAACGACGATCCCGGTCGGCTGGGCTGCACCCGAACCGGTCGCGAACGTTGTCGCCTCGAGGGTCTCTTTGCCGAACGTCAAGAGACGCCCGACTTCCTGCGCGACGTTCGCCTCGTCCTGGAGGGCCTCCAAGGAGATCGGGACGAACCCGGCCGCCTTGTAGATCGGGATAGCCGGCTGCGCGAACGTCGTCGCGTCGTCGCTGACCTCGGCCGCTTCCGCGTCCCACGACCATGCGACCGCCGCCGAGCTGACACCGTTCCAGATGTCACCCGTGGCGACGACCTGGCGGGCCGCTTGACGGATGTCGTTGCGGGAACCAGCCGACGTAATGATCACCGTAGGATCGAGCTGGAACGGCACGAGGAAACCACCGGCCGCGTCCGTGAGGGACATGGCACGGGAGACGGCCTCCTGCTCCTCGGCAGTGAACGTGTGCATCTGACCACGCGCCGCTTTCGCGAACGCACGGAGATACGCCGGCGTCGACGTGGCAAGCGCCATCCGGGAGATGTCACCCTGGTCGTTGTCGAACTCCTCGAGGATCTTCGTCGCGCCTTCGCGGCGTTCCTGGTTCATGCCAGGCATGACCTCAATCGCCGAGAGGGCACGTGCCCGGAGTTCCGAACCGACTTCGCCGGGTGTGCGGTTGAAGGTCCGCATCTCGGAAAGGTCCCACGGGTTCTTGAACCTGCGGTCTTCGATGGAGTCGGGGTCGAGGATGTCACGGTCGAGTTCACCGTTGTCGGAACCGCGCGACACCTTCAGGCCGGAACGCGGTTCGGTTGCGGCCATGAGGCGGACCCGCTGGAGTTCGGCGGCACGCACGAGGCTCTTGACGTGGTCGTTCACTTCGGTCGCCTCACGGTGGAGGTCGCCTTCGTACTCTTCGTCTTCGGGGGTGAGCCCACCGTTCTCGGCCTTACCCGAGAGGCGTTCGAGCTCGTCTTGGATGTCCTTGAGGCGGTGGACCGCCTGCGTGTGGGTCAGTTCCATGATTTATGCGCTCCTCGCGCTAGCGGCAGTCGCCCAGGCGGTGACTTGCGCGAGACGCTCGAGTTGGCGTTCGCGTGTCAACGGTGGACGCTGCGCAGGTTGGTGGGGTGAGCGCGAAGGGCCGTCGGTCGCTTCGGGCTGAGGGTCGGGGGTATGGCCGTCGGCCGGTACTCCCGCGAGCACTTGTTCGACGATCTTGAGGCCGGCCCGTTCCGTGAACCGGGCAACGAACTGCGGATCGTGCAAGAGACGGTCGATGAACGAATCGGTTGCGGAGCGGACCCCGGCGGACGCGTCGGCGTAGGCGGGAAACGTGACGGGCCCGAACTCGTAGAGGTCGGTGTCGGTGATCGTCCGTTCCGGTAACGCCTTCGGGTTGTGCGCGTATGCTTTCTTCGGGTCGACCCAGGTGTCGGCGAGGACGGAGAACCGGAACGACGCGCCGAGCTGCCCGGAACGCAACGCCGGCAGTAGGTCGTTGACGTATCCGGCGTCGAAGAGTTCGGACTCGTAGTAGACACCAGCGGCTTCTTCGCGGAGGACGTCGGGGGCGCCGAGCGGCTTGTTGCCGATCGTCGGGTCTTGGCCGTGGTCGTAGAGCACACGGATCGACCCGGCGCGTTCCTGGATGGTGCGGGTGAACGCACCGGGGGCGATGCGCTCCAGGAAGGTGCCTTCGTACCAGGAGTCGATTTCGGTCCACGTGTCGAACACGGCGAAGTGGCCGAACAGGGTGCGGCCCGTCTCCTCGTCGGCGCGCAACGTGGCGGCTTCGGGTGTGTAACGCGCCCGGATCAGGTTGTCGCGCGGCGCTTCACTCATAGGGGCCACCTCACTACGTGTTGCGTTGGGTCGAGGCTGTACGGGAGGGCGTAA
>Ga0137313_1000441_pt1 | contig 13396 bp, 8 predicted proteins | sample EasRivERMZT166_2_FD_102287 | JGI IMG/M metagenome (GOLD analysis project Ga0137313, IMG submission 102287) | Soil microbial communities from meander-bound floodplain in the East River, Colorado, USA - East River MetaG ERMZT166_2 | ecosystem: Environmental > Terrestrial > Soil > Floodplain ...
CGAAGGCCTCGAAGAGCGCATAGTAGGGCGACGCCAGGAGGCCCACCCGCTTGTACTTCGGGTTGCCGATCATCACCGCGTGCCGCCGCAGCACGTCGAGCGTGCCCCGATGCCACCTGTTACGCTGCAGAGCCAGCCCGCGGGCCGACTCCGGCACTTCGGTCCAGCAGACGGGATCGGTCAGGAAGACGATGCGATAGGGCCGCTGCTGTTCAAGGCAGTGGCGATGGATGCGCGCGACGAGCTCCATGTCCTCCCCAATGGAGTCTGCCGCGAACCCGCCGACCTCCAGGAGGACATCGCGCCTGAACAGGCCGAATCCCCCGGAGATGATGAGCAGCGCATTCAATGCCGAGTGCGCCACCCGGCCGGCGAGAAATGCCCGGAGATATTCGACGACCTGAAAGCGTGCGAGCCAGTTCCTCGGGAGGCGCACCTCGGTCACGCGGCCGCCTTCGATGGTGCAGCCGTTTGCCACACGCACCATTCCTCCAACCGCCACCGTGCGCGCGTCCTCGATGAACGGGAGCACGACGCGCACGAGCGCGTCATTGTCGAGCAATGAGTCGGCGTCGATGACGCACACGAGCGGATGCTTGGCGGCATTGAGGCCCGCATTGATGGCGTCAGCCTTGCTCCCGCCATTGACCTTGTCGATCACCACGAGGTCCGGCGTCGTCGGGGACCGGTAGACCCCTCTGACACGCTGCGTGGGAATCGCGTGCGCGTGGGTCAGCGGCGCCTCGACGAGCCCGTACGCGTCCTGGAGCGCCGCCAGGGTGTTGTCGGCCGAGCCGTCGTTGACGACGACCACTTCGAAGGCCGGATAGTTGAGTGCGAGCAGACTCCGCACGCTGGCGACGACCGTGAGCTGCTCGTTGAAGGCGCCCAGCACGATGGAGATGGGCGGCGTGGCCGGCGATTGCATGATGCCGCTGATTTCACGGGGCGTCCACCGCTTCCGGCGGCGTCTCAGCTCGAAGAACGCGATCGCCGTGAACGTCAGGTACAGGGTGTTCAGCGCGATGAAGTACAGGATCACGCCCACGTCGAACACGGCGATCGCGTGCGACAGCACCTCACGCATGGCCATCAGCCGTGGCTCCTCGCGGGCCGCCGCTCCAGCTCCCAGATCATCTGGCGCGCCAACGCGCGAGCCGCGGCGGTCCTGGCGCGGTCCAGTTCCTCGCGGCCCTCCTCGCCGAGATCCCGCAGCCCGTGGGCGCTCTCGACGGCGACTTCCCACTCGTCGTGCAGCGCCTTGCCGAGATACGGCGCGGCTTCCCGGCGCCGGCTCCGGGCGAGCGCCCGGGCGGCCGCCGCGCGAACGTCGACCGACTCATCCCCCAGCGCGCGAAGGGCGTAGTAATACGTTCGATCGCAGGTTCCCAGCGTGCCCAGCGCCCGCAGCGCCGCCGCGCGCACTTCGGGATCCTTGTCGGAACACCATTCAGTCAAGGGATCGAGCGCAGAGGTCTCACCCACCGCGCCAAGTAAGTCAGCAATGATCGCGGTGGCGGCATGGTGACGTCGTTCGTGCGACAGCAGCGGCTCAACGGCCGTGGCGCCGAATTCTCGAAGCGCCAGCACCACCCGCGTGTGCTGCAGGCCCGAGTCGTCCCAGAGGCCTTCGACGAGCGGCGCGAGCGCGCGAGGATCGCCGAGCCGGCCCAGCGCCTCGACGGCTGCCGCCCGCACCTCCTCGTGGCGATCATCGAGCCGTCCCACCAGGCCCAGGACCGCCGACTTCTCCACGATGCAGCCGAGAGCGTAGGCGCCTTCCGCCCGTCGCCACCACCAGCGGCTCTCGAGCGCGCGCTTCCAGCGGTCCGCCAGACCCATCGCGTGCGCGGCCTTCCGGACATTGGCGACCGCGGCGCCCGCCGTCACGCGCAGGAGCGCGAGCAGCTCGCCGGCGACGATGTCGCGATGCTCGTCGGGCACGGCGGCGAGGGCCTTGATGGCCTTCGGCGCCTGCTCCCGATCGAAGAGCGCGTCAATGTGGGGACGATACGTGAGCGCGATCCGGCGCCGGCGCCGCGCGCGGGCGTCGCGAACGAGGTGGCCGCCGACGACGGCGATCACGGCCAGCGCCAGGAAGACGCCCGTCGTGACGAGCGCCGGCACCAGCAGCGCCTCAATTCCCGCGACAAACGCGTCGATCATGCGCGCGCCCTCACCGCACGAGCCGCGTCACGCGAGCCATCAGCTCCTGCGGGCTGAAGGGCTTCGTCACGTAGTCGCTGGCGCCAAGATCGAAGGCGCGCGTCACGTCGGCTTCCCGTCCGCGCGCGGAGATCACGACGACGGCGGGGCGAGGGCCTTCGCGCTCGTTCAGCCGCGCCAGCACCTCGAATCCGCCCAGCTTCGGCATCATCAAGTCGAGCATCACGACGTCAGGACGGCAGCGGTCGATTTCCGCGAGCGCCTGTTCGCCGTCGAAGGCGAGCGTGCAGCCGTGGCCCGCGGCGCGCATCTGTGTGTCAATGATCCGAACGACGTCGGGGTCGTCGTCCACGAGCAGGACGCTCATGCCCTTCCGGACGCGGTCGGCCGGCGAGGGCCGGGGCGCACCGCTCACCGCGACCGGCTCGTCGAGGTAGCGCGCTTCAATCAGCGCCTCGTGGGCGTCGCGCATGAGCGTCATGACCGAACCGCCGGCCGCCGTCGAGGCCGCGACGCCGGCCGTGACCGGCGTGATGCCGTTCTCGCGCAGGCGTCCGACGAGCGCGGTCAGCCGATCGGAGGCCACCGACGCCGGTGTTTCCGGCATGAGCAGGACGAGGTTGCCGGCGTCGTACGCGCCGACCAGATCGCGCGTCCGGACCTCGCGGCGAATGAGTGCCTGCACCGCGGCCAGGTGCTGCGGCGGCGTGCGGATGAACACGACCGAACCCGGGCCGCGCTGGAGCCACGTGCGCCCGCGCTCGAAGAACTCCGCGTACGAAATGACTCCTGGCGCGCCCGACTGCTCCGTTCCCCACGCGCGCGCGCAGGCGCGGCTCACGCGAATGGCGAGCTCGCGCATGTCCACGGGCTTCACGAGATAGTCGTCGGCGCCCAGCGCCAACCCGGCGAGCCGCTCGTCCACGCGGCCTCTGGCCGTAAGAAAGAGGACGGGAATGCGAGCCAGCTCCGGATCGACCTTGAACCGATGACACAGCGTGAATCCGTCCTCACCCGGCAGATGGACATCAAGGAGGATGGCGGCCGGCTTGATCGAGCGGGCGGTGGCGATCGCGTCCTCGCTCGACCGCGCGGGGATGGGATCGTAGCCGGCATCCGCGAGGTATCCCGCCACCACCGCACGTTGATCGTCGTCGTCTTCGATGATGAGGACGGCGGCCCGATCGCGTGACGGCGCCGCGCCGGCGGCCCGGCTCACGTCGGTGCTGAGATCCCTGACGAAGGCCAGCCGCATCCGATCGACGACCTCGCGGGCGCGATCTTCAGCGCCAGGCTCGACGTCGAGCTCGGCGGCCAGCTGCTCGAGCTCGGTGCAGGCACCCGCGAGGGTTGGAAAGCCACACAGGCCGGCCCGGCCCGAAAGCTTGTGGACAAGCGCCTCGAGCGTGGCGGCGCGGCCGGACGGCCCCTTGGCGGCGTCGATCAGGCGCAGGACAGCCTCACACTCGCTCGAAAACGACGCGATAAAGCGCGCGCGTGCGTCCGCGAGGGCGCCGGAGAGGCTGTCGCTTGTCGCTCCTGTCATCGCCATGCCGAATCGGTAATCACACCGGCACGGCGACCCGCCCACATGCGGGTCTCTGTGCCGATCGGGGAGCCCGGAGGATTCGGCTATCGGGCCGCCAGACGAAGACTGCAAGTGAATTGCCAAAGGTGGCTGGATTCGGCGGGTCCGGGGCAGGCGCTTGCCGCCCCGTGCAATCCCGTGCAGTATTCCCTACCACGAGGTGTTTCCATGACGCTCCGCACGACCCGTCTGCTGCTCATCGCCGCCCTGTGCTTCACGACCATCGCAGTGACCGCGGGAGACGGGCCCGTCAATCTGGATCGGTTCGCGCCGCCGGCCGAGGAAGTGTCCACGGTGAACGTCACCGACACGCGGCTCCTCGAGCAACCGGCACTCAGCGCGAGCCACATCGCGTTCATCTACGCCGGCGATCTCTGGACGGCGGGACACGACGGCAGCGACGTGCGGCGGCTCACCACCGACATCGGCGTCGAGTCGAACCCGGCGTTCTCACCGGACGGCCGGCAGATCGCCTTCAGCGCGCAGTACGAAGGCAACACCGATGTCTATGTGATGCCCGTTGAAGGCGGCGTGCCGACCCGGCTCACGTGGCATCCAGGCGCCGATCAGGTGCAGGCGTTCACGACGGACGGCACGGCGGTGCTCTTCACCTCGGCGCGCTCGGTGTTCACGAACCGCTACTCACAACTGTTCAAGGTGCCGCTCGCGGGCGGCATGCCCGAGCTCGTGCCGATTCCCAATGTCGCGGAAGCCGTCCAGGGCCCCGGCGGGCGCATCGCCTACAACCCCATCGCGGGCCGGTATCAGCAGTGGAAGGAATACCGCGGCGGCACGGTGTCTCAGATCTGGATCTACGACCCGACCGGCAAGGAGCTGGAGAAGATCCCGCAGCCGCCGGCGCGGTCGAACGACACGGACCCGATGTGGATCGGCACCGCCGTCTATTTCCGGTCCGATCGCAGCGGCGAGTTCAACATCTACTCCTACGAGCCGCGCACGAAGGCCGTCCGGCAGATCACCCGGTACGCCGACTTCCCGATCCTCAACGCGGCGGCTGGCGGGGGAAAGATCGCGTTCGAACAGGCGGGCTATCTGCACATCTACGATCCGGCGACCTCACAATCGAAGCGTCTCAAGATTGGCGTCGCCGCGGATCTCCCGGAAGCCCGGCCGCGCTTCGCCAGCGGCGCGCGCTGGATTCGCGGCGCGACGCTGTCGCCGACCGGCGCGCGGGCGGCGTTTGAGTTCCGGGGAGAGATCGTGACGGTGCCCGCCGAAAAGGGAGACCCGCGCAATCTCACGAACACCACGCAATGGCACGAACGGACACCGGCCTGGTCGCCTGACGGCCAGCAGGTCGCGTACTTCTCCGACGAGGGCGGCGAATACACGCTGCGAATCGCCGGCCAGGACGGCAAAGCCGCGGTCCGCACCCTCAAGGTCCCCGGCAACGGCTTCTACTCGCAGCCATCGTTCTCGCCCGACGGGAAGAAGCTGTCGTACGTGGACAACTCTCAGAGCCTCTATTGGGTGGACCTCAAGACCGGAACGTCCACTCGAATCGATGGTCATCGCGTGTACACCCCGCAGGGCGTGCCGGAGCACAGCTGGTCGCCCGACTCCAAGTGGATCGCGTACGTCGTCAACCTGCAGCCGCTCGTCACGGCGGTCCACCTGTACTCGGTCGATCAGAAAAAGACGTTCCAGGTCACCGACGGGCTCGGCGACGTTGCCGACCCGGTGTTCGATCGCAGCGGCAAGTACCTGTACTTCTTCGGATCGACGAACGCCGGCCCAGCTGTCGACTGGTTCGCGCAATCCAATGCGGATATGCAGTTCTCGCGCAACGTGTACTTGATGGTGCTGCGAAACGACCTGCCGTCGCCGCTGGCCCGCGAAAGCGATGAAGAGAAGCCGGTCCCGGCGACGCCGCCCGGCGGCGGCCGCGGCGAGACCGCCAAACCACCGGCGGCCGAGCCCGTGCGCGTCGACCTCGACGGCATCCAGTTCCGGATTCTCGACATGCCGATTCCCGCGGGCCAGTTGTCCAACCTGGAAACTGGCACCGCCGGACTGCTCTACTTCCAGCGGACGTCGGACAGCCGCACGTCGCTCGAGCGCTATGACCTGAACGTCCGGCGAACGGAAACGCTGCTGCCCGAGGCCGGCACCTACACACTCTCAGCCGACGGCAAGAAACTGCTGTACACGAGCGGCCCCAACTGGTCGATCGTCTCGACGACGGCCCGGATCGATCCGGCCGCGGGCCGAATCGCCGTCGCCGGGATTCAGGTCAGAGTCGACCCGCGCCGCGAGTGGAAGCAGATCTTCGACGAAGCGTGGCGCATCAACCGCGACTTCTTCTACGCGCCGAACATGCACGGCGTGGACTGGGCCGCGATGAAGACCAAATACGAGCCGTTCCTGGCCGATCTCGCCACGCGAAGCGACCTCAACCGCGTCATCCAGTGGATGTCGTCGGAGCTCTCGGTCGGCCACCACCGCGTCGGCGGCGGCGACACGCCGGCGCCGCCCAATCCGGTGCCGGGCGGACTCCTCGGCGCCGACTACAGCGTGGAGAACGGCCGCTATCGCTTCAAGAAGGTCTACGGCGGCCTCAACTGGAATCCGCAGCTGCGCTCGCCGCTCACCGAGCCCGGCGTCAACGTTCGCGAGGGCGAGTACCTGCTGGCCGTCCGCGGGCAGGAGGTCCGGCCGCCCGTCAACGTGTACAGCTTCTTCGAGAACACCGCGAATCGCATCGTCGAGATCACCGTCGGCCCGAACGCGGACGGCAGCGGATCGCGGACCGTCTCGGTGGTGCCGGTCGGCAACGAGGGCGCGCTCCGCAATCGTGACTGGGTCGAAGGCAATCTCAGGAAGGTCGACGCGGCGACGAAGGGGCGTGTCGCCTATGTGTACGTGCCCAACACCGCCGCTCAGGGCCACGAGTACTTCAAGCGCTACTTCTTCCCGCAGACCCACAAGGACGCCATCATCGTGGACGAGCGGTTCAACGGCGGCGGGCAGGTCGCCGACTACTACATCGATCTGCTGCGCCGGCCGCACATCTCGTACTGGGCGATGCGGTACGGCGCCGACCTCAAGACGCCAACGGCCTCGATCACCGGGCCGAAGGTCATGATCGTGGACGAGACTGCCGGCTCCGGCGGCGACCTGCTTCCATGGATGTTCCGGAAGTTCCAGCTCGGACCGCTCGTGGGTCAGCGCACCTGGGGCGGGCTCGTCGGCACGCTGGGCTTCCCCACGCTGATGGACGGCGGCCAAATCACCGCGCCCAATCTCGCCATCTGGACGGCCGACGAAGGCTGGGTTGTCGAAAACGAAGGCGTCCCGCCCGACATCTACGTCGAACAGACGCCCGCTGACGTCATGGCCGGCCGCGATCCGCAGCTCGAAAAAGCGATCGAGGTCGCGCTACAGGCGCTGAAGCAGTCGCCGCCGTCCACGCCAAAGCGGCCGGCTTACCCGGTCAAAGGACAAACACTGAGGGGAACGATCAAGAAATAGAGCCGCGGTTGCACGCTACTCCGCCCCCATGAAGGGGTATTTGTAATCGCGCGGCGGCGCGAGCGTTTCCTTCATCGTCCGCGTGTTGACCCAGCGGATGAGGTTGAGCTTGGACCCCGCCTTGTCGTCCGTTCCCGACGCGCGGGCGCCGCCGAACGGCTGCTGGCCGACGACCGCGCCGGTCGGCTTGTCGTTGATGTAGTAGTTGCCGGCCGCGTGGCGCAGGGCGCTCGTGGCTTCGCGCACCGCCTGCCGATCGTTCGCGAAGACGGCACCGGTGAGCGCGTACGGCGAGGTCTTGTCCACCGTCTTGAGCGTGTCGCGCCACTTCGCGTCCGGATAGACATACGTCGTCACGACCGGTCCGAAGATCTCCTCGCAGAGGAGCTTGTAGTTCGGGTCGGTCGTCTGGACGAGCGTCGGCTCGACGAAGAAGCCCTTCTTGTCGTCGCACTTGCCGCCCTGCAGGATCTTCGCGTGCTTCTTCGCGTGCGCGACGTAGCTGCTGATCTTGTCGAACGCCTTCTTGTCGATCACCGCGCTCATGAAGTTCCTGAAGTCGCGGACGTCGCCCATCTTGATGTCTTTCATCATCGCGACGACGCGGTCACGCACCTCTTTCCAGAGGGACTGCGGCACGTAGATGCGGCTGGCCGCCGAGCACTTCTGGCCCTGGTACTCGAAGCCGCCACGCACGATCGCCACCGCGAGCGCGGCCGCATCGGCCGACGGGTGCGCGATGATGAAGTCCTTGCCGCCCGTTTCGCCGACCAGGCGCGGATAGGACTTGTAGCGCGCGATGTTCTCGCCCACCGTCTTCCACATGCTCTGGAAGACCTCGGTGCTGCCGGTGAAGTGAATGCCCGCCAGATCCTTCGAGGCGAGCAGGCCGTCGGTGATCATCCCGGCGCTGCCCGGCAGGAAGTTGATCACGCCCGGGGGCATGCCCGCCTGCTCGAGCACCTTGAAGACGTGCCAGGCCGAGAGCATCGCCGACGAGGCCGGCTTCCAAACCGCGACACCGCCCATCAGCGCCGGCGCGGTCGAGAGGTTGCCGCCGATCGCCGTGAAGTTGAACGGCGACACCGCGTAGACAAAGCCCTCGAGCGGCCGGTACTCGAGCTGGTTCCAGACGCCGGGGCCGTCGATCGGCTGCTCGGCATACAACTCCTGCGCGAACCCGACGTTGAAGCGCCAGAAGTCGATGAGCTCGCAGGCGGCGTCAATCTCGGACTGAAACACCGTCTTGGCCTGCCCGAGCATCGTCGCCGCGTTGACCGTCGCGCGCGAGCTCGTGGCCAGGTACTCCGCCGCCTTGAGCAGGACCGCCGCGCGATCCTCGAACGGCCACGACGACCACTCCTTGTGCGCGTCGAGCGCCGCCTTGATGGCCATCTGGATGTGCTTGGGCTCGGCCATATGCCAGTCCGCGAGCACGTGCCCGTGGTTGAAGGGCATCACGGACTGCTGCTTTTTGCCCGTCCGGATCTCCTTGCCGCCAATGACGAGGGGGATCTCGATCCGCTCGTCCGCCATCGACTTGAGCCGGGCTTTGAGCTCAGTTCGCTCAGGAGAGCCCGGGGCGTAGGACTTGATCGGCTCGTTGACGGGTGTCGGGACGCGTCGGACTGCATTCAGGGCCGCGATAGACATAAGCAGAGAATTATATAGTCTTAGCGCAATGGACATCTCCGAGCGGCGGACCGGCACCACGGCGGTGCTCCAGCTGTCGGGCCGGCTGACCGTCAACGATCGACCGGGCATGCTGAAGGATCGGGTGGCCGTCGCCGTGCAGGAGGGGGTCAGGCGCGTCCTGCTCGATCTCTCTGGTGTGGTCTACATCGACAGCACCCGACTGGGCGAGCTCATCGCGGTCCACATCACCGTCAGCCGCATCGGCGGCCGGCTCGGCCTCGTGGCCACGCCCAAACGGGTCGCCGAGCTGCTGACGATGGCGGGGCTGGATGGGGTGTTCGAGCAGTTCGCCACCGCCGAAGAAGCCGGCACGTAGGCCGCTCCGGGCTTTGGAGCGGCGCGCTACGCCTGCGCCGGAGCCGGCGGCCTGGCGCCGAGCTCGCGATCGAGATCCAGCAGCGACGCCGGATCGTCCTTCACCATCTGGAACTTGGCGGAGATTTCCCGCACCGTCTTTTCTTCCTCGACCTGCTCCGTGATGAACCACTGGAGCTCGGCCATCGCCGCAAAGACCTTCTCCTTGAACGCCAGCTCGTAGAGCGCGTCGATCTGCTTGCTGACGTCCTGCTCCTGCGCCAGCGCGCGCTCGAAGATCTCCCCCAGCGAGGTGAACTCGCCGCGCGGTTGTTCCATCGCCTGGAGCCGCACCGGGTGGTTTCGGGCCAGGACGAAGTCGAAGAGCTTCATGGCGTGCGTGTGCTCTTCGGCGCTCTGCAGGCGCAGCCAGCGGCCGGAGCCCATGAACTTGTGATGCTCGCACCAGGCGGCCATGGCCAGATACGAGAAGGACGCGCCGAACTCCGCGGCGATCTGTTTGTTGATGGCGTCAAGCACGGTCGTGGTCATGACGCCATTCTACGGAAACTCACTTGACTTGCTCATGCCGTATCATCTCCGCATGTCCAGACGCGTGCTTGGCTTGACGATGCTGCTCCTATCCGGCCTCGTGGCGGCGGGCCAGTCGCAACCGGGTGCGCAGACGACCGCGCCCGCTCCCGACGCACGATGGCGGCGGGCGCTCGACGCGTGGGACACGGGCGCATATCCCGCGGCGCTCGACGATCTCCGCGCGATCATGCGATCCCCCCAGGCGCCCGAGTACCTCGAGCGGGTCGCGCTGCTCACGGGCGAGCTGTATGCGACAACAGAAGTCACGCCCGATGCCGTCGGCGGCGGCGCAATCTCGGCGGACGGCAGGCATGTGATGTACGTGGTCCGGCCGCCAAAGCCCGGAGGACCTGCCACGGGGGTTCGCATCGCGCGCCTGGGCGCGACCGTGGAGACGATTGCCGATCTGCCCGGCCCGGCGGCCTTTGACCGCTCCGGCCGCCGCGTGGCCTGGCTGCGCCTGGGCCAGCCGCCGTCCGACGCGCGGAACAGTGAGATTGTCGTCCGGGATCTCGCCACCGGAACGGAGCAGGTCTGGCTCGGCGCGGGCCTCCACAAGACTGCTCCTCTCAGCTGGTCGGACGACCGTGTGATCTTCCTCGGTGCGGAGAGCGGTGATTCTGCGCGGACGGACTTTTACGCGGTGCGACCGGGCTCCGCACCCGTTCGGCTGACCGAAGAGCCGGGCTTCAAGATGAACGCCGTGATCGATCCGCGAGAAACTGTTCTCGCGTACACCGTGACGACTGTCTCGCCGTTCAGCCCTCCTGCTGCGGGCGGCGCCGGTGCTGGCGGTGGTGGTGGCGGCGGCCGCGGCGGCGGTCGTGGCGGCGCGCCGACCCTTCCGACCATCGGGTTGGTCAACGTGGCTGCCAAGTCGACGCGAACCGTGACAGGCGGCGGGTTCACGATGTCGGCCGATGGCAGCACAGTCGCCTGGGTTTCTCGAGGCGCCGACGGCAGCTACACCCTCAACACCTCCCCCGCCCAGAGCGACAAAGTTACTGAGATTCGATCGGGCCGGGAGCCGATCAACGCACCGGCGCTTTCGCCCGATGGCAAGCTCGTCGCCTACGAATACCGCCAGTTCGCCGATTGGGAGATCTACGTTTCAGAGGGCACCAACCACCGGCGCCTGACGCGTGACATTCAACACGACCTCCAGCCCCGCTTCCTGAACAACTCGCAGCTCATCGGCATGATCGGCGAGGCCCGGCACCGTCGTTCGCATCTGTACGACGTCGCCACCGGGCGTCGAACGCCCCTGCTGCACAACAACACGATTCGGACCGTCGTGCCGCAATACAGCTGGCTGCCGTCGGCCAACGGCGAGCGCCTGCTCGTTTCGGCGGACCGCGACGGCGACACTGTTTCTCCCGAGCGTGGCCTCTACGTGGTGGATCTCACCCGCAAAGTCACGGTGGCGGACGTGACCGCGCGCATCGACCGGCAGCTTGCGGCCGAATCCGATCTGCGGGATCGCGTGACCGCGGCCTTCAAGCCTGTCGCCGATCTGGCTCGCAAGGTGACCGGTGCTGCATCGGTGACGCGTGTCTGGGAGCACGCGCGCGCGCTCTTCGATTTCGATTCGAAACACATTTCGCAACCCGGGAACGCGAAAGCCATCGAGTACCTCACGCAGGCGTACGCGTCATTCGGCTACAAGCCCGAGCAGCAGTGGTTCTCACCGCAGAATGCCCTCGGCGGCAAGACGGCCAATGTCGTCGCCAGGCTGCCCGGCACCGTGAATCCCGAGCTCATCTACGTGGTCAGCAGCCATTTCGACTCGGTCGCCGTCGGCCCCGGCGCTGACGACGACACCTCAGGTACGACGGCACTCCTCGAGGCCGCGCGGATTCTGGCGGGCACGCCGTTGCCGGCGACGGTCGTATTCGCGTCGTTCACCGGCGAGGAAGCCGGCCTCCTCGGGAGCCGCGAGTTCGTCCGGCTCGCAGGGGAAGCAAAATGGAACGTCGTCGGCGCGCTCAACAACGACATGATCGGCTGGGCGGGTGAAAGCGGCCGGATGGACAACACCATTCGCTACTCCAACGCCGGTATCCGGGACATCCAGCACGGCGCGGCGATCCTGTTTTCCAACCTGGTCCTGTACGACAGCAAGTACTACCAGGGCACTGACGCCGCGGCGTTCTTCACGGCCTGGGGCGACATCGTCGGCGGCATCGGCTCGTATCCGATCCTGGGCAATCCGCACTACCACCAGCCGACCGACTACCTCGATACGATCAACCAGCGGCAAGTCACCGAAACCGCGAAGGTGACCGCCGCGACGCTCATCTACCTCGCGTCGAGCCCCTCGAGACTCAAGGATGTGAAAGCGGCCCGAAGCGGAACGGGAGTGGAAGTGACCTGGACGCCGAGTCCGGAGACGGGCGTGAAGAGTTACATCGTGGCGTATGGCCCGGCGACCGATCCGCTGCGGACGCGCGTCACCGTCGCGTCGCCGAAGGCCGTTCTTCCGGCGCTTCCGGCGGGCACCCACGTGGCCGTGAAGGCTGTCAACGGCCGCGGGCTCGAAGGCTGGGACTGGGCGCGCGCCGTCGTACAGTAAGCACAGCAGGCAATGGCTCACGACGATCTGCCGCTGCACATCACGCCACGGGGCGGGCCGTCCCTTCCGCCTCCGCCGCCGGATCCTCCGCCGTCACCCACTCGCTGGGTGATCGTCGGCGCCGGCGTCGTCATCGTCGGCGCGCTGCTGACGCTCTGGTGGATGGGACGGGCTCAGATCGACACCACGTCGCTCGCACCCACGGGCCCGACCGAGGGTCAAATCGCCTCGCGTCGTCCCAAGGAACAACCGGGACAGAACCTGCCGCCGCTCGGCGAGAGCGATCCCCTGATTCGCGAGCTGGCCGCGATGCTGTCCCGTCATCCGCTGCTCGCGCGCCTGGCGGCGACGCCCAGCGTGGTCCGCGCCATCGTGCTGGCCGTCGTGCAGATTGGCGACGGCAAGACGCCGGCCAAGGCGCTCACCGCCCTCGAACCGCCCGGTCAACTGACGCTGGCCGGCAATCGCATCGATCCCGCGACGCATGCGCGGTGGAACGGCGCCGTCACGGCGCTCGTGTCGGTCAACCCGGCGGACGCCGCGCAGGTGTACGTCAACGTGAAGCGCATTTTCGACGAGGCCTACACCGAGCTCGGCTATCCCAACGGGGATTTCGATCAGGCCATCGTCCGCGCGATCCGCACGCTCGACGCGACGCCGGAGCCCGCGCCGGACGCGGTCGTCCTGCAACGCCCCAACTACGCGGAATATGACGACCCCGCCCTGCGCGGGCTCCTGCCCGTGCAGAAGCAGCTGTTGCTGATCGGGCCCGACCATCGGCGTGCGGTGACGCGCTGGCTGCACGAGCTGGCGCGGAATCTTGATTTGAAAGTGGATTAGGGGGTCGTACCTCGACGCGTCGAGGTACGACCCCCTACCGGGTGACCGTGTAGTTGGTCAGCGACTCGCGGAGCTTCGGCGCCAGGATGAGCGACATCGCGCGGCGATAGCTGGCGCCGCCATCGGCCACCCTGTTGACCTTCAGGTACTCGTCG
>Ga0137313_1000442_pt1 | contig 13393 bp, 14 predicted proteins | sample EasRivERMZT166_2_FD_102287 | JGI IMG/M metagenome (GOLD analysis project Ga0137313, IMG submission 102287) | Soil microbial communities from meander-bound floodplain in the East River, Colorado, USA - East River MetaG ERMZT166_2 | ecosystem: Environmental > Terrestrial > Soil > Floodplain ...
ATTTCCCTACACGTCCTCCGAGAACTCGTGAGTGCCGCAAAATCGCCCTACGATGCCGCAAAAACGCCCTAAACGAACGCACTGCCTCCCTTCAAGTTGGCTGAGCTCGAACGAGTCCCAATCCAACCCGACCGTGGAGGTGTTATGGCCCGCCGCATCCGCTTCGCTCTGGTGCTGTTCCTGGTCTCCTTTGCTCTGTCCGCGGCCGCGTGTGCCGATGCGTCTGGACCCAGCGAAACCACCTGCGACCAGAACAACCCGCTCTGCAAGTAGTCAGATCTCGAGGGCTGCAAGGGAAGCCGAGATTTCCCTGAGCGAATCCGTGTGAATAGTGGTACTGAGTGCGGCGCTTCCGGTCTCTTCGGGAGCGCCGCATGGCCGCAGGCCTCCCAACATCCGCTCGATCCGGAACACCATTTCATTGAGATCGTGCGCCACGGCGATGTCGTGCGCTTCCGCCAGCTCCGCCTCGGCCCTCCGGAAGTTCTCGAACCGCGCAAAGCCGATTCCGGCCTTCAGGTGATAATCGGCACGGATGTTCGGGGCGCGATGGTCACTCGCGAAGATGCGCTCGCGCCAGCGCTCGAAGCTCACGCGATCGCGACGGAACGAAGCACAGTTCATCAGTTCGATCATCGCGTTGGCGACGAGCTCGGGTGTGGCTTGGGAGCGCAGAACACGCTGTAGGGCGCGCTCCGCTGCTTCGACTTCGCCGAGCGACAACAGCGCCAGCCCAAGGTCGCCCATGGCGCGCGCCTGGGTCGTCTCGTCTTCGTACAACTCATACGAACGCCACAGATGCGGGACGCCCTCATGCGCCTGTCCGCGACGCACCAGGATGTTGCCCAGACCGTGCTCGGCCTGCGCTTCCACCGCGCCGAACCCGGCGGCGATCGCGTCGGCGAGTATGGCTCGCCATGCCTCTTCGGCGCCCGCCAGGTTACCCCGGAAATGGAGGACGTTGCAGTGCCCGACCCGGCTGAGCAGCACCGACAACGCATCGTGGTTTTCGGTGGCGATTCGGCCGGCTTCAGTATATGCCGCGTCCGCGAGATCGAAGTCGGTCTGGAGTCGCCGCACGCGGCCCAACCGCAACCACGCGCTGATTCGATTCGACATCGGAAGGCGCTCCTGGCCGATGCGAATCATCGTCTCCAGGGCGTCACTCGCTTCGTCGAAATGGGATTCCTGCTCGAGGTACAACGCGTATGCGAATAACGCGGGTGCGACCAGCGTGATTTCTCCCGCGGCGTGCGCCTGCCCGGTGGCCCGGACGATCCCGCTCAGATGCGACGCTTCGGTGCCCTCGCCGGCGAGCTCGGCGCAGTAGCGCTCCGTCGCCGCCCACTGATAGCGGAAGACGTCGGGCGTCGGAGGCTCACGATCTGGGGACAAGAGATCAACAAAGCGCAGGGAGAGGAAGGCTCCCTGCCCCAAACGGACTTCCGGAGATGTGGCCGGCGCGTCCGCCACGCGCTGCAGAAAGACCGCGTGGGGTAGCCCGGCGGGCCGGGACGGGGTCTTATTGGTCATCAGGCTCCGCAATTGCAGCACACGTGCCCAAGGGCAAGATCATTTCCAGCGCCAACATAGCGCTCGCCGCCTTGGCGCGTTAGCCCGCAAATGGCGCGTTTTCAGGCTTTTCGCCGTGGTTTTCCGATGCCGAAAGTATGTCGGGAAACGCCTATAAACGGCCCATGCGCAAAGAGTTCACTGTAGGGTTTACCGTACTCGAGTTGATGGTTGTGACGTGCATCGCCGGGCTCCTCGTAACGCTCTGGTTCCCTCGCGCAGCCCGGTTGATGGACTGGATCAACACGGAACGAGCGCTCCGTGACATGACGACCGCGCTCGCGGTCGCGCGCCACGGTGCCGTTCTGCAAGCCACGCGCGCCCGTCTCACGCTCAGCTCCGATACACTGCGGATCGATCGACTCCAGGCCGGCGGCTGGGAGCCGTGGTGGCGTCGGCCGGGACCCGCGAGCCACGGCGTGGTGTTACAAGTGTCGAATCCAGTAGTTGTCTTTGGTCCGAGCGGCATCGGCTGGGGCGCGTCCAACACGAAGATCGTGCTGAGCCGCGGGTCTCAAGCCGAAACGATTACGGTGTCGCGAGTGGGCAGAGTGAAGGTCTGGTAGATGCAACCGTTCAGCGCATCGGTGCATCTAATCGTATGAAACCTGAATGTGCTGATGCGCGTAGCTGAAAGGGTCGCGGCCGAAGTGTGACGGCCACTTCGCCCGACCGCCAACCCCGGGGAGTTGTAACGCCCCGGGGTTTGGTTTTCTAGACGGTTGGACCCACGTCTTCATCGAGGAAGACGAGCGTTTGGCGGCGGCCGACGATCCGCGCAAGCGCGTCGTAGACGCTCGTGTCGAGCACCGTTCCCGATAGATCCGCCATCCGCTCCACCGCCTGTTCAGGCGTCATCTTCTCCTGATACGGCCGTGCCGTCGTCAGGGCATCGTAAACTTCGGCCGCGGCAATGATGCGGCCACCAAGGGGTATCTCCTCCCCCCCCAGGCCGTCAGGATAGCCGGTTCCGTCGTAGCGCTCGTGATGGCTTTCGACCATCGAAACCACATCGCCGAGATGCACGAGGGGCGCGAGGATCTGCGCGCCGATGATGACGTGCTGCTTCACGTGCTCGAATTCCTCGGCCGTGAGCGGCCCTTCCTTATTCACCACCGCGTCCCGCGTCCCGATCTTGCCCAGGTCGTGCAGCCGCCCCGCCATTCGGACCCGATCCACTTCCTCCTCGTTGAGACCCAACTCGGTGGCGAGGTTGGCAGACAGATCGGCCACACGCGCGGAGTGGCCGCGCAGGTAGGGGTCCTTGGCCTCGAGCGCGTTGACGAGCGCTTCAAGCGTGGCGGTGGAAATCCGCTCCATGCGATGCTGCTGGCGATGCAGCTCGGCAGTGCGGGTCGTGACTTCCTCTTTGAGCCATTGGTTCAGATGGCGGTTTTCGAGCAGCATCTCGCGCCGCTTGATCGCCCGTTGCACGGCGCGTCCGAGGTCAGCCAACTCGATTGGCTTGGTGAGATAATCCATCGCGCCACGCTGCATACAGAGCGCCGCGCTTGTCGCGTCATTGACGGCGGTGAGCATCAGGATGGCAAGGTCGGGCTCGATCTCGATCGCCTGCGGCACAAGATCGACGCCGCTCGTGCCGGGCATGCGGATGTCCGACAGCATCAGCGTGATCTTGTGGAGTCGCAGCTGCTGCAACGCCTCTTCGGCCGATCCGGCCGTGTACACCTCAAACTGCTGCTGCTTCAGAAACTTGCGCAGCGCGTTGCGGATCGGCTCTTCGTCATCGACGACGAGGACCGTGACGACTCCCGCATGAGCAGTCACCCGAGCTCTCCCTGTAAACGCTGGGGCAAACTAGGAATCTGCGGAGACGAACGCCAGGTCCACGCGCGCGGGAATGATCCCTGCACGGTGCGCGCGGGCCAGCAACTCACTCACTGCGTGCCGTCCTACCGGGCCATAATCGATCGTGTAGGCGTTCACGTACATACCGACGAACCGGTCGGTGCCCGCGACGTCCAGTCCACGACTGTAGGACTGTGCATGCTGCAACGCGTCGGTGCGGTGCGCGAGCGCGTATTCGATGCTGGCCTTGAGATCGCGGGCGATCGCGCGCATCAGCTCATCGCCCAGATCGCGGCGCACCACGTTTCCGCCGAGTGGCAGCGGCAGGCCGGTTTCTTCGTGCCACCACTCGCCCATGTCGGCCCAGAGATGCAGACCGCGATCGGCATAGGTGAGTTGACCCTCGTGAATCAGCAACCCCGCATCCGCGTTTCCAGCCGAGACGAAGTCCTCGATCTGATCGAACGGCACGACCACATGCCGGCTGTTCGGCTGGTACAGCCGCAAAGCGAGAAATGCGGTGGTGAGCTCTCCAGGAACCGCGACGAGATGGTCGCGAAGTGCGGCGCGCGGATTCGCAGGCGCTGGTTCGCGGCTCACGATGCGCGGGCCGTAGCGGTCGCCGATGCTGGCGCCGTGCGCAAGCAGGGCGTAGCGATCCGCCAGGTACGCGTAGGCGTGCAGCGAGACCGCGGTGACTTCGAGCTCGCCGGTTAGGGCGCGCCGGTTCAAGCTCTCGATATCGCTCAGCTCGTGGACGTAGCGCCGGCCGCCGGTGTCGATCTTCCCCGCCGCCATCGCCCAGAACATGAACGCATCATCGGCGTCCGGGCTGTGGGCGACACGAATGACACCGGGCCTCGGGATTCGGGATACGGGCATCGGGGGGGGGGTCATGCGCCCCCCCCCGGTCGCCCGGCAACCCGTGAGGCTTCCTGCTTGAAGTTGTTCAGCGCTTCGCGGTGATCGGTGTACTCGGGCCGGTTTTTCGCCGTCTCGGCGGCTTCGTTGCGCAGGAATTCCGCGTAGGCTCGGCGCTCCTGCTGCGTGTTCCCGCTCTGCTGGTAGGCGTGCGCGCGCAATACATAAATGAAGAGGTGCGTTGGTGCGGAGCGCTGGATCGTGTCAGCCTGGGCCAGCGCCGCCGCGACGTCGCCCCCCGCCAGTTGGAGCAGCCCGATGTGATAGCGCGCATCAGGATCCAGCGCCGGAAGCTGGTTATAGGCGCCCAACGCCATGGGGAGGAAGAACCGCACGCTGTCCCCCTTACCGGCCTCCGCGAGCATCATCACGCGATTGAACAAGCGGTTGGCGCGCTCTTCCGGCGACATCTGGCTGATGTCGGGAGCCGGGAGCCGGGCGCCGGGAGCATCAGTTGCGGCGACAGCTCCCTGCTCCCTGCTCCCTGCTCCCACTCCGCGCATTGCTAACACCGTAACGAGCGCTCCCAGCGCCGCTCCGGCCAGGGCCCAGGGGAACCCCGCCTTCCACCCCGCCGTCTGGGCGACTGCCACCGCCGCGCCGCACTTGTGGCAAAACTTGGCAGTAGCTGAGAGTTGCGCACCGCACGCATGACAATTCATCGGTGGGGAATGTAACCTGGGCTGGCGGAGGCCACGAAAGCCCGTAGTGTAGGGCCCATGGCGGCGACCGAGTACGGCAAGCACATGGGCGAGCTGAAACGCGGCGAGCAGCGCTGGGACGTTTACCTCGAGGGGCAGCCGGACACCACCATCGGCGCCGTGCGGGGCCGCATCCATTTCGTGAGCGGCCAGCTTCACAAGGTCACCGGCTGGATCTTCCTCGAGTGGCAGGAGAAGGATATGCAGGAGCGGTTTGGGGAGTTTTCGGCGGTCGAGCTGCTTCACTTCGTGGAGGCCCTGTAGCGCATTTGCTGCACATTTGAGCGAGCATGGTGCACATTTTCACATCCCAAATCGGCTAAAGCCCGCTTGTTTGTGCAATTCGTGCACGGTTTTCTTGACACCCAGCTGAACCCCCTCTAGCTTCTCCTACGGCTCGCCGCTTGCCACGCGCATCACCGACTCGGGAAGGAGACCCCTCAATGACCGCTACGTTGGAACCAACCGCCGCAACCGGCGGGAAACCGTCTACTGGCCCCTCGCCTGCAGACGTCATCCGCCGCGCCCAGGACGCGGGTGTGCAGATCGTGGACGTGCGCTTCACGGATTTACCCGGCACCTGGCAGCATTTCTCGATTCCGCTGAAGGAGCTCGAGGAAGACACGTTTGCCGACGGCCTGGGATTCGACGGCTCGTCGATCCGCGGCTTTCAGGCGATCAACGAGAGTGACATGCTGCTCATGCCCGATCCCTCCAGCGCCTTCGTCGATCCGTGCCTGGAAGTGCCGACGCTTTCGCTCACCTGCGACATCGTCGATCCGATCACCCGCGAGCCCTACTCGCGCGACCCGCGCTACGTCGCGCGCAAGGCCGAGGCGTTTCTGAAGAAGAGCGGTGTCGCGACGACCGCGTACTTCGGACCCGAGGCGGAGTTCTACATCTTCAATTCGGTGCGCTTCGATCAGAATGCGCATGAGGGCTACTACCACATCGATTCCGAAGAGGGGATCTGGAACAGCGGCACCAACGGGACGGCCAACCTCGGCCACCGTCCGCGCCACAAGGAAGGCTACTTCCCCGTCCCGCCAGTCGATCGACTGCAGGACCTGCGATCCAAGATCATGCTGGCGATGATTGCGGCGGGGATCGAAGTGGAAGTCCATCACCACGAAGTCGGGACGGCGGGCCAGACCGAGATCGACATGCGCTACAACACGCTGGTGCGCATGGCCGATCAAGTCATGATGTACAAGTACATCGTCAAGAATGTGTGCCACAAGAACGGCTATACGGCGACGTTCATGCCCAAGCCGATGTTCGGCGACAACGGCTCCGGGATGCACGTGCACATGAGCCTGTGGAACGGGACGAACAACCTGTTCTACGACAAGAACGGCTACGCGCTGATCTCCGATAGCGCGCGCTGGTACATCGGCGGGCTGATCAAGCACGCCGCCGCGCTGCTGGCGTTCGCCGCTCCGACGACCAACAGCTACCGGCGTCTCGTGCCGGGCTACGAAGCACCGATCAACCTGATCTATTCGCAGCGCAACCGGTCGGCGATCTGCCGGATTCCGATGTACTCGACGTCGCCGAAGGCCAAGCGGCTCGAGTTCCGGGCGCCCGATCCGTCGGCCAACCCGTATCTCACGTTCGCGGCGCTGCTCATGGCCGGTCTCGACGGCATCAAGAACAAGATCGAGCCGCCCAAGCCGATGGATGTGGACCTGTACGAGCTGGAGCCGGCGGAGCGGAAGCACGTCAAGAACACGCCCGGAAGCCTGCTCGAATCGCTGCAGGCACTGGAAGGCGATCACGCCTTCTTGCTCGACGGCGGCGTGTTCACGCAGGACCTGATCGACACGTGGCTCGCGATGAAGCGGACCAAGGATGTCGACGCGGTGGCGCTGCGGCCGCATCCGTACGAGTTCTTTCTCTACTACGACGCATAACTTGAACTGACACACCAAAGGGACGGCAGCGACACGCCGTCCCTTTCGTTCTATCTATGCCAACCAAACGCGAAATCCTCGACGCCGCCAAAAAGCAGGACGTCTCCTCCCTGCGCCTCCAATTCACCGACATCCTCGGCGTGAACAAGAACGTCGAGGTGCCCGAGAGCCAGTTCGAGAAAGCGCTCGAGGGCGACATCATGTTCGACGGCTCGTCGATTGAAGGATTCGTGCGGATCGAGGAGTCGGACATGGTGCTGCGCCCCGATCTTGAGACGTTTCGGGTACTGCCCAACGGCGATGCCGCGGGCAAGGTCGCCCGGGTGATCTGCGACGTCTACAACCCGGACGGCTCCTCGTTCGCGGGTTGCACGCGGCAGGCCCTCAAGCGGCAGATCGCCAAAGCGAAGCAGATGGGCTACGAGATGATGGCCGGTGTCGAAGCGGAGTTCTACATCTTTCAATTGGATGCCGATGGAGAGGCGACCACGATCACGCACGATCGCGGTGGCTACTTCGATCAGACGCCGGTCGATCAGGCCGAGGAAATCCGGCGGCTGATGGTGAAAGAGCTCGTCGCGATGGGGTTCGAGGTAGAGGCTGGACACCACGAGGTCGCGCCCGGCCAGCACGAAATCGATTTCCGCTACGCGGAAGCGCTCGAGACGGCGGACAATCTGGCGACGTTCCGCTTTATCGTGCGCAACGTGGCGTACCGGCACGGATTCCTGGCCACGTTCATGCCCAAGCCGATCTTCGGGCAGAACGGCTCAGGGATGCACACGCATCAGTCGCTGTTTCGGAAGGGGAGCAACGCGTTCCACGAGCCGAAGGCGCAGTGGGAGTTGTCGGACGTGGCGCTGGCGTACATCGCGGGGCTGTTGACCCACGCCCGCGGGTTCTGCGCCGTGACGAATCCGCTGGTCAACAGCTACAAACGCCTCGTGCCGGGGTATGAGGCGCCCGTCAACGTCGCGTGGTCGATGCGCAACCGCTCGCCGTTGGTCCGGATCCCCGACCGGCGCGGCGCGGGCACGCGCTGCGAGCTGCGCATGCCGGACCCCTCGGCCAACCCGTACCTCGCGCTGGCGGTGCAGCTCGCCGCCGGGCTGGATGGAGTGGAAAAGAAGCTGACGCCGCCTGACCCCGTGAACAAGAACATCTTCGAGATGAGCTTCCGGGAGCGCCGCAAGTATCGAATCGACGAGCTGCCGCGGGACTTGCACGAGGCGCTCGAGATGCTCGAAAAAGACGACGTAGTGAGAGATGCGCTGGGCACGCACATTTACGAGCGCTTCGTCGAGGCCAAGCGCGGAGAATGGCAGGAGTATATCGGAAAGGTGAGTGAGTGGGAGCTCGAGCGGTACCTCAGTGTCTACTGATCGCAGCGAGTCTCAGCGCGTGCGAACTCCTGCCGCGTCCCGGCGACACGCAGGGGGTGCAGGGCGCCGGGCGGTGGGATCAGCACGCGCGCATTGTCGTGGACACCGACCCGCGCTACACGGTCGTCCGCTTGCGGGTCGACACGAGCCTGGGGGGGGCGGAGCGCCATGACGTCCTGCTCGCGCGCTACGACTTCGATCCGAGTGAAGGAGTGGGAGACGAGTATGCCCTGACCGTCGCGCTCGATCTGGGCGACGCCCGCCAGTTGTCTGCCAACAAGGCCTACGCTCTTGGTGATCCCATCAACGCGTATGCGACCGTGAGCTGCCTGTGCACGCCGCTGCGTCCGGACTCGGTGCGCGGCACGTACACGATGCAGACGCGGGGCGCGCGGCAACTCGCCGGCCGGATCGACGCGACGCTGTACTTCACGGCGTGGGGTGATACGAGCCGGCATGCGACCTATCGACTGCGCCAGCGCATTCACGGAGTGCGTCCGTAGTGCTGCTGGGCGTCCTCCTGCTGCTGCAGACCGGCGCCCCGTCCGACCGGCCGAGGATCGACACCATAGTCGTCGACAACCGTAACGTGTTCGACGAGGACGACCCCGCGCCCGGATGGATGGCGAACCTCGCCAATGGGCTGCACATCCGGACGCGCCAGTGGGTGATTCGGCGGCGGCTCTTGCTGAGCCGGGGCGATCGTTTCGATCTGGCGCGCATGGAGGAGAGCGAGCGGTCGCTGCGCTCGCTCGGCGTGTTCCGCCAGGTGCGGGTCGATACGGTGACGCAGGCCGACGGCCGGCTGGCGCTGCATGCGGTCACGGCCGACGGCTGGAGCACGCAGCCGCGGGCGAGCTTCACGAGCGTGAATGGCGAGCAGACGTGGAATGTCGGCCTCGTCGAGCGCAACTTCCTCGGGACCGCGACCGAGCTGGCGCTGATTTACGGGCGCGATCCTGACCGCAGCCGCCTCGATTTCGAATTTGTGAACCCCCATTTCTTCGGCCGGCGCACGCTGCTCAACCTGCGCTATGCCGATCTGTCGGACGGCAATCGCGGCGCCTGGCGCTTCGGCTTGCCGTTTCATGAGACGGCCGCCCCTCACGCCGTCGAGACCTACGGCGAGCTCGCCCACGAACGCGTGCTCCGGTTTCGCGATGGCGCCTTGCTGGACAGCTCGCAACACTATCTGCTCCGCGTCGGACTGGCGGGCGGCGTCTCCCTCAAAGGAGGCGCCACGACCTCGCGCCGATACTCGCGCCTGTGGGGCGGGTGGGAGTGGCGCCGCGAGGATTTCACGGCAAGTGATACGGCGCTCGTGCCGTACTCGGTATTCACCACCGTTCGGGCCGGCATCGAGCTCGGCCTGGTGCGCTTCCGGGTTCTGGAGCATTTCAACTCGTACGCGCGGCGCGAAGACGTCGATCTGTCGCCGGTGCTGCGCGCCGGCATCGTCATGCAGTCGGGCGTCGGCTATGAGTTCAAGGGCCAGGCATCCGCGGTGTGGAAGCGGGGCTTTGCGATGTTGCGCGTGGACGCCAACGGGCTGGATACGACGCGCACGCGAGCGCAGGTGACGGTTGTCAGTCAGGACGTGCGCGGCCACACGCTGATCGCGCATGCGGAAGGAGGAATCGTGTCCGGCCCCAAGCCCGGCTCGGAGTTCGACCCGTGGTCGGAGCAGCGCGGCCCGCGGCTGTTCGGGTTACACGCGTTCACCGGCACCCGCATGACGTGGTTCGTGTTCGAGGATCGGATTCTGGTCGCCGACGAGTTGCTGGGATTGTTCGCTATCGGCGCGGCGCCGTTTCTGGAGTACGGAGGCGCGTGGTACAGCGACCAGCAGCCACGGCAGGGAGGGGATGCCGGCGTATCGCTGCGGTTCGGCCCGACGCGGGCGGTCCGCGGCGAAGCGGCGGAGCTCGCGTTTGGTTACAAGTTCGGTGACGGCGTCTCGGGCAAGCGCTGGGGTGTTACGCTACGGAAGGGTTTCTCCTTTTAATGGAAGAGCGAGGATCTATGGGTGCCGCACAGGAGATTTTCGACGTTGTTCGGGCGGGGGATACGGCTCGACTCAAAGCACTGCTGGCAGCCGAACCTGGATTGGTCAACGTGCGCAACGAGCGGGGGCATTCGCCGGTGCTGATCGCGCAGTATCACCACAAGAAAGAAGCGGTCGCCGTGCTGCTCGCCGCCGAGCCTGACCTCGATCTGTTCGATGCGGCTTCTGTTGGAGACACCACGCGCGTTGCGGCGCTGCTCGACCGCGATCCATCGCAGATCAATGCGTACTCGAGCGACGGGTTTTATCCCCTCGGGCTGGCTGCGTTCTTTGGTCACCCCGAGACCGTCAAACTCCTCATCTCACGAGGCGCCGACCTGGCGCAAGTCGCGCGCAATCCGATGCGGGTTCAGCCGCTCAACGCGGGCGTGGCCGGGCGGTCGATGGCGGTTGTGCGGTTGCTCGTCGACGCCGGTGCGCCGATCGATCCGCAGCAGCAGGAGGGCTGGACGCCGTTGCACGCCGCGGTGCATCAGGGCAATGTCGAAATGACGAAGTATCTCCTGGCTCACGGCGCGGATCAGAAGCTGCAGAACGAAAAAGGAAAGAACGCGATCGGCCTCGCCGCCGATGCAGGGAACCTCGAGCTCCTCAAGCTCCTTAAGGGGCAGGCGTGATGAAGCCCGACTTGATCGGCTGGATTGCGACCGCGGTGTTCATGGTGTCGTACTTCGTGAGGGGTCCCATTCAGCTGCGGCGCGTGCAGGGTGTGGCGGCGGGGTTGTGGGCGGTCTACGGCGTGATGATTCACTCGCTGCCAGTGATCGTCGCGAATATCCTGGTCGCTAGCGTCGCAATCGTGTCGTCTATTAAGTTCCGCCCTTCGGGCGGGGCGCCGTAGCCAAGTGGTAAGGCAGAGGTCTGCAAAACCTCGATTCGTCGGTTCGATTCCGACCGGCGCCTCATAGAGTTAGCCCGCTTCGGCGGGCTTTTTTCATGTCATATCCAATGACTTATCCAATGGCAGCGTGAAAAGCGTGGCTATATGTCGATTGCTAGGGCATCATCGTTGAGCCTAAACTGATGCGCGAGTTGCGTTCTAGGTGGTCTAGGAGTTCAACGGTGATGACCGTTAGCATTGGTGGTTCATGGTGAAAAGCAAAATGGGTTGGTGGCAGCGCTACCGGCCTGAAAGTCTGGAAGAGATGGCTTTGGCTCCCGAGCTGCGCGAGCGGTTCGAGCGCTATCTGTCCGGTGACGCTCTCCCGCACCATCTGATCCTGTACGGTCCTCCCGGCTTCGGTAAGACGACTATCACCGAGATCATGGCGCACCAGCTCTACCGCGATAAAGATCGCGGCGTGATGAGTGTCAAAGCCGCCGAGACCGGTAATGTCGAGTACATCCGTACGACGGTGCTCGACTACATGCGCGGAGCATTCGGTACTCCTCACCTTCTCATCTTTGAAGAAGCGACTGGCCTTAGTCGTGAAGCTATGGAGACGCTGCGCGTTCCAATGGAACAATGGTTCGAAGAGTGCCACATCATCTTCCTGACTAACGATGTGTCGAAGCTCGACGAAGCAGTGAAGTCACGGTGCGAAATGATTCCGATGACTCGACCTCCGGTCCAAGAATGTGCCCGCGTCTTAGGTAACGTGTTGAAGGCGGAAGCCGTTGACGCGGACCCCCAAACGATCTTTGAGTTCACCAGCGCCTACTTCGGCGGTGGTGGTGAAGACATGCGCGGCTTCCTTTCGGAAGCGCAGCACCAGATAGAAACGCAGGGTATGCTGCCGGTACCGCCTGAGGCCGACCGGGCGGCGGGACATATGCTGGAGGTGTGGCAAGGCAATTACCGCGCGGAAGATGTTCCAGACGGCGCCAAGCTGCTCAATCAACTTGCCGATCAATTCGCCAAGTATGTTTCGCTTCCCAATGGCGGCGTGGAAGCGCTCGCATTGTGGACAGTATTCGCGTGGGTGCATGAAGCGTTCAGTATCTCGCCCATTCTCGCGTTGGTATCGCCCACGCCGCGTGCGGGGAAATCGACTGTCTTTGAATTGCTCAAGCAGCTGCTTATCCCAAAAGAGACCCACCTCGTTTCGAGCTTGACGGGACCTGTGCTGTTTCGGATCAAAGGACTCGCTACCGCTGACGAGCAATTTCCGTCGGACGTACCGACGCCGCCGAGCTTGTGCTTGCTCATAGACGAAGCCGACTACCTCCGGCTCTCAGGTGATCTCGCCCAGATCCTCGATAGTGGTCATACTCGCTCGACCGCGCGCGTTCTCCGAGTCGCAGGGAAGTACAGTAGTTGGTATCCCAAAGCGCTGGCGATGATCAATAGACCCAGTTCCCCGTTACCAGATGCGGTCCGCGACCGCAGTATCGTTATCCCGATGCAACGAAAGAAAAAAGATGAACGTCTGGCCAGATTCCCGAAGCATCAACGTCTCCCAGAGCTGGCGGCTTTGTCTGAAAGCGTGGCGTACTGGGTCCGCGACCATTTCGCACAGTTACGCGACCTCGGTGCGGGCGAACTGTTGGCTGACGACCAACTAAACGACAGGGAAAAGGGCAACTGGCATCAACTCATGGCCATCGCGCATGCAGCCGGTGGTGATTGGGCAGACCGGGCTCGGCATGCGTCGTTGATCCTGTCCGATAGTACAAGAGAGTTTGAAGTGGTAGTCGAATTACTCCGAGACATTCGCCAAGTGTTTGACGTGGAGCAGGTCGAGCGGATTCGCAGCGTGGTACTTGTCGAGAAACTGAGGTCGCTCGACGACAGCCCATGGAAAGAACTGCGACTGACTGCCAACAAACTCGGTCGCATGGTTCGCGCCTTTCCCAACATTCGCGTGAAACCGCTGTGGCTTGGAAAGCGAAACGTTCAAGGCTACGAACGCGCACAATTCGAAGACGCATGGGCACGTCACCTCTGAACGTTCGTCCCCACAACACCGCGTAGCGCCCCACAGGACCAAATCCGCTAAGAGCACGATCTACTACTTGCCTTGCGTCAGCAAACCGACTGAGGCGATGGTGGAGAACGATACAGAAAAACTTCCGCGATTACTCACGACG
>Ga0137313_1000446_pt1 | contig 13308 bp, 13 predicted proteins | sample EasRivERMZT166_2_FD_102287 | JGI IMG/M metagenome (GOLD analysis project Ga0137313, IMG submission 102287) | Soil microbial communities from meander-bound floodplain in the East River, Colorado, USA - East River MetaG ERMZT166_2 | ecosystem: Environmental > Terrestrial > Soil > Floodplain ...
CCAGCGGCAGCAGCGCGGAAGCGTAATCGCCGAACACGAACGCGATGGCGGCGATCGCGCCGGTCTGGATCACCGTCATGCGCGCCCAGGCGAAGAGGAAGCCCAGCCAGTCCCCATAGGCTTTGCTGAGAAAGTAGTACTCGCCTCCCGCGTTAGGATGAGAGGAACCGAGTTCGGCATAGCACAGCGCCCCGACCAGGGAGATCAGGCCCCCGACGACCCACAATGCAATGAAGGCGGTTTCGCCTGAAACGTTGCCGGCCACGATCGCAGGCGCCTTGAAGATGCCGACGCCGATGACGATGCCGACGATCATCGCCACCGCATCGAACACGGTGAGCGTCGGGCGCGGCTGTCCTCCCGTGCGCTCTTCCTGCGCCGGCGCGGAGCTCATTGCCGCGCTCCCGTGATGACGGGAGCCAGAGCAGCGCCCATGTACGCCTCGCCGCGCCGCGTCTGGCGCGCCTGCCACGGCAACACGCGCTGGCCGGCGCCCTCGCCGATCGCGACGGTGCCCTCGATGATCCCGTCCTTGGCCAGGCCGCGGAACTGGTGGGAGACCGGCTTACCCGCCACCGGGAAGTCGAGCTTGAACGCGATCTGCTCGCCCACCATCCGGAACTGGGGCACTTTCGCATCCCGGTCGTCCGCGCGCGCGGTGCCGTGCACCAGCTGGTAATGCTGCTCGAGGTTGAACTGGTAGCGCACGCTGCGGCCGCCGACCATGATCTGCGACTCCCAGCTGCCGGCCACCCGCGCCGGAATGATCCACAGGAAGATGTAGCTTTTGCCCGGGTCGCCGACGACCTTCTCCGGCACGATCAGGGTCTTGTCAACGTCCGCGTCCCATTCGCCCATGGCATAGTCATGCGCCACCACCCGCGTGCCCGGCTTCAGGGCGAGCAGCTTGGGGCGCAGCCTCTCGTTCATCTCCGGCAGCAGGTAGCTTGTGATCACCGTCGCCTGGCCGAGTTCGGTCTCGAACAGGTTCTGCTCGATGAAGCGCGCGCGGTCCGCAACGCCCTCTTTCTTTGCCGCGTTGTTGGCGAGCTTCAGGAGATACGTGTCGAGGTCCACGCCGAAGCCGCGCGCGCCGAGTTTCTTCGCGGCGGTGATGACGATGCGCCCGTCGCCGGAGCCGAGGTCGATGAGGAAGTCGTCGGGGCCGACCTTGGCCATGCTCAGCATCTCGTCCACCACGCTCTGCGGCGTGGGAACGTAAATAACGTTGCCCCGCCCGTCCTGCGCCGTTGCTGCCGGCGCAAGCAGCAGCAACGCCGCCGCGAACATCCCGTACCATTGCCGTACCGCGCTCATCTCGACTCCTTTACGAAAAGATCCTACCGGTCGCCAGTCACGGGTCACCGGTCACTCTTGATGTTGATACTTCCCCGCCGCACCCGCGTTGCCTTCCAGTCGAGTTCGCCGCCGCCGGCGAGCTTCGCCTTGCCGCTGATCTCGTCGCCGCTGATGCGCCCGCCGAACTCGTGCCGCACCGTCCGACCGTCCAGCTCGGCGGTGAGCATAAAGCGAATCTCGTCGCCGCGCATCCTGCCGTTTTCGAGCCGCCCCGGACGCCCCCCGACCGTGGCCTTGCCTTCCAGCACCTGGAAGTTCTGGGACAGCACCACGTCGTAGTCGGCCGCTGCCGCGCCGGCGCCGAACCGCCATTGCCAGGTCCCGGCGGCGTTGGCGGGAATGATCCACAGATAGACCTCGCTCGACGGCGGTCCGTACGGCTTGTCGGGGACGGGAACGGTCACGTGCCCGTCCGGCTCCCAGGGCTCCATGTCGAAGTCGTGGGAAACGACGCGCGTGCCCGGCTTGAGCTGCTCGAACAGGCGCGGCCGCAACTGCAGCATCATCCGGTGGTACAGGTACATGGTGAGCACGGTTGCGCGGTCGAGCGTGGTGAGAAACAGGTTCTCGACCAGGAACTGCGCCCGCTCCGCCACGCCCTGGCGCTGCGCTTCCCGGCGCGCCTCGGCGACGAGGTCCTGGTCGACTTCCACACCGAAGCCTTGCGCACCGTATTTTTTCGCGGCGGCGATGATGATGCGCCCGTCCCCCGACCCGAGATCGATGACATAGTCCTCCGGCCGCAGCCGGGCGAGGTCGAGCATCGCATCGACGACGGCGGGCGGTGTCGGCACGAAGGGTACGTGGGCATGGGGATGCTGCTCGGCGGCAGGCGCCCCGGCCGGCAGCGCCAGGAGCAGTGCCACGGCGGCTGCAAGCCGGCGCATCGACCGGGCCGCCAGCCTCACAGCTGTCTCCTCACTGCCCGCCACCCCGTCACGCTGCGGGCAGCGCCGACGCCGCGGATGAGTTCCCCCTCAATGACGCTACCACTCACCTTTCCCTCGAAGTACAGGCTCGCCTCGTTTTCGCGGTCAGTCGTGTCCACCACGACGAAGCTCAACCGGTCTCCTGCCAGCGTCGCCTCCCACACCTGTGCCGGCACCCCGTTCAGCCGCGCGTGCGCCGACAACTCCTGGTAGCGCTGCGTCAGTTCCAGCTCGAGGTGCCGCTCGATCGGCGGTATCCGCAGACGAGCCTGCCAGCGCCCCGCCACCGGTGCCGGCACGACCCACAGGAAAACGTTCTTCCTGACGTAGGTCTTCCGGTCCGGCCTCCACTCGCCCAGGTCGAAATCGTGCGACACGATGCGCGTGCCGGGTTTCAACTGGAGCAGCCGCGGCCGCAACTTGAGCATCACGAAAGGCAGCAGGTAGGTCGCGATCACGGTTGCCTGGCCGAGATCGGTATCGAACAGGTCCTGCTCGAGAAACCTGACGCGGCTCTCTACGCCCGCCTCTCGCGCATTCCCGTCAGCCTCGGCAACGAGGCCGGAATCGAGGTCCACGCCCAGGCCGCGCGCGCCGAACTTCCTGGCGGCGGTGATGACGATGCGGCCGTCGCCCGAGCCGAGGTCCAACACGAAATCCTGCGGCCCGACGTTGGCGATCCGCAGCATCTCGTCCACCGTGACCTGCGGGGTCGGGACGTACGGCACCGCCGGCTCCCGTCCCTCTGCCGCGCATGCAGGCTGGGCCGCCAGGACGCCCAGCAGAGCCAGGCCCAGCCCACCCAGCGTAGCCGCGCGACTTGACGCCTTTCTCCTCTCACCTCTCACCTCTCGCCTCTCTCTGCTCGCCTCACGCCTCACTGTTTTCTAGCCTTCGCTCGCGCCGGGCACAACGCGCGTCGCGCGCCAGGCGCCGGTATCAAGGTTGCGCCCGACGCCGGAGCGGACCGTGCCTTCCATCAGCAGCGCGCTGCCCTGCACCCGCCCCTCGAAACGGTGGCTCACGCCGTTGTCCACCAGCACGAAAGCGATGCGGTCGCCGTTCAACCGCGCTTCGAACGCGGGGAGGTAGCCGCCGGCGACGCGGGCGCCGCCATGGATCTCCTGGTATTGCTGCGCGAGGTCGAACTCGTATTCGCGCTCGCCCTCCGGCTGCGAGAAATGCAGCCGCCACTTGCCCGCCACCCGCGCCGGCACCACATACAGCAGATAGGTCTTGGAAATGACGATGCGGCGATCGGGCTTCCAGTCGGAGAAGCCGTAATCGTGCGCCACGATCCGGGTGCCGGGCCTCAGCTCGAGCAACCGCGGCTTCAGCCTGTCCACCAGGTTGGGCAGCAGGTAGAGCGTGATGACGGTGGCGTCGCGGTAGTCCGCAACCAGCACGTCGCCGTGGCGGAACGTGACGCGGTGGGCCACCCCCGCCTGCTGTGCGTTGGCTTTGCCCTCCTGCACCAGCTTGGGGTCGAGCTCGATGCCGAGTCCGCGCGCGCCATAGTCCCGCGCCGCCGCAATCACCACGCGCCCGTCTCCCGAACCGAGGTCAACCACCAGGTCGGCGGGTCCGACATCGGCGAAACGCAGCATCTCGTCCACCGCGACCGTCGTGGAAGGCAGGTACGGCGTCGGGATATCGGAGTCGGTCCCGGCTGCTCCCGCGCCGAACGAGAACAACCACGATGCCGCCGCGGCGCCCGCAACAACCCGTAAGCGCCTCAATGCAGCTCCTTGAGCGCCTGTTCAGTGGTGATGGCGGCGTGGCGCGAGTCCCAGATCTCGGTGCGCGTAGCGGACCAGGCCAGCTCCCGGGTTTGCGTGCCGCGGGCAACGCGCACGGAGCCTTCGATCGCGTGATTGACGATGCGCCCAGAAAACTCGTAGCGCGTGTCGTCAACCAGCGCCGACAGGCTGATCTGTTCGCCCGTCAGGAGCCCGCTCTCGATGCGGGCGCTGCGCCCCGCCACCAGCAGCGTGCCCTCCAACATTTGAAAGTTCTGCTGCAGGGCGAGCGCGAATTCGAAGGGCTTGCCCTCCCCGTCCAGCTTCCATACCCAGCGGCCGGCGGCGCGGCCCGGAACCACCCAATAGAAGATCTTGCTGCGCTGGCCGATGCCGACCGTCTTGCCGGGGGCGTCCAGCTCCGTCTGGTAGTCCGCCGTCCACGCGCCCATCCCGTAGTCATGGGACACGATGCGGGTCCCCGGCTTGAGCGTGGCGAGAAGGCGGGTGCGAATCATCAAGTTCACTTCCGGCAGCAGGTAGATGCTCATGACCGAGGCGCGGCTGACGTCGGTCACGTGGAGATCGCGCTGGTAGAACACCGCGCGGTCTGCTACGCCGGCCCTGGCGGCGTTGCGGTTGGCGAGCGCGACCAGGCGCCGATCCAGGTCCACACCGAAGCCGCGGGCGCCGCGCTGCTTCGCCGCGGTTATCACCATGCGCCCGTCGCCCGAGCCGAGATCGACTACGTAATCCCCGGGACCGACCTTGGCAATCTCCAGCATCGTGTCCACGACGTTCTGCGGCGTCTGGACGTACGGCGTGTCGCCGAAATCCTGCGCCGGCGACGCGCTGGAGAAGAACCAGGCGGCGACGAGCGCGGCTGCGCCGATGGCGGAGCGAAAGAACATCAATGCAGGGCAGCGGATGGCAACGATCCCGCGCCAGCCCCGCCGGCCGCGGCCGGTTGCCCGGTGCGCCGGGCAGCGCTCCAATCGTGCCGCGTTTCCAGCCGGGCGCCGGACAGCCGCGCCGAGCCTGCAACGGCATCGCCGGCGACCTTGCCGGTGAATTGGTGCTTTACCGGAGTGCCGTTCACCTCCGCCGTGAAACCGAAGCTGATCTCGCTGCCGCTCAGGCGCGCCTGCTGCAGCCTGGCCGGGCGGCCGCCAACTGCAACCGACCCGGAAATTGCCTGGTACTTCTGTTCCAGCCTGAGTTCGTATGCAACCGGCTTGCCCGAAACCGACAGCTCCCACTGCCAGGCGCCGGCAACCTTCGCCGGCACCACCCAGAAATAGATATCGCTGGAGCCGCCGGCGCCGGCGTACTTGTCCTCCGCCGGCATATTGACGTGCGTGTCCGGCCGCCAGTCCCCCATATCGAAATCGTGCGAAACGAGACGCGTGCCGGGCTTGAGATCCAGCAGCCGCGGTCGCAGATCGAGGTTGACGCTGGGCAGCAGGTACATGGTGATCACCGTGGCGGCACCGAGGTCCGTATCGAACAGGTCGCGCTGGTAGAACATGGCCTTGTCGGCGACGCCGGCCCGGCGCGCGTTGTCGTTGCTCTCCTTGATGCGCTCGGCACTGAGATCGACTCCAAAGCCGCGTGTGCCGTGTTTTTTTGCCGCGGTGATGACGATGCGTCCGTCACCGGAGCCGAGGTCAGCCAGAAAATCGCCGGGCCCGACCCCGGCGATCTGCAGCATGCGTTCCACGACTACCTGTGGCGTCGGCACGTACGGAACGCGGGCGTCCGCCGCCGGCGCCGGCGTGACGGCAAGAACGCCCAGCAACGCGACTCCGCCCGCGAGCCGCCCGGGACTTTGTCGGACTTGCGTCCGACAAAGTCCTGAATCGTTCGACAGGGTAAGAGGGGTTGCAGTCATCGTGAATGGCGTTGGGTCGTCAGAACCTATCTCAATAATTCAGCCTGTCGGCTCCATGACAACCAGGGACGAATACCCATGCTTACACACCGACCGTATATGATGGCAAAATCGACAGGCCGGAGGTGAGTTACATTCCAGTACAGAAAGTGGCGGATTATAACTGAATCCGCCCGGAACCATGATGCTGTACGCGATCCTGTTCATGTCCGGCGGCTCGATACTCGCGCTCGAGTTGCTCGCCTCGCGCATCCTCACGCCCTACTTCGGCGTCAGCCTCTACATCTGGACCGGCATCCTCTCGATCACGCTGGTGGCGCTCGCGCTCGGCTACTGGGCGGGCGGACGCCTCGCCGCCGGTCCGCGCGTCGCGAGCAATGCAGCGCGGCTCGCCCAGTTCTATGCGCTGATGCCGGCGGTGGCCGCCATCGCCATCGTCGCGGCCTGCCTGGTCTATCCGTACCTGTTCCCGCGGCTCGCCGGCGCGGACCTCGTATGGGGCGCTTTTGCGGCATGCATCGTGCTGCTGTTCGTGCCGCTGGTCGCGGCCTCGGCGATGAACCCGCTGCTGGTGGCACTCCTGCTCGCGCGTGGCGGTGGGCGGACTGGCGACGCCGGCGCCGGCAAGGTGTTCTTCATCAGCACCATTGGCTCGGTCGCGGGCGTCCTGGTGACCGCGTTCGGGCTGATTCCGCACGTCAGCAACTTTTCCGCCACGCTCGCAGTAGCGCTTGCGCTGGCTGTGCTCTCCCTCGCGGCCGCGGCGCGACCGCCAGCGCCACTCGCTTCCCGCAGGCGGCTCGGACTCGCGGCAGGCGCGGCGGCACTGATCGCCGCCCTGTTCCTGTGGCTCGCCGACGCTTACACCGGGCGCATGTGGCCGGCCAACTATGGCGGTCGCGCCTGGCAGGTAGAGGGACGCTTCAGCTCCCATTTCGGCACCGTGAAGGTCCTGCGCAGCGAGGCCGGCGACGACGGCAGTTTCGTCCGCATCTATTTCCAGGACGGGCTGGTGCAGAATACGGTGGCTTCGGACGGGCGCTCGCAATCGTTCTACACCTACGCACTGGAAACCCTGGCCCGCGCCTACCGGCCCGGCATGCGCTCGGCGCTGGTCTTGGGCCTGGGGGCGGGCATCGTGCCGATGCGTCTCGCCGGACAGGGCGTGTCGGTGGAAGCGGTCGAGATCGACCCGGCGTCGCTGGCAGCGGCCGGCCGCTACTTCGGGTTCGACGCGACGCGCGTCCCCGTGCAACTCGCCGACGCGCGCACGCGGCTGAAGCGGTGCGGCCGCAGCTACGACGTGATCGTGGTCGATCTCTTCCACGGCGACGGCACCCCGGACTACCTGCTGACGCGTGATTTCTTCAGAGACCTGAAGCACTGCCTCGGCGAGGGCGGCATGGCGGTATTCAACACCTTCGCCGATCTCGATCACCCGGTGGCGTATGCGCACCTGCTCGCCACCATGCGCGCGGAGTTGCCGCACCTGGTGCTCTACCGGCCCGACCGGCCCGGCGCAGCGCACGTAAACAGCTTTATCGTCGCCGGAACGGCCGTCTTACCCGTGCCGCTGGCGGTCAATCTGGACTACGTGCCGCCCCAGCACGCTGATGCGCTCCACGAGATGATGCTGCGGCCGTTTACGTTGAATCGGGAACTGCTGCAGGATGGAGAAATCGTTACCGACGCCCGCAACCGGGCGCTGCACGACATGGCGCAAGGTCAGATCTATTACCGCAGGGCGGTGGTGCAGGCGCTGCCGGCGGCGTTCCTGGTCAATTGAGAAGTGAATCGTGATTCGTGAATCGTGATTCGACTTTTTGTATTCCCTCTCCCCCGAGTCGGGGGAGAGCCTGTGTATCAGCCGAGGGGACCGGGTCGGGGTGAGAAGGGTCGACTCACCAATCACGAATCACGAATCACGATTTAATGCGTATGGCGGTCCAGCGCGCGGTGCCCTTGCCGCCGGCCAGCTGCACGCCGCCCTCCATGGCATCGCCCGCGACCCTGCCCCGGAACAGATGGCGCCCGCTGCCGGACGGAAATGCGAAGGTAATCTCCTCACCCCGCAGGCCGGACTGGGTGAGCTTCACCCCTTTGGCCGAGCTATCCGCCACGGCGCCATCGATGTTCCCGAAATTCTGGCGCAGCGTCAGCTCGAATTTCTCGTTGGCGGGAGCAGCCACGCTCACCTGCCACCGGCCCGCCACCCTGGCCGGCACGATCCACAGGTAAACCGTCGCGCGCGGCACGCCGTTGATCTTCTCTTTTTCAGGCACGTCCCAGGTGTACTGATCGTCGGCACGCCAGTCGCCGAAATGATAGTCATGCGAGACCACGCGCGTCCCCGGCTTGAGTTCGCCAAAAATCTTGGGCCGCAGGTCGAGCATCATGTTCGGCAGCAGGTAGAGCGTCACCACCGTCGCCTTGCTGATGTCGGCCTTGAACACGTCCTGCACGTAAAACGTGGCGCGGTCCGCCACGCCGCGCTTCGCCGCTTCGGAGTTGGAGAGCTTGACCAGTTCGGGGTCTATGTCCACTCCGAAGCCGCGCGCCTTCAGTTTCGCCGCCGCCGTCAGCACGATCACGCCGTCGCCGGAGCCCAGGTCCACCACGAAATCGTCCGGGCCGACCTTGCCGATGCGCAGCATTTCGTCCACCACCACCTGCGGAGTGGGCACGTACGGCCCGCCGGTGCGCTTGCTGTCAATATCTTCCGCCGCCCCCGCAATCCGCGCGGCGGGCAGCGCCGCCAGGGCGAGCAGTACTCGCCGGCGCGTCGATGAATAGTCTTTACGCATATCTCACAGTCCTTAAACAACCAAATCGCCGTCAACGCGGCGGAGCGGGCTTGGTATCCCGCTTGCACGCCTCCAGCACCTCTGCCGGAGATACCGAACTGTCGTAGCTGTGGCGGATCAGCTTCCCGATCAGCGCCATCTCCTGCTCGGTGTACTTGCCCTGGCCGTCGCGTCGCGCCTCTGCAAGCAGCGCGTTGAGCGTGTTGCCCTGGTTGCGCAGCTCGACGGTGGTCTGCGCGACCGCGCCCAATTGCTCGCAGGAAAGCTCCGCTTGCGCCGTCACGCAAGCAAGCGACAAGCCGGCAACGACAACAATCCGCATCGGCACTGCCGCCGATTGTACCTCCTTGCAACCAGCGGGCGCGGGTGGGACAGTCAAGGAATGCGCGTGGCGCTCCAGCGCGCCACCACCGTTTCACCAATGCGTACTTCGCCCTGGATGCGGTCGCTGGCCACCGTGCCCGTGAACTGCTCGCGGCCGCCGTTCGCCGCCGGCAGCGTGAAGCTCAGCTGGCTGCCGGTCAGGCGACCGTCCTGCAGCGCCAGCGTCCCGCCGGAGCGCGCGAGCCGGCCCTCGAAATGCTGGAACCCCTGGCGGATCTCCAGGCGGGAAGCCTCGCCCTGGTCGCCGTCCCGCTGCACGCGCCATGCGCCCTGCACCGCGGCCGGCACCATCCAGAGATGCACGTCGGATGTCCACGAACCGCTGAGGTCGTATTTTTCCGGCGTCTGCACGGTAATGGTGCGGTCCGGCTTCCATTTCTCGAAAATGAAATCGTGGGACACGATGCGCGTTCCCGGCCGGAGCTCGGCCAGCAGCTTGGCCTGCAAGTTGACCATCATCCCCGGCAGCAGGTAGAGCGTGATTACGGTGGCGCGGCTGACGTCGGCCGCCAACACATCCTGCCGTTCGAACCGCACGCGTTCAGAAACGCCGAGCTTCCGGGCCGAGCCGTTGGCAAGATCGACCAGCTCGGGATCGATGTCCACGCCCATGCCGCTCGCCTTGTGGCGCGTGGCCCCGGTCAGCACGATGCGTCCGTCGCCGGAACCGAGATCGATGACGTAGTCGCGCGGGCCGACGCCCGCCAGCTCCAGCATCGCGTCCACCACCGCCTGCGGCGTCGGCACATACGGCCCGCCGCTGCGGTCGATGTCGGCCGCGAACGCAAGCGATGCGCACAGCGCCATCACGGCGCATACGGGATTCTTCAGGATTTTCATACGTGGAATGCTACCGCAATTCCGAAGAAGTGTGATAAGTGACAGGTGATAAGTGATAAGTCACCCGCGCTTGCGCGTGAGTCGGGTCCTATCACCTATCACTCATCACTAATCACCCATCATTGTTTCTCGAGACCGACCTGGCTGCGCCAGTCCTTGCCCTTGAAAATGAGCGCCTTCAGGCTGAACAGGAGCAGCACCAGGCACAGCGCCAGCATGGTCGCGGCGATCGGGCGGCCGAAGAAGATGCCGTAGTCGCCGGCGCTCATCGCGAGCGACTGGCGCAGCGAGAGCTCGAGCATCGGCGCGAGCACCAGCCCCAGCGCCACCGGGGCGAGGTCGTACCCGACCTTGCGCAGCAGGTAGCCCACCCCGCCCATGGCCAGCAGGATCCAGACGTCCACCAGGCTGCTGGCGACCGAATAGGTGCCGAGGATGCAGAAGCAGAGGATGCACGGGTAGAGGTAGCTGTAGGGGATGCGCAGCAGGCTCACGAACAGCCCGACCAGCGGCAGGTTCAGGATCAGCAGCACCACATTGCCGACGTACATGCTCGCCACGAACCCCCAGAACAGCTCCGGCTGCTGCTGGATGAGCATGGGTCCCGGCAGGATGCCGTGCACCATAATGGCGGCGATCATCACAGCCGTCACCGGGCTCGTCGGGATGCCGAGCGCCATCATCGGCACGAAGGCGCCGCTCGCCGCGGCATTGTTTGCGGACTCGGGACCGGCCACGCCCTCGATCGCGCCCTTGCCGAAGCGCTCGGGGTGCTTCGAAATCCGCCGCTCGATCCCGTACGACACGAAGGACGAGATGATATGCGCCGAGCCGGGAATGATGCCGATCATGAATCCGAGAACACTGCCGCGCGCGATCGGCCCCGCCGAGAGGCGAAACTCCTCCCGCGAGGGGATCAGGTCCCGCAGCTTCGGCCTCTGCACCTGCGGCGCCGCAGGAGCGCCCGCCGTCAGCAGGATCTCGGATACGCCGAACAGTCCCACCGCGACGGGCACGATGCCCACCCCGTCGCCGAGCTCGGTGATGCCGAAGCTGAAGCGGGTATAGCCGCTCATGACGTCGATGCCGATCATGCCGAGCATGAGGCCGAATACCGCCATCGCCAGCGTCTTCAGCATCGAGCCGCCGCTCATGTAGGCGAGGATGAACAGCCCCATCAGCAGCAGCGCGGTATATTCCGGCGGGCCGAAGCGCAACGCGAACTCGGCGAGCGTGGGCGCCAGCAGCATCAGCCCGACCACCCCCAGCGTGCCGGCGATGAATGAGCCGATCGCCGCGATCGCGAGCGCCGGGCCGGCGCGCCCGTTCTGCGTCATCGCGTAGCCGTCGATGCAGGTCATGACCGACGCGGCCTCGCCCGGTATGCGCATGAGGATCGACGTGGTGGAGCCGCCGTACATCGCTCCGTAATAGACGCCCGAGAGCAGCACGATGGCGACGATCGGGTTCAACCCGAAGGTCGCGGGCAGCAACAGGCTGATGCCGGCCAGCGGCCCCAGGCCCGGCATCATGCCGACCAGCGTGCCGATCACGCAGCCGACGAACGCGTATACCAGGATCGAGGGCTGCAGGGCGACCGAGAAGCCCAATAACAGGTTCTGGAAAGTCTCCGCCATCGGAATCAGTGAACAGCGAACGGTGAACGGTGAACAGAAAGTGCCAACGCTGCGCAGGTTACCTTCATCACTTACCGTTCACTGTTCACTGTTTACTGTTCACCATCAGAAGCCCCAGGGGCTGCGCGGCAACTGAACGTGGAGGAGATCGCCGACGACGTAGAAGGACGCCAGGCTGAAGCCAAGCGCGACCAGCGCGACCGGCACCGGCCGCCGGCGCTCGAGCACGCCCAGAAAGAAGACCAGCATGGCGAATATCGTGAGCCGGTAGCCGATGCGCTCCAGCGCGAAGGCGCCGACGGCACAGGCGATGAGTATCACCGCGGCGCGCGTTGCCTCCGGCCACTTCACCGAGGCGAGCGGCGGGGAACGCCCTCCCCACAGAGCGATCAGCAAGCCGATCGCGCCGAGAAAGATGACGAGCAGCAGCGGAAGGTAGCCGGGGCCCGGGTCCTGCAGCGAGCCGACCGGGTAGACGCGGTTCTCCCAGCCGACGTACAGCGCCAGCGCCAGCAGCATCAGCCCCGAGAATTGATCGCTTCGCAGACCGCCCCGCGCCGCTTCCGTGCCAGGTTCGCTCATGTTTCCATTCCGACCGGTCACTGGTCACCGGTCACTGGTCACGTTATTTCTTGTCTTCCACCTTGCCAACCAGTTTCACCAGCCCGGCGAGACGCTTGGCGTCGGCTTCCCAGTACTTCGCGAATTCCGGCGCGTCCATGTAGCGAATCGGCGAGTTGAGCTTGGTCATCATGTTCTTGAAGTCCGGGTCACCAACCACGCTGCGCACCGCGTCTCGCAACGTTTTCATCACCGGTTCCGGCATGCCCCTCGGCGCGACCAGGCCGGCCCAGATGTAATACTCGACGTTCTTGTAGCCAAGTTCCTTGAAGGTGGGAACGTTGGGATAAGCCGGGTGCCGTTCGCCGCCCCAGCTCACGATCGTGCGCAGCTTGCCGGACTTGACATGTCCGGTGATCGCCGCCGGCCCTCCCGCGGTCAGCTCGACGTGCCCGCCCAGCACGGCGATCAGGGCGGGGCCGCCCCCCGCGGTCGGCAAGTGCCGCATCTTGAGCTTGGTCGCGTGCAGGAACATCTCCATCGGCATGTGCAGCGCGCCGTAGATGCCCGAGGACGAGAACGAGAGCTGCCCCGGCCTGGTCCGGGCCAGCGCCAGCAGTTCCTTGAGCGATCCGACCGGCAGCGAAGGGTGGACCACGAGGATCGTCGGGTCGGCCGAGATCAGCGCAATCGGCACGAACTGGTCGAGCGAGTACGCCGGCTTGCGGTTGAAGAGTTCGTCCGCGGCCGGGATGACGGAAATACTGGAGAGCGCCATCAGGATGGTGTAGCCGTCGGGCTTGGCATTGGCCACTACCGAGTTGCCCACCGCGCCGGCCGCGCCGGGCCGGTTGGTGACGCTCACCGGCTGCTTGAGCACTTTCTCCATCGCAGCGGCGGTCGGTCTGGCAGTGCCATCCGCAACCCCGCCCGGCGGAAACGCCACGATCATCGTGATCGCGCGGCTCGGAAACGCGTCCTGCGCGAGAGCTGGCACAGCCGCCGTGGTCCACAGCAATGCAGCGATCCATCCGGTGTTTTTCATGATTGCCTCCTCCTCGTTTTTTATTGAGTTGACTTCTAGCCGACCGGATTTTCCAGCGTGCCGATCGGCTCGATGGTAATCGCCACCGTGTCGCCCTTCTTCAGATACCGCGGTGGATC
>Ga0137313_1000458_pt1 | contig 13056 bp, 11 predicted proteins | sample EasRivERMZT166_2_FD_102287 | JGI IMG/M metagenome (GOLD analysis project Ga0137313, IMG submission 102287) | Soil microbial communities from meander-bound floodplain in the East River, Colorado, USA - East River MetaG ERMZT166_2 | ecosystem: Environmental > Terrestrial > Soil > Floodplain ...
TTCGAATCGTTAAGGAATCAGGGCCGCAAGGCGCTGATTCCTTTCATCACCGCCGGTGACCCCGCCCCCGGACTGACGGTACCGTTGATGCACGCGCTCGCCGGGGCTGGCGCAGACATAATCGAGCTCGGCGTGCCGTTCTCGGATCCCATGGCCGATGGTCCCGTAATCCAGCGCTCGAGCGAGCGGGCGTTGAAACAAGGCGTATCCCTGCGGGACGTGCTGGGGATGCTCGCCGAATTCCGCAAGACCGACCGCAAGACGCCTGTGGTACTGTTCGGCTATGCCAACCCGATCGAGACACTGGGCCTGGAGCGCTTCGCTGACGCGGCGCGGGCCGCGGATGCCGACGGCGTGCTGGTGGTCGATTACCCGCCCGAAGAGGCGCGGCGGCTGGTGACGGCGCTCGATGCGCGGGGTCTCGACATGATATTTCTGCTGGCGCCGACGACCAGCGACGAGCGGCTGGCGCAAGTCGCCAGGCTCGGGCGCGGCTATCTCTACTATGTATCCCTGCGGGGCGTGACCGGAGCAGCGCATATCGATTTCGCCGACGTTGCCGCACGCGTCAAGCGTGTCCGTAAGCACACGCGGCTGCCGGTGGGCGTCGGCTTCGGCATCCGCGATGCGGCGACCGCCAAGGCGGTCGCCGCAGTATCGGATGCGGTGGTGATCGGCAGCGCCTTGATTCAGGAAATCGAGAAAGCGCCACGCGACGGTGTTGCGGAATGCGCCGGGCGGTTCCTGGCGCCGATCCGCGAGGCGCTCGATAGCCTGGTTGCGGCAAGGGCATGACTGAAGGCCGCCGACCGGTTGTTGTTCAGGCGACCCCCGTGCCGGCGGAGGCAGCTCCATGAGCTGGCTTCAGAGACTGCTGCCGCCGAAGATCAAGCGCGACTCCAACAGCGCAAGGAAGGTCGTGCCGGAGGGGTTGTGGAGCAAGTGCGAATCGTGCGAAGCGGTGCTGTACCACGCCGATCTGGAAAAGAACCTGCACGTCTGTCCCAAGTGCGCGTATCACAACCGCATCTCCGCGCGCGAGCGGCTCGACTACCTGCTCGACCTCGAGGGGCGCTACGAGATCGGGGTGGAAGTGGCGCCGGTCGACAGCCTCAAGTTCAAGGACAGCCGGCGCTATACCGAGCGGCTGGAGGAGGCGCGCAACGACACCTCGGAGGAAGACGCGCTGGTGGTGATGCAGGGTTCGATCAAGACCATCCCGGTGGTGGCGGCCGGCTTCGAGTTCGGTTTCCTTGGCGGCTCCATCGGCTCGGTGGTGGGCGAACGCTTCATCCGCGGCGTACAGGTATGCCTGGAGCAGAGGCTGCCCTATATCTGCATCACCGCGAGCGGCGGCGCGCGCATGCAGGAGGGCCTGCTCTCGCTAATGCAAATGGCCAAGACGTGCGCCGCCCTGACCCAGCTCGCGCACGACCGGCTGCCGTTCGTCTCGGTTCTGACCGATCCCACGATGGGCGGGGTGTCGGCGAGCTTCGCCATGATCGGCGACGTGGTGATCGCGGAGCCCGCCGCGCTGATCGGCTTCGCCGGGCCACGGGTGATCGAGCAGACCGTGCGCGAGACGCTGCCGGAAGGCTTCCAGCGCTCCGAGTTCCTGCTGAAGCACGGCGCGATCGACATGATCGTCGACCGCCGCGAGATGCGGGACAAGCTCGCCAGCCTGCTGAGCGCGCTGCTCAAGCTGCCTGCGGCATCTTGAGAAATCCGCACTTTCCGTTCAGCGTTTCGGGTTCCTGGTTGACTTGAACCTCGAATCTTGAATCCTGAGTGCAGAACGTTGAACCCAAAGCCCGAAACGCTGGGTCAGTGGCTCGAATGCATCGAGCGCCTGCATCCGAAGACGATTGCGCTCGGGCTCGAGCGCGTGGAGAAGGTGAGACAGGTGCTCGGGCTCAAGCCCGCCTTCCCGGTCATCACCGTCGGCGGCACCAACGGCAAGGGCTCCGTGTGCGCCATGCTGGAGGCGATCCTGCACCAGGCCGGTTACCGCGTCGGCTGCTATTCATCGCCGCACCTGTTGCGCTACAACGAGCGCGTGCGAATCACGCGATTGGAAGCGCGAGATGAGGAACTCGTGCGGGGATTCGCCGCGGTGGAGCGCGCGAGAGGGGATGTTCCGCTCACGTATTTCGAGTACGGAACGCTTGCCGCCGTATGGTTGTTTGCCGAGCGCCGCGTGGACGTCGCCGTGCTGGAGGTGGGGCTCGGCGGCCGTCTCGACGCGGTCAACGCTTTCGACGCCGACTGCGCGGTGGTGACTACGGTCGACATAGATCACGTGGATTTTCTCGGCGGGGACCGGGAGTCGATCGGGCGCGAGAAAGCCGGCATTTTCCGCGCCGGCCGGCCGGCGGTGTGCGCCGATGCCCGGCCTCCTGCCAGTCTCACGCGGCACGCGGTGGAAATCGGGGCTTCGTTGCTGCTGATTGAACGCGACTTCGGCGCCACGCCCAAGGCCGGGCAGTGGCAGTACTGGGGGCCGGCCGGCCGGCGCAACGCCCTGCCGCACCCCGCGCTGCGCGGCCCCTGTCAGCTCGCCAATGCAGCAGCGGCTGTCACCGCGCTGGAATGCATGCGCGAGCGCCTGCCGGTGGCAATGAACGATATTCGCGTGGGTCTCCTGCAGGTCGAGAATCCCGGCCGTTTCCAGGTGCTGCCGGGGCGGCCGGTGGTGGTCCTCGACGTGGCGCACAATCCGCAAGCGGCGCGGGCGCTGGCCGCCGGTTTAGCCGCCATGGGCGGGAAGGGGCGCACGCTGGCCGTGTTTGGCATGCTGAAGGACAAGGATATCGCTGGCGTCGTCGCAGCGACGAAGGCACAAGTGGCGCACTGGTTCATCGCGGGGCTGAACGGACCGCGCGGGGCCAGCATCACCGAGCTCGGGCCGGTGTTTGCCGCGGCTTCTGTCACCGCGGTGACACAGTGCGTGGACGTCGCCGCTGCATACGCGCAAGCCTGTGATATAGCGACGGAAAATGATAGAATTGTGGTGTTCGGGTCATTTTACACCGTGGCCGCGGTGATGCAGTTGCGAGAGCGTCAACTAACGCCTTCGGCCAGAGGTGGCATTCAGGAATATCGAGGGACTTAGGACCGATGCGAACGGCCGAGAGCGCGGCGGTATAGATGGCGCGAGCGATCAGCGACGAGGAACTTCAGCTCAAACGACGCGCAAGGCGGCGCCTGATCGGCGCCATCGTGCTGGTGACCGTCATCATCGTCGTGCTGCCCATGGTGCTCGATACGGAACCCAAACCGGTGACCCGCGATATCACCGTACGGATTCCTTCCCCGGACTCGGGGACATTCACGTCCAAAGTATTGCCTGCTCCCAAGGATGCGAAGCTTGCGTCGAAGGCGGCGGATGGCAAGGCGGCCGCCAAGCCCATCGAGGAGCGAAAGTCGGTCGCCGCATCCTCCGACCCGGCGTCGCCTGAGTCCGTCAAGGAAGCCCCCAGGGCAACAGCGAAGGAAACGCCGAAGCCGGCGAAAGCCGCTCCCGCCAAGGCGCCGAAACTGGCGGCCGCGCCCGAAGGGCAGTTTGTAGTGCAGGTGATCGCGCTCGCCGACGCGGAGAAGGCGAAACAGATGCAGACGAAGATCACCGCCGCCGGGATCAAGGCTTATACGGAAATCGTCAAGACCGCCAAGGGCGACGTGACGCGGGTGCGGGCCGGCCCGTTCGCCACGCGTGAGGCCGCGGAAACGGCGCGGGCGCAATTGAAGGCGATCGGTATGAGCGGCAATGTCACCACGCGATGAACATGATCGATATCGTCGTGCTTGCCGTCATCGGCATCTCGATCCTGCTCGGTGTGATACGGGGCCTGGTGCGCGAGGTGCTGTCCCTGGCCGCGTGGGTGGTGGCCTTCCTCGCCGCGAATCTCGCCGCGCCCGATGCTGCGCAGTTGCTGCCTGCAGGCATGGCGAGCGAGGAAATACGGCTGCTGGCAGGCTTCGCGGCCGTGTTCGTGGTGGTGTTGATCGGATTGAGCGTGCTGGCAGTGATGGCCTCGAAGCTGGTCAAGATTGCCGGTCTTGGCATGGCCGACCGCGTGCTGGGCAGCGTTTTCGGCTTGTTTCGGGGCATGCTGGTAGTGATGATCCTGGTGCTGCTGGCGGGGCTCACCTCGCTGCCGCGCCAGCCGGTGTGGCGCAGCGCGTTCCTGTGCCCCACGCTGGAGGCCTCCGCCGGTTACATCAAGCCGTGGCTGCCGGCGGAACTGTCTAAACGCATCAAGTACTAGGGGTGTCAAAGCGCGATGTGCGGAATTGTCGGGGTTGTAGCCAAGAACCAGGTCAACCAGCTGCTGTATGACGGGCTGCTGGTGCTGCAGCACCGCGGCCAGGACGCGGCGGGCATCGTTACCGCCGAAGGCGCCAATTTCCGCAGCCACAAGGGCCCTGGCATGGTGCGCGATGTGTTTCGCACACGCAACATGCGCGCCCTGGTCGGTCGATCCGGCATCGGCCATACGCGCTACCCCACGGCAGGGTCGGCCTGGTCGACCGCCGAGGCGCAGCCGTTCTACGTGAATTCCCCGTTCGGCATCGTGCTCGGCCACAACGGCAATCTCACCAACACCGAGCAGCTCAAGGTCGAACTGTTCCGGCAGGACATGCGGCACGTCAACACCAACTCCGATTCGGAAGTGCTGCTGAACGTGCTGGCGCACGAACTCCAGGAAAACGCCACCAACTACAAGCTCGACCCGGCGACGATATTCGCGGCGGTATCCGGCGTCTACCGCCGCTGCCGCGGCGCCTACGCAGTGGTGGCGATGATCGCGGGCTACGGACTGCTGGCTTTCCGCGACCCTTACGGCATACGGCCGCTCATATTCGGGCGCGCCGAGACCGGGCAGGGCTACGAGTACATGGTCGCATCGGAGAGCGTGGCACTGGATTCGCTGGGTTTCCAGGTGGTGCGCGATGTTGCCCCGGGCGAGGCGATTTTCATCGACCAGGACGGTGTTTTCTACAGCCGGCAGTGTATTCCGAGCGCCACGCTCAACCCGTGCATCTTCGAGTTCGTCTACCTGGCCCGCCCCGACTCGGTCATCGACGGCATCTCGGTCTACGAGACGCGGCTGCGGATGGGCGAGAGCCTGGCGGACAGGATCAAACGGCAGTATCGCCATCTCGACATCGACGTGGTGATCCCGATCCCGGACTCGAGCCGGCCGGCGGCGATGGAGCTGTCGAAGCGGCTCAACCTGCCGTATCGCGAGGGCTTCATCAAGAACCGCTACATCGGCCGCACCTTCATCATGCCGGGGCAGGGGATTCGCCGGAAGTCGGTGCGCCAGAAGCTCAATTCGATCGCGATGGAATTCCAGGGCAAGAACGTGCTGCTGGTGGATGATTCCGTCGTGCGCGGCAACACCAGCCGCGAGATCGTGCAAATGGCGCGTGAGTCGGGAGCGCGCAGGGTGTTTTTTGCCTCCGCCGCGCCCCCGGTGCGCTTTCCCAACGTCTACGGCATCGACATGCCGACGCGCGAGGAACTGATCGCGACCGGCCGCAGCGACGCCGAGATCGCGCGCGAGATCGGCTGCGACGAGCTTATTTACCAGGAACTCGATGCGCTGCGGCAGGCCGTGCGCAGCGTCAATCCGGCGGTCGCCAACTTCGAGGACTCCTGTTTCAGCGGGGTCTACGTCACCGGCGACGTCACCAAGGAATACCTGGACGGCGTCGAGGCGCAGCGGCGGGACGGCGCCAAGATGTCCGACATGGAGGCGGAAAGCGCCCAGCTCGATCTCGGCCTCGAGACTGTCGAGTGATTCCTGATTGTTTGACAATCCTCCGGGTCCGGAGTAACTTTCCATCCGCGCCGATTTGAGGTTCAGCTTGCGGGCGCGTTATAAGTGCAGCTAAAGCGACGGGAAAACCCGGTCCGCGCTAGCTGGCCGGGTTTTTTATTGGAGCGAGATCATGAAGAGCGGCTTCACTACGACGATCCTTCATTCCGATCTGGAATCTCCGATCGAGCATTTTTCCGTTCACAAGCCGATGCACGCCGCGGTGGCGTTCGGCTACCCCGATGCGCGCGATCTGGCGAAGGTGTTCAAGGGCGAGCTCCCCGGTTATGCCTATGGCCGCCAGGGCAACCCGACCACGGCCGCTCTGGAAGTCAAGATCAGCAAGATGGAAGACGGCATTGCCACCGCCTGCTTCAGCACCGGCATGGCCGCCATTGCCGCGACCTTCATCGCGCTGTTGCGCGCCGGCGATCATGTCGTGTCGAGCTCGTTCCTGTTCGGCAATACCAACAGCCTGTTCGGCACCTTCAATACGCTGGGCTTCGAAATAGGCTTTGTCGATGCTACCGACGTGGAGAACGTGGCCCGGGCGATCCGGCCCAACACCCGGCTGGTATTCGTGGAAACCATCGCCAACCCGCGCACCCAGATCGCCGACCTGGCGCGCATCGGCGAACATTGCGCCAGGCACGGCTTGCTCTACGTGGTGGATAACACGATGACGTCGCCCTATCTGTACCAGCCGAAGCGGCACCAGGCCGGCCTGAGCATCAATTCACTGACCAAGTATATCGGCGGTCACGGCAATGCGTTGGGCGGCGCAGTAACCGATACCGGCCTGTTCGACTGGACGCGCTTTGCGAACATCTACGACAACTACAAGAACGCGAAGCCCGCCCTGTGGGGGATACAGCAGATACGCAAGAAGGGACTGCGGGACGTGGGCAGCACGCTCGCCGCCGAACCTGCTCACCGCCTTGCGACCGGCGCCGAAACATTGGCGTTGCGGATGGAGAAGTCCTCCGCCAATGCGCTGCAACTTGCGCGCTTCCTGGCCCGGCATCCCAAAGTGACAAGAGTCTACTACCCGGGCCTGAACGATCACCCGCAGCACCGGCTCGCCAGCGAGTTTTTCAGGAGCTATGGGGCATTGGTGAGCATCGAGCTGGCGAACGGCATTGACTGTTTCGATTTCCTCAACCGGTTGCAGCTCGTGATTTCATCCAGCCACCTGGGCGACAACCGGACGCTTGCGATCCCGATTGCCCATACGATCTATTGGGAAATGGGACCGGAGCGCCGCGCCGAGATGGGCATTGCCGACTCGCTCATACGGCTGTCGGTAGGCATCGAGGACCTCGATGACCTGATCGGCAATTTCACGCAGGCGCTGGCGCAAGCCTAGCTCGCTCGACCGCGTCAGGGCCTGCCGCCGCCACGGACGGCGGGCATCGCGCGCAGGTTCCCGCCGGCGTGAGCGCGCACGCCGCCGCTCGCGTGACCGCCGGTCGCGCGCGGCACATGCGTCGGAGCGCTTGCCGCAGCCCGGGGTGTCACGAAATTTTCGCGTATCAAGCTGCGCGGTTCCGCGCGCTGAGCGGGTTCCGATTCGCGCCGCGGCGCGGCCCGCGCGCGCTCTGCCGAAGGGTATGGCCGCGCGTCGGAGCGTGCGACGGTTGCCGGAGCAACCGGGCGGGGCGTAGCGCCGCGGAAGGGCGTTACGACAGCCGGTCGTGGTTCGGGGCCCCGTGATTGCAATTGCTGGTTTTCCGATTGCGCGCTGCGCACAGGTAAACGATTGCCCGGCTGCGGCGCGACACGCTCGGAACGCTCGGGACGGGGCTTCGGCGCGGCGGGCAGCGAACGCGTCTGCGGAGCGACGTTTCGGGATTCCGGCTGCGCGCTGTGCTCGCGCTGGGTAACGGGCCTGGAGCGCTCGTTGCCGCGGGTGGCCGGAGTCTGGCTGGACGGCTGGCGAGTTGCAGCGTGACGGTAGGGGACGCCCCGGCGATGCACCGGGTCGTGCTGCCAGCGTACCGGACTGGTGTTCGATGGGGCCGGCACGTGGTGGGCCATCGAGCGGCGATCCACGTGGACGGGATGCCGGTGCTTGGCAGGTACGACCTTTACGTGGTGGTGATGCCAGTCAAAGTGGCCGAAGAAGTATCCCGCTGATATCACGATTCCGCTGCCCCAGAAGAAACCCGGCCAGTACCCGGGCCCGACGTAATAACCTGCCGGCGGACCCCAGTAGACGGGCGGATAGGCCGGCCACGACCACGCGCCGTAGACCACGGCCGGGTTGTAATAGGGGACATAGACGACCTGCGGGCCGGCAGGCTCGATCAGGATGTGCTCATCTTGCCGCACTACCCGCATCTGCTCGCTCGAACCGAGATTGCCGGCGGCTGCGGCCCGCTGGCGCAGACCCTGTATGGATTCCATCACCTGCGGTTCCTGAACGATGAACGCCTCGCCCAACCGCTGGGTCCAGTCGAGTTGCTCGTCCATTCTGTGCAGGACCTGCGGGAATGCCACCAGGGACTTGACGCTGGGGTCCCACTCCATCGGTTCTACGGCGCGCACCGCGTCCTGGCCTTGCAGATGATTATTCGAGCGCGACCAGCGCGCCGCCTGTACCACTTCGAGCGGGTAGGTCGCCGCCATCAGGATGTGCGACAGCAGGGGATCGGGATAAAGCGCAATCGGGGCGAGCATCTGGTCGAGCTCTTCCTGCCTGAACGCAGAACGATCCTGGGCAAACGCGGCCGAGGCCGTCAGAGCCACGGCGAGCATTCCGGAGACTACCGACCTGAGGATGACTTTCATGGCGATGTCCTCCTGACTATTTCAACGCAGGAGACGCCCGGGCGCACGTTATAAAGTGTAAGAAATCGTGTCAGGGCGACGTGGCCGCGCAAGTGGGGTTGGATGGGGCCACACAATCAGAGACTTATGCGGGGCTCGATAGCAGGGCAGCGGGGCAGGGCTCTACCTGCTACCCGCCTGCTACCGAGTCCCGCGATTCCCGCCAAACCTTCGAGCCGGTCGGACCACCGGTGGCGCCTTGAATATCGCGTCGTGGCCCTTTCACGGCGGTAAGGTGTTTTCCCGCCTCTTGAAACTCGCTCTAGAGCAGCTCGGCCTTGCATCCCCCGCTGTCGCAACGCAGATAGCCGCCGCGCTCGTACCAGTCGTTGAGCACCCAGCGCTCGCAGCGATGCCCGTCCAAGACGTGCGCGTGCCGCGCGGGCCGGTGGGTGTGGCCGTGGATGAGCCGCGGATAGTCGTGCTGGCGCAGCGCCTGCTCGACGGCGGCGGGCGTGACATCCATGATGTCCGCCGCCTTGGCCTGCTTGCTCTTCTCGCTCTGCGTCCGCATGCCGAGCATCTGCTGCCGGCGCGCCGGCAGCGGCTGGGCCAGGAACCTGCGCTGGTTGTCCGGGTCGTGCGCGTAGACGCGGAATTTCTGGTACTCGGCGTCGTCGGTGCACAGCGTATCGCCGTGCATGACGAGCGTGCGGGTGCCGTAGAGGTCGAGCAGGGTGGGATCCGCGAGCAGTCGCGCGCCGCAGCGCGCCATGAAGGCCGGCCCGACCAGCACGTCGCGATTGCCGTGCATGAAGTAAAGCGCGATGCCTTTGCCGCTCAGTTCACCCAGGGCGTCGGCGATCGCGGCATTGAACGGGTCGCCAAGATCGTCGTCGCCCACCCAGTACTCGAAGAGGTCGCCGAGGATATAGAGCGCCTGCGCCTGCGGCGCGGTATCCCTCGCGAATGCGAAGAATACATCGATGATGCGCGGCCGCTCGGGAGCGAGGTGCAGGTCGGAGACGAAAATGCTGTGCGGCATAGGATTCGGGAATCAGGATTCAGGATACAGTGAAGACCCGGCACGTCATCGCTTCTGCCGTTCACCGAATCCCGAATCCTAAATCCTGAGTCCTGTATCTAGACCACTTCCGCGCGCTCGATGATGACGTCCTGCACCGGCACGTCCTGATGCATACTCCGCGCGCCGGTCTTGACGCTTTCGATCCCGTCCACCACCTCGGTGCCGCCAGTCACCTTGCCGAACACGCAGTAACCCCAGCCCTGCGCCGATGCGGACTTGTAGTCGAGGAAGGCGTTGTCGGCGACGTTGATGAAGAACTGCGCGGACGCCGAGTGCGGGTCCGAGGTGCGCGCCATGGCGACGGTATAGCGGGCGTTCTTGAGCTGATTGTCGGCTTCGTTTCGCACCGGGGCGCGCGTCGGTTTCTGCTTCATGCCCGGCTCGAAGCCGCCGCCCTGGATCATGAAGCCGGGGATGACGCGGTGAAAGACGGTCTTGCTGAAGTGGCCGCTATTCACGTATTCGAGAAAGTTGGCGACGGTCGCGGGGGCGCGCTTGTCGTCGAGTTCGATCGTGATGGTACCGTGATTGGTGTGTAGTTTGACCATGGGGCGGGTGATGGGTGATGAGGGATGGGTTAGATGGTCATGGCCCGGAAAGCGGGCTACACCATTGTTACTTCCTGGCGGGCTTCGCGGCCGCTTCCTGGACCTTTGCTGACTCGATAATGATGGGCTTGACCGGCACGTTTTGATGCCCCGCCGGTCCCGGGCCGGTCTGCACTTTCACGATACGCTCGACCACGTCCATGCCCTTCACTACCTTACCGAACACGGCGTAGCCATGGCCTTCCTGCGTCGGGAATCGGAAATTGAGCGAGTTGTTGTCCGCAACGTTGATGAAGAACTGCGCCGTGGCCGAATGCGGGTCGGGCCGGCGCGCCATCGCCAGCGTGCCGGTGGCGTTCCTGAGCCCGTTGCCGGCCTCGTTGCGGATCGGCGCGCGCGTCGTCTTCTCCTTGAAATCCGCCGTGAAACCGCCGCCCTGGATCATGAAACCCGGGATGACGCGGTGGAAAACGGTGCCGTCGTAATGACCGTCCTTGACGTACTGCAGAAAATTTTCGACCGTCAGCGGCGCCTTCTCGACGTCAAGCTCGACGACGATGGTCCCCAGCGTGGTCTTGAGTTCGACCTGCGGATTCGCCGCTCCCGCGTGCAGGGAAAAGATCAACGAGAATATAGCGACAAGGGTCCTGAGCATGGGCATAAGTAAATCCTGGAATGAACAAAACTGTGAGCCAGCCGCTTCAGCTGCCGGCCCTTTCCTGCTGGATGAGCCATTTGTCGCCTGCTTTCACCATCACCAGCGTCTTGGCGCTGGTGACCTTGAGCTCATCCGAGCGGTAATGCTGGTGGAAGGTCACCGTGACCCGGCCATCCTTGTTGAACGACACCTTCGGGGATTCAATTTCAACCGCGATCCTGCGCGGTTTCACCATTCGCGCCTTGCGTTGCGACTCCCAGTCGTCTCGGGACATTCCCCCGGGCGTCTGGAAATCACTCGCGTAATGCGCGAGGTAGCCGCTGACGTCGTTGTCCGACCACGCTTTAGCCCAGCCGGTGACCGCAATCAGCACCGCGTCCGGGTCCTGCGCGGATTCGCCGGCTGGCGCAGACCTGGTCGTGGCGACAGCCGCGGGCGTCATGGCGGCAGCAGGCTTGGCCGGGCGCGGACTGTCCGGGAAGAGTTTCTGGATGAGGTTCAGCTTGGTTTGCGCCGCTGCGTTGCCGCGATCGAGCTGCAACGCCTTGTCGTAGGCCTGGCCCGCCATCTTGGCGTAGATGTCGCCGAGGTTCTCGTGCGCGGTGGCATAGTTCGGGTGCGCGCGTATTGCCATTTCGAGCGCGGAGCGTGCCTTGTCGTACTGGCCTTGCGAGGCGTAGAGCACGGCCAGGTTGTTGTAGGGCTCCGGCAGCTCGGGAAAATCCTGCGTCAGCTCAGTGAAGACCGTGATCGCGTCGTTGGGCTTGTTCTGGTCGGCAAGGATCATCCCCTTGAGGAAGCGCCCGCGCGCGTCCTTGGGCTGAGTCTTGAGGTAGGCATTGACGCGGTCGAGCGCTCGGTCGAGCTGTTTCTGCTTGAAAAGCTGATTGGCTTCCTGCAGGCCATCGCCTTGCGCTAATGCCGGCGTAATGGCCAGAAGGCCGGTAAGCAGCGCGGCAACAGTCACGATCTGGTGCGCGGCAGTGCAAGGCATATGCTATACTTTTCCGAAAATATCAGCAGCTTAGCAACGAAATCCTCGAAATTCTACCAAGAACAGCGGGTATTTCAAACTCCGCATATCAGCCGCGCCGCTGGCACAATTCCCGCCTGCTTCGACCGGCGATCAATAGACTCCCGAAGCTGGCCAGGATGCCGGCCTGAACGCGCACCGGGTGGAACCGTGCTCAAGATCTACAACTCGCTGACCCGCGACAAGCAGGAGTTTTTCCCGATTGAGGCGGGGAAGGTCCGCATGTACGTCTGCGGCATGACCGTCTACGACTACTGCCACCTCGGGCACGCGCGGGTGATGGTGGTGTTCGACGTGGTTCGGCGCTGGCTGCGCGCCCTGGATCTCGAGGTGGTATACGCGCGCAATATCACCGATATCGACGACAAGATCATCAAGCGCGCGCAGGAGAACCGGGAGCCGGTCGAGGCGCTTACCGCGCGCTTCATCCAGGCCATGAACGAGGACGCGGACGCGCTGGGCATCGAGCGGCCGGACGCGGAGCCGCGCGCCACCGCGCACGTTGCCGGCATGCTCGACATGATCCGGCAGCTCGAGGGCCGCGGCCTTGCCTACCAGGCGGCGAACGGCGACGTCAATTACTCGGTGCGCAAGTTTCCCGAGTACGGCAAGCTGTCCGGCAAGTCGCTCGACGACTTGCGCGCCGGCGAGCGCGTGGAGGTGGATGTCACCAAGCAGGACCCGCTCGACTTCGTACTGTGGAAAAAGGCGAAGGAGGGCGAGCCGTCGTGGGACTCGCCGTGGGGCAGGGGGCGGCCCGGCTGGCACATCGAGTGCTCGGCAATGTCGAGCGCGCTGCTCGGCCGGCATTTCGACATCCACGGTGGCGGGCAGGACCTGCAGTTCCCGCATCACGAGAACGAGATCGCGCAGTCGGAAGGCGCGCACCAGGAAAAATTCGTCAACACCTGGATGCACAACGGCTTCGTGCGCGTGGACAATGAAAAGATGTCCAAGTCGCTCGGCAACTTCTTTACCGTGCGCGACGTGCGCGCGAAATTCGATCCCGAAGTCATTCGTTTCTTTATCGTTCGCGCGCACTATCGGAGCCCGATCAGCTATTCCGATCAACATCTCGATGACGCGAAGCAGGCGCTGACGCGGCTCTATACCGCGTTGAAGGACCTGAAGGCGAA
>Ga0137313_1000465_pt1 | contig 12948 bp, 9 predicted proteins | sample EasRivERMZT166_2_FD_102287 | JGI IMG/M metagenome (GOLD analysis project Ga0137313, IMG submission 102287) | Soil microbial communities from meander-bound floodplain in the East River, Colorado, USA - East River MetaG ERMZT166_2 | ecosystem: Environmental > Terrestrial > Soil > Floodplain ...
TCCTTCAGGAACGCGAAGCGGGCCTCGGACGCGAGATAGCTCCGCATCACGCCGGCCGTGTCGGTGGCGGCCATCAAGCCCCAGTACGACGGCGAGGCGCGAACGTAGTACCCGCTCGCGAAGAACGTCTGATAGATCGCCTCGATCCCCTCGACGTCCCGTGGCGGCAGAGGCAGCCCGCGCGTCTTGACCAGCAGGTTCTTGATGGCCGCCAGCGTCTTCTCGTACAGCGGCCGGCTGCTGTCCGAATTGGCGAAGGCCTTGAAGATGTCGGACACGCTCGACGCCGCACTAAGGCCGGCCGGCCTCGGCTTTGCGAAGAGCAGCGCCACGAAGTCCGCCCGGTCCGCGGCCAGCTCGAAGAGCGCCTTGTACATGAGCTGCAGATCCAGATTGCCGCGGCGGACGTCGAAGATCACCGCGAGAGGCGGCCTGAGCGCCGCCATGTAGGTGTAGTTCTGCTCCGGCCCGACGCCCAGGTAGACGCCACCCGGTTTCACCCGCGCCACGAGATCCGGGATGACGTGCTGCATCCCCACTTCGTTGGACGTGAGGTTGGTGATGTCGGCGGACCGGAAGTAGCCGCCGGGCTCGGATGACTCCTGACTGAGCGCCCAGAATTCCTGATCGGTGAGGCGCGCCGGCAGGCCTGTCGGCGCCTGCGGCGCGGCAACCAGCAATGCGAGCACGAAAGCCGCATAACGCATGGACGGCGACATCATAGCCGGGTCTCAAGACCCGGCCTCCAGGAACACAGTTGGCCAGCGTCAGCGCGTTCCGCGCACCTCGGCACCGCGGAACTCCGGCACCTCGGAACCAACACGGGCCTTATCGCGATCGTGCGTTGACGTCGCTGTAGTTGCGCAGCCGGCCGGCTTTGAAGTCGGTGATGAAGGACGCGATGGGATCGAGCGCGGTGGCGCGGCCGTCGGACCACGTCCGCGGACCGTTGTAGCCGTACCGCGAGGACACCGACCGGATGAACACGCTCTGCTCGTTCACCGGCAGCGCGGCGACGTTGGCGGCAAACCGGTCGAAGAGCAGATCCATGAACAGGTACTGCTCGACGTTCGACACGTAGAACGCCGAGACGGTGGCGCCCCGCTCCGTCACATACTGGCCGACCGCCTTGAGCGCCTTCGGCCCCGCGAAGTTCCCGACGACGGGGACGATGAGGTTCTTCTCCTGCAGGGCCTTGACGACCTTGAAGAGCTCTTCCGAGGCGAGATAGCCGCGCGGCTGCCCGTCCCAGTCCGTCTGCATCTGCAGCTCTTCGAACGACGGGAAGTTCGAGCTCCCGATGCCGTACGTGCGGCTGCCGCCGATGCCCGACGGCGCGGTCGTGTACCGGATCCCCGGCCCTTCCCAGAAAAACGCGAAGTAGATGCCTTGCATCTGCTCGAGATCCTCGGCACTGAGCGTGAAGCCGTGCCGGCGCGTGAGGTGTTCGCGGATGGCCGCGAGGTTGCGCGCGTATTCCGCCTGGTATTCCTGGTCGCTCATCTGCACGCGCGCGAACGCCGTGAAGATCTCGACGGCCGTCGAGTTGGCGGTGAGCCCCGCCGGGCGCCGCTTCGAGAACAACCGCGAAATGAACTCCGCGCGGTCGGCCGAGAGCTCGAACAGCGCCTTGTACATCAGGTGCGTGAGCAGATTGCCGCGCCGGATGTCCACGATGAAGGCCATGCGCGGCCGGGTGGCCGCGATGTAGGTGAAGTTCTGGTCGGGCGCGACACCCAGGTACACGCCGCCCGGGGCAACGCGCTGCGTGAGCTCGGGAACCACGAACTGGAACGTGTGCTCGTTCGAGACGAGATTCTCGGAACGGAAGTACCCGGCCGGCTCCGACAGGTCCGCGGACAGCCGCCAGAACGCGGCGTCGCTGAGCCGCGACGGGATCGACGGCTTGCCGCGCTGATCGAGCGCCGCCGGCGAGGCCGTCGCCCACACGAGCAGCGCCACCAGCGTGGGCGCCGCGAGCAGACGAAATCTCCGCATGTCTGACACTTTACCGCGCCAGGGCCCGGCGCGCGATCGGCCGGCCGCGAGTGAGCACATCCGGGTAGGTGGTGACCCGGCCCGCGCCGGCGTCCCGGATGAGCGACGACATCGAGTCGAGGAGGGTCACCGACCGGGACCCGCCCGTGAACTGGCAGCGGGTGAAGCAGGCGCGGATCAGGGTGCTCGTCGGGTCGATCGGCAGCGCCGCGAGGTTGCCCGCGAACTCGGACCAGAGCCGATCCTGAAACAGATACTGCTCCACGTTGGACACGTAGAACGCGGTGACGGTCGCGCCGCGCGCGCGCACGAACCGGCCGATGGCCCGGAGCGCCGTCGGCCCCGCGAAGTTGCCCACCACGGGCACGATCAGGTTGTTGTCCGAGAGGGCTTTCACCACGCGGAAGGCCTCTTCGGATCCCAGGTAGGCGCGATTGCGCCCCTGGCCGTCCGTCGCCATCTGCAGGTCCTGGTACGACGGATACCGGGCGCGCATCTGGCCGCTCGTCGAGTACGAGAGCGCCGGCCCGCCCGAGTAGAACGCCTGCATCACCCGCACGATGCCGGCTTCGTCCACCTCGTCGAGCGGGAAGCCGTGGCCGTCACGCAGCGTGCCGAGCACGGCGGCGCGCGTCTCGTCGAACAGCTCGAGGCTCGGCGGCACCATCGTGTAGGCGGCGAACATCTGCTCGGCGCTCGAAGACGGCCCGAGGCCGATCGGGCGCGGCCGCGCGAACAGGCGTGACAGAAACTCGGCCCGATCCACCGACAGCTCGAACAGCGCCTTGTACATCAGGTGCAGCTGGAGGTTGCCGCGCCGGATGTCGGTGATGAAGGCCAGGCCGGGCCGGAGCGCGGCGAGATACGTGAAGTTCTGGTCGGGTCCGACGCCCAGATAGACGCCGCCCCGCTTCACCGTGCGTTCGAGATCGCCGATGACGTCCTGGAAGGCGTCTTCGTTGGAAACAAGGTTGTCCGACCGGAAGAACCCGCTCGGCTCCGAGAAGGTTTCAATCAGCCGCCAGAACTCGGCGTCGTCAATTCGCGCCGGCAGGTCGGCGGGACGGCCGTAGACGCCCGGCGGCGGCGTCAGCGCCAGCGCAACCAGGACTGCGACGAGGACGTAGTGGGCCGGACGTCGGACGTTCACGACGCACCCTCAGTGGCGGAACGACACCGCCTGAAGGGGCAGCTTGCAGTTGCTGGTCTCGTTCTGCATCGAGCCGAGCGAGTTGACGAGCCCGCCGCCGCCTCCCCCGCCGCCCTGCGACGAGCGGATGAAGGTGCTCCGCGCGTCGAGCGGCAGGCTGGCGACGTTGGCGCAGAACGTGTACCAGAGGCCGTCCTGGCTGAGGTACTGCTCGACGTTCGAGAGGTAGAAGGCCGCGACAGTCGCGCCCTTGTCTTTGAGATATTTGCCGACCGCCCGCAGCGCCTTACTGCCGCCGAAGTTGCCGACCAGCGGCACGAACAGGTTCTTCTCGTGCAGGTCCTTGAGGACCTTGTACAACTCCTCGCTGGCGAGGAAGCTGCGGCTGTTATTGGCGCCGTCAGTGGCAATCATCAGATCGCCGTAGGTCGCCATGTTGCCGCCGCCGCGCCCGTTGCTTTGCGACGAGTTGTATGTGATGCCCGGGCCATACCAGTAGAAGTTGTAATAGACGTACTCGACGCCGTCGAGGTCCTCTTTGCCGAGCGGCAGCCCGCGCTTCTTGGTGAGGTGATCCTTGATGGCCTGCAGGTTTTCCTTATAGGCCGCCTCGGGCAGCGTCGGGTTCTTCGCCTGGTCCCAGTACGCGTTGATGAGCTCGGTCGCGCTGGACTTGGTCGTGAGGTGTTCCGGCCGCTTCTTGGTGAACAGCCTGGACATGAAGTCCGCCCGGTCGGCCGACATCTCGAAGATCGCCTTGTACATCAGGTGCGTGTGCAGGTTGCCGCGACGGACGTCCGTGATGAACACCATCTTCGGCTTGAGCGCCGCGATGTAGGTGAAGTTCTGCTCCGGCCCCACGCCCATGTAGACGCTGCCCTGCGGCGCGCGCTGCAGGAGGTCCGGAATGATCCACTGGAACCAGAGCTCGTTCGACAGCAGGTTGTCGGATCGGAAGAAACCGCCGGGCTCGGAGAGCTCCTCGATCAGCTTCCACCAGTCGGCGTCGGAGAGCCGCGACGGCAGCGTGTCGGCGGCCCGGGCGACGAGAGCGGCCGCGGGCGGCTGCGCGAACAGCCCCAGGGCCAGGACAAAGACCAGTCCGGCAGCGAACAGGCGATGGGTGCGCATAGGTTTGGTGGCGAATCGTACCACGGCCTCAACGAGCTTTCACCACGAAGGCCACGAAGGTCTCGAAGGAAGCAACTTCGGGACAATGAGAGCCTGGCGACACGCGAGAGGACGTGAGCCGGCGGCCGGATGAGCCCGGCGCAAGGACACTGGCTCATCCGTCCGACGGCTCACGTCCTCTCGCAAGGCGGCCTTTGGCCGCCCGGCGGGCTCCGCCCGCCGGTGTCGCCAGGCTCGTAGCCCTTTGTGAGCTTCGTGGTGAGGTCTTGGCTACCGTCCGCGGGCGCGATCGATGCCGGCCCGGAGGGCCTGCATCAGCGCGTCCGACCCGGTGAAGAGGGTCTCCGGGAATCGGGTACTGGCAATCATGTCGCTGTAGATCGGCCCGCTCCGGTAGAGGTTCAACCCGAGGCCGGCGAAGTACTGGAGCCGCAGATTGCGATCGGTGTTGATGACGGCGTCGGCGAGCCACGGCGCCAGGTCGGCCTTCTGGCCGGCATACGTCGAGAACAGCTCGACGGCCGAGTTGAACCCGATCTCCCGCAGCGACTGCGAGACCTCGGCGTACTGCGGGCTCGAGAGCTTCGCTTCCATCTCGTCGAGGTTGATCACCGTCGGCTCGACCTGGCCCATCACGACGAGGTCGTAGCCCTGGCCGTTGTTGGTGTTGCCCCAGACGACCGCGTTGGGGAACGCCTCGAAGAATGTGCCGACCTCGCTCTTCACGGCCTGCGGGTTGCTCTCGTAGAGCTGCACGAACAACGTGACCACGCCGCCCGGATTGAGGTGCTCCTTGACGAGCTGGAAGAACTCGCGGCTGTAGAGCGTGGCCGCGCCCTTCACCCACGGGTCGAGCGGGTCCGACGTGATCGCGTCGAACTTCTCGTTCGTCGTCAGCAGGAAGTGCCGCGCGTCGTCGATGTGAATCTTGACCTTCTTGGTGTTCGTGACGACGTTGTAGTTGTGCTGGCCGAAGTACTTGGCGACCGACTCCGGCACGAGCGGCTCGATTTCCGCGATCGTCACGCTCTCGACGGTCGGGCCGATGCTGACCGCGCCGGCCGTGACGCCCGCGCCGCACCCGATCACGAGCGTCTTCGTCGGCTTCTTCGGGATGAGATGCGTGATGTGGCCGAGCATCCGCTGCAGGCGCATGTCCTGCGGCTCGCTCGACGCCTGCACCTTGCCGGCGTTGTGGTAATTGCGCACGCCGCTGGTGAGCTCCGACACCGCCACGAAGGCGTTCAGGCCCTCACCCGTGTAGATGATGTTGCTCTGGTTGAGCCACGTCGCGGAGTAGCGGCCGTACGCGATGAGCAGGCCCGGCACCTCCGGGATGCCCCTAGCGAGCAGACCCGCGGCGCCCGTGGCGAGAATCAGGAGGATCGTCACGGCCCACTGCATCCTGCCCTTGCCCGACTCCCCCGCCGCCACCGGCGCGAGGAGCATGAGGCCGGAGATCGCCGAGAGGACGATCAGCACCATCTGGGTCTTTGGCGTGCCGACGTTCTGCACGAGGATGAGACCCGTGACCACCGACCCCAGAATCGCGCCGACGGTGTTCGCGGCGTACACGCCGCCCACGAGCCGGCCGGGATCCTGACCCGGAGCAGCGACGGAGGCGAGCGCCAGCGGGAAGCTCGCGCCCCACAGGATCGCGCCCGGCAGCACCACCCAGAGGCAGCGCGCCATGTCGAGCTGGTAGTTGAACCACATGCCGGACGACTCCGGCAGCGCGGCCGTGATGGCGGGGTTGATCGGCCAGAACGGCAGCGAGGCCGTCAGCATGTAGGCCGCCCACGCGAGCGCGCCGCAGATCGCCATCTGGCTCCAGCCGAGCGCCACGCGCGGGTTGCGCACGCCGCGCGCGATCGCCGCGCCGAGGCTGCTGCCGATGCCGAGGCCGAACAGGAACACGGCCAGGATCAACGAGAACGTGTAGACCGTCGCGCCGAACATCAGCGACAGCAGCCGGGTCCAGATCACCTGCGCGGAGAGCGCCGTCATCCCGGAGATCGCAATCGTGATGTACACCGCGCGAGCACCGGGCGCCTGGACCAGCACCGCGGTGTCCTTGCTCTCTTCGGCCGCCTCGTACGGCGTGACCCTGGCGAGCAGCAGGGCGACGACGGCGACCGTCAGGTTCAGGACGACCGCGGCATAGGTCGCAATCGCCATGTCGTACAGCCGCAGCAGGTAGAAGCCGGCCAGCAGGCTCCCCATCACCGCGCCGAAGATGTTGCCGCCGTAGAAGAAGCCGAGCCACGACACGCCCTGGGGCGACGTCTTCACCCAGCGCGCGATCGCGGGCAGCGTGGCGCCCATCAACAGCGTGGGCGGCAGCAGGCAGATGGCCGCGAAGATCGCACGGACCCAGACCGACCCGCCCGTGACGGCAGTGTAGATGTTGCTGACGACGGGCATCCCGAAGAGCAGGAGGAGCCCCATCACGCCGATGCCCAGCTCGAGGAACGCGTAGATCCGGAGGGGGTGCTGCTTCGCGTCGATGTACCGCGGCAGCAGGAAGCTCCCGAGGCACATACCGCCCATGAACGTCCCCAGGAGGACCCCCAGGGAGACGGCCGACGAGCCCACGACGAGCTGAAGCAATTGGAGCCAGACCACCTCATAAATGAGCGCGGCACAGCCGCTCCCCACGAACAGGGCCAGGAGGACCGGCAGGTACGGCGGAGCGGTATCGACAGTCTGGGTCGTTCGATCGGACATGGGTTGGTGATCCTATAACAGGGCTTAAGATCCGGCCTATTCGGAGGGTGCCATGAGATTGAGGGTCGGAATCGTCACCGCGGTCCTGCTTATTACGCCTCTTGCCGCCCAGTCCGTTGCACCGGCCATCGAGTCCATCCGGCAGGACGACCTGAAGGCCGACCTGTACTTTCTGGGGTCCGACGCCATGCGCGGGCGGCTCACAAATACGCCGGAAAACCTCATTGCTTCCGAATGGGTCAAGGCCCGGTTCCAGCGGATGGGCCTGGCGCCTGCCCTGCCCGGCTATTTCCAGACCTACGACCTGATGACGGTCACGCTCGGGTCCACCAACAGTTTTGCCGTCCTCGAGCGATCGGGCTCGGACGTGTCGTCGCGGGGCACGGTCAACCATGGCGAGGGCTTCACGACGCAGCGGTTCAGTGCCACCGCCGAAGCGACCGGCCCGGTCGTGTTCGCCGGCTACGGCATCCGGTCCAAGGATCCCGCGCACGACGACTACCGCGATGCGTCGCTAATCAAAGGCGCCGTGGTCCTCGTCCTCGACCACGAGCCAGGCGAGCGCGACGAGACCAGCCCATTCGACGGCGTCGTCACGTCAGACGCCGGCGGCGCGCTGCGCAAGGCCCAGGCCGCGCAGGCGGCGGGCGCCGCTGCGATTCTGTACGTCTCGGACGTCCACAATCATCCGGGGACGGCCGGCGGCACGAACGCGGGCGGCAACTTCTGGCCGCAGCAGCCGTCGCGCCTGGGCACCTACTCCCTGGCCGGATGGATGGAGAGCATCCGCATCCCCGCCGCGCAGATCTCGCCGGTCGTCGCGGATCGTCTGGTGAAGGGCACAGGACGGAGTCTTGAAGAACTGGCCAAGACCGCGGATGCACCCGGCGGGGCTACCAACGTACGCCTGCCCGGCCTCGAGATCGAGATCAAGACCAGCGTCGTCCGGCGGCGCGTGCCCGATCGCAACGTGCTGGCGATGATCGAAGGCAGCGACCCGAAGCTGCGCAATGAGTGGGTGGTCGTCTCGGCACACTTCGATCACGACGGCGCGACCGAAACCACAATCATGAACGGGGCCGACGATGACGGGTCGGGGACGGTCGGCTTGCTGGAGATCGCCGAAGCGTACGCGCTGGCGGCGCAGGCGGGACGGCGTCCGCGGCGATCCGTCCTGTTCGCCGCGTTCAATTCCGAGGAACGCGGCCTGCTCGGCGCGTGGGCATACACCCTTCAACCCACCGTCCCGCTCGATCGCATCGTCGCCGTCCTGAACATGGACATGATCGGACGCAACGAGGAAGTGCCGGCGCCTCCCCCGCCCGCGCAACCCGGCGCTCCCGGCGCGCCGCCCGCGGGCCGAGGCGGTGGCGGCGGCCGGTTCAACGGACTCGACCCGCAGACGGCCGAATCCAATAACAACGCGCTCAACATCATCGGGGCCGTGCGCAGCCCGGACATGCGCGCGGCCGTCGAGCGCGCCAACGGCGCGCAGAAGCTCGACATCCGGTACCGGTATGACAACAACGTGTCGCAGCTCATGCGCCGCAGCGACCATTGGCCGTTCATCCAGCACGGCGTCCCCGGCATCTGGATCTTCACCGGCCTGCACCCGGACTACCACACCGTCAACGACGACCCCGAGCGCATCAACTACGTGAAGATGGAGAAGATCCTGAAGCTCACCTATCAGATGAGCTGGGATCTGGCGCAGGCGGACGGCCGGCCGAAGCTGTTGCCGCGCAAATAGGTCTCACCACGAAGGTCACGAAGGTCTCGAAGGACTGACTGCTGGCGGTCAGAAGCCCGGCGTGCACCTGAGATCCGAGCGAGCCGGGTGGCGAGAGCCATGTGGGCACTGCTGATGCGGCTCTCGCCACCCGGCTCACTCGGATCTCGGGCGGCCAACGGCGTGCGGGCGGGCCCTTGGCCCGCCCGCACGCCGGGCCCTTCGTGTTCTTCGTGATCTTCGTGGTGAGGTCTTGCAACCAACCGGGAACCAGAGGCTGGCGTCAAACGTATCGGGTTTAATAACTGGAGTTGTATGTCGTTCTTCTCGAAGCTGATTGGCAAGAGTGAGCCGCCCAAGCCGCGCGTCCGCGTGTGTGTCGAGTGCGGGATGCCCGTGGCCGAGCATAAAGACTGGTGTTCGATTCTGCGCGGTCAGATCGAGATGGAGCAGGCCCGCCAGGGCCGCTCGCCCGTCAAGACGTAGATCGGTTCGCGGCGGCCTGAAGGCCGCCGCCTACGTACGTCCGCGCGTCCGGAACGGGTGCAGCAACTGCCGGAACCACCCGCGCGGGAGGGGCCGGTCCCCCACCAGTCCGTAAGCCGACGGCCACCGATCGGGCAGGTGGTACGTGCCGAACATCAAATCCCAGACAGGCGTGTGCACCGCGAAGTTCGTGTCCACGGCGTCGCGCTCGGCCGCGTGGTGCCAGTGGTGGAACGCTGGTGTCGCCACTACCCGGCGGATCCCCCGCAACGGCCATCGGACGTTGGCGTGGATGAACGTCGCCTGCGCGGCGACGATGAACACGTACACGTACAACGCGTCTCGCGAGAATCCCAGCACGAAGATCGGCACGTACGAGAGTCCGCGCGTGACGATGACGTCCACGAGGTGGAGGCGCGAGCCGGCCAGCCAGTCCATTCGCTCCGTCGAGTGGTGCACCGCGTGGAACCGCCACAGGACCGGCACCGCGTGAAACAGCCGGTGCACCCAGTACTGGGTGAAGTCCGCCACGAGGATCATGAGCGGGACCTGCGCGAGAAGCGGCAAGCCTTCAATGAACTCGCGGAGCGCAGGCACCCTCGCCCACCCGAACAGCACGAGCGCGGGCGTGAGCGTGAAGATCGTCAGCAGCTCGATGAGCAGCGTGTTGACGAAGAAGTAGCTCAGGTCGACGGCCCACTGCGCGCGAAACACCGGTTGCTCCGGCCGGAGCGCGAAGAGGCGCTCGAGCGGCACGAAGATCGCCGAGTAGAGCATCAGGTTGAGGACGAAGAAGTCGAGGCCGAACGGCGCGCGGCCCGCGGCGTCGGCGCCGACGGCCGCCTGCGATCCTCCCAGCAGGGCCGCGACGAACGTCGTCGCCAGCCCGACGGCGGCGAGCGTCTTGTTCCGGCGCAGTACTGCGCTCACCGATCCGAGCAGGAACGCCGTCACGAGGGCGAGGTGCAGAAGCGCACGGATGACGGGCATCTCGTAGTGCGCCCGTAAGTCCGCATAGGTGAAGAGGTTGGGATAGCGGATGCAGAGCACCGCACCGAGCGCGGCGATGCCGAGGATCGCCGAGATCAGGCCGCTCAGGAAGCCCGTGCCGAACCGCGTGGCCTCCGTCGTCTCGAGTGCGAGATGCGGGCCCTCGGGCACGCCGCGGATTCTACCGCGCGCTGTGCGACGACTCGATGAGCACGAGGCCGGAGCTGAGGCCCCCCGGCAGCTTGATCTTGTTGCCGAACAGGCCGAAGTTGTAGCCGTCGCGGATGGTGCCCTTCACCTTGACGTTGGCGCCGACTCGAGGCACGCCCCTCGTCGACACGACCCACAGCTCCCCGCTCGAATCGACGATGCGGTAGGCGCCGCGGTCGACAATCGACACGCTGTCGGCCACCTTGCCCGAGACCGTGACCTCCTTGTCGCGGAACTTGGACGGATCCGCGAGGACTTTATTGATCTTCGTCGCGCACGCCGCCGCCGTCAGGCACAGCAGCAGCGCGACCGCAATCGTTCGTCTTGTCAGCATGGCACCCTCATCTCACGCGGAATACGAGGTCGCGCCGGACGTTGCCGCCGGCCAGTGACGCGTTGACGCTCAGCAGGTATGGGCCGTGCGTCAGCGTAGAGAGCGGCAGGTCGATCTCGAACGGCGCGCTGCGATAGCTGTCGAAGGCGGTCTCCGGCAGCATGGTCGACGTGTCGAGCACGACCTTGTCCGCCACGTCGAGAATCTTCGCGCTCATCTTGATCGGCAGGAGCGGACCCGTCCCGCCCTGCACGACGCGAAGAAACGCCGTGATCGTCTCGTTCGGCTCGAACTGGCGGGCGCTGGTCGGCAGGATGGGAACGACCTTCGCCAGCGGATCGGTGCGGTCCACGGCGCGCGATCCGAGCACGTAGCCGGACATCGTTAGCGACGGCCGCGTGAAGTCCGGCACGTCGAGATCGACGTACACGCTGCCGCTCCGCTCGAGGTACGCGCTCGTGGCGTTGAGCCGGATCTGGTAGCGCCCGGGCAGCAGACTCATGTGCTGGTAGACGTCGTACCGATACTCGTCGCCGTTCGCAGGCAGCAGCTCGAGCTTGAACTTCTCCGGCACGGGCTGGCTCGCCCGCCCCTCGCTGTCGTAGATGGTGCGGACGACGCTGAGCGTCTCGGCCACCGGTCCGCGCGGCGGCGGCAGGCGGACGGTCAGCACGACCGCGATGTCGGCGTTGCGCAGTTTCTCGCCGGCCCGCGAGACGGCGACGGCCGTCGCGCGCAACGCGAGGCTCGTGGGCAACGCGACGCCGGCCTGACTCAAGGTCAACGCACTCGGCCCGCTCGGCGCGTCCGTCGTCGCGCGCGTGGCTTCCTTCGGCGCGTAGAAGCCGGACCGCGAGCGGACCGTCACGTCCGGACGCCCGACCTTGACGTCGATCTTGCGGAACTTGCCGTCGGGCTTGCCGTTGGACGTCTGGTAGCCGACGAGGTAGTACGCCGCGGCCTCCTCGAACATCCGATCGAGCTCGACGTCGAGCGAGGGCCCGTTGACGAGGGCGTGCGCGCCGGTGTCGTTCGCCGTGATTTCGAGGAAGTCGCGGCGCACGCGGGCGGCCTGTCGCGCGGCGGCCGGCGGCAGCGTGTCGTCGGCCGGACGGCCGGCCCGGCGGATCGGCGTCTGCAGGTAATTCTCGAAGCCGTCGAAGCCGGCCGGGTTCACGCTGTAGATGTTGATGTTCGCGCGCTGCGCCTTGCGGAACAGATCCCGCATGATCTCGGCGAGGTCGCCCTCGCAGCCGCGCGAGGCGTGGAGCTGCAGCGGCGCGCCGACGCTGACGAGCACGATCGTCTTGCGGCGGTTGGGCACGGCGGCCAGCCGCTGCGCGATGGCGTCGAGCGTCGGCACCGTCGGCTGCGAGCGCTCGCACTGGCTGCGCATCAACACCGTCGCGGATCGGTACGGCATGTCCCCGCCGCCGCCAGAGTTGCCGATCGGCCGCGCCGCGACATACCGGACCTCGGGCGGATCGAACTTATCGATGGCGGTGATGAGCTTCTCGCGGTCCGCCGTAAACTCCTGCGTCTTCCCCATCTCCTGCGGGAAGATCACCGCGGCGATGTCCGACGGCCCCAGCCGATCGACGACGCCACGGCCGACCATGCGGGCCTGCATGATCATGTCGAGGTCGTCGAACGGGACGTTCCAGTCGTCCATCACGATGGCAATGACACGCCCGTCGCCGGCCTGATCGCTGAGGTCGTTCATCGCGACGTCGTGCGGGACGTGCCGCATCCAGGCGCTCGGCATCGGGTCGTTGGCGACCGCGTCGATCTCGGACACGGCGACGATGTTCTGCTTCTTGCCGTCCTCGAAGACCTGGAAGTCCGCCGCCTTCAGGCCGCGGACGGGACGGCGCTTGTCATCGAGGACCGACACGTCCAGGCGGATGACGTCGATGCCGGTGGTGAACACCGGCGGCTGTTGCTGTTGTACAGGCGGCTGCCCCGCCGGCGGCGGCTGTTGCTGGCCGGGCGGCTGCTGGGCGCCGAGGGCCAGACCGGCCCCTACAAGCGCGCACACGACGGACACAAGGCGGCGTCGCATTCGACCCTCAGGATGCGCTGGCAGTACCAGTCTACAGGACCGATCGGGTGAGTGAGTGGCCCGATTGGCCGCGTCCCCTACACGATTCACCCGATGCCTGACTCCGGTTCGAAACTGGTACCCTCCGCCGA
>Ga0137313_1000470_pt1 | contig 12856 bp, 13 predicted proteins | sample EasRivERMZT166_2_FD_102287 | JGI IMG/M metagenome (GOLD analysis project Ga0137313, IMG submission 102287) | Soil microbial communities from meander-bound floodplain in the East River, Colorado, USA - East River MetaG ERMZT166_2 | ecosystem: Environmental > Terrestrial > Soil > Floodplain ...
CCCTCGAGCACCGGTTCGGAGATCTCGGCCGCCGCGACGCCGAGCTCCTCGATCAATTCGCGTTCGAGTCCCGCGAATGCGTCGACCGCGCCGCTCGTCGCGGGGTCGGCCGCCGCGTCGGCCGCTTCGAGCATCCCGCCGAAGGCGGGGACGGAGCCGGCGTAGCCGAGGACGCGCGGCGCGGTCGACGCATTCGCGGGACTCGAACGCGAATTGATCGAGGAGCTCGGCGTCGCGGCGGCCGAGATCTCCGAACCGGTGCTCGAGGGGGTGATCCTCGAGCCGCAGATCTGGCAGCCCGAGCTGATCTTCCACGCCCGCGTCGCGCGCACCTTCGCCGGCCTCGTCGACGCGTGGCGCGGCGCGCCGCACCGCGACGAGCACGACGACCTGGTCACCTTTCCCCTCGCGCCGGACGACCCCGAGGCGGAGCTGCGGCGCGCGGCGCCGGTGAGTCCGATCGGGCGCGCCGCGCTCGCGCTCTACTGGTCGCGGCGCGGCGGCTGAGCGGCGGGCGCAGGCGTCGGCGCCTTCTCCTCCTTCTTCGGAGCGTAGAAGACGACGTGCTGCCATGGGAGGGCGTCGTACTCCTCGACCGCCTCGAAGCCGTTGGCGGCGAGCTCCTTCTTCATCTGCTCCTTGCTCATCCGGTGCAGGAGCTTGATCGGGACCTTGGGGTCCTCGAGCCGGAACTCGACCAGGACGATGCGGCCCGCTGGCTTCAGGCACTTCTTCAGCGCGGCGAGCATCTCCACCGGGTGGTCGAACTCGTGGTAGACGTCGACCAGGAAGGCGAGGTCGATCGACGCCGCCGGCAGCTTCGGGTCGACGACCGTGCCGAGCACCGGCGTCACGTTCGCGACCTTCGCGAACTTCTTCCCCTCCGCCTTCAGCATCTCGAGCATCTCGGGCTGGATGTCGACGGCGTAGACGCGCCCCTTGTCGCCGACCAGCGGCGCGATCCGGTACGTGTAAAAGCCGTTGCCGCAGCCGACGTCGGCGACGACGTCGCCCTCCTTCAGGTGGAGCGCCTTCAGGAGCTCGGGGCAGCGCTCCTCCTTCTCGCGCTCGATGCGCTGGAGCCACGGGCCGCCTTCGTAGCTCATGGTCGGCGCGATGGTGCGGCCGAGGTAGGTCGTGAGCGGCGGCGGGAGCGCCGGATCGGGAGCGACCGGCTTCGTCGCCCGCGCGGGCGGCGCCGCGGGCGGGGCCGCGGGCGGGGCCGCCGGCTTCTCCTGCCGTGGCGCGGCGAGCGCCGCGAGCAGAAGGCTCAGCGCGAGAAGAGCAGGTCGCACAGGATCGAGAATACGCTCGCTCCACGCGCGCCGACCGGGAGTTCGAGCCCCGCCGAGGGCCAGTCTCCCAGACCTCCCGCGGATCCGGCCGCGTCGCGCCGCGACTTCGCCTCGCGCGCCGCGTCTTCGAGGCGCTTGACCTCCCGGCGGCGAGCCTCGACCAGACCGCCCGCGCGCACGAACGCGAGCACGCGCTCGAGCTCGCGGTGGTCGAGCCAGATGCCGTCGTGGCGGCAGACGTCGAGGATCACGCCCGAGGCGCCGCCGAAGTTCTTGCGGACCATGCGGTCCTTGCAGCGCGGGCAGGGCAGGTAGACGACCTTGCTCGCCGGAATCGGCTCGCGCGGAAGCGCACCCAGCGCGAGCTCGCGCGTCGCGTGGGCCGAGACATCGGCGTCCTCGCACATGCGGTCGAATACGGCCGGCGCGAGCCAGAGTCCGCCGCACGACCCGCACTCGACGACCGAGACGGCGGCGAGGTCGCGCTCGCGCAGCGCCGCGCCGCAGCGCGGGCAGCCGGCGCTGTCCGCCCCGAGCTTCGTCTCCTGCCGGCGCAGCGCGACCCCGCACTGGATGCAGAAGGAGGCGTCCGACGCCGCGCGCGCGCCGCAATGAGCGCAGAGCGTGTCGAGCCGGCGCTCCTCGAGCGTCGTCTCGCTCCCGCAGTGCGAGCAGAAGCGCGACGCGTCCGCGAACGGCGCCCCGCACGACGAGCAGTGCAACGTCCTTCCGTCCGCGGCCATGCCCGACCTCCCGCGGGGCGATCGTAGCGCGCCGTCACGCGGCGCGGCGTTGGCGTTCGCCGCGGTCGGCTCGTGGGTCGTCGCGTCGGCGCAGCAGACGCCCTCCCCCGCGCCGCAGGCGCCGGCCGCTCCGGCGAAGCCGCAGAAGGGCGAGAACGTCAAGCGCCCCTACTTGGAGAAGGCGCTCGACGAGCTGCGGGACATCCAGCAGCACCTCGAGAAGGCGCCGCACGACTTCGGGGGCCACCGCGTGAAGGCGATCGAGCCGGTGAGCGAGGCGGTGAAGCAGATCGAGCTCGCCGTCAGGTTCGACAAGAACTGACGCGGCGCCGGCGTCGCGCCGGAACGAGAGCGGGAGGCGCCTTGCGGCGCCTCCCGCCTGTTTTCACGTTCCGTCCGCAGCGCGCGGCGCGCCGCGGCGCGACGAACTCAGGCCGAGAACTTCGCGAGCGCCTCCTTGGGGACGTCGACGGTCGTCGCGCCGACGCCGGAGAGCTTCACGTCGACCTTGCGCGTCGACTCGCCGGCTGGGCCGCCGGTGACCTTCGTCTCGATGTGCATCGACTCGAGCGCGCCTTCCTTGGTGGCGACGATCCTGAGCGTGCCGCTCGCGGTGAGCTCGCCGCCGCCGCCAGCGGCTCCGCTGGCTCCGCCGGGGCGCTCTGCCATCATCTCCTTCATGCGCGCCACGCCGGACAGCTTGTTCGCGAGGTCGGCCGAGAGCGGACCGGAGAAGACGACCTTGCCGTCCTTCTCCTCGCGCTTCAGCTCGGTCACCGCCGTGTCGAGCGTCGCGAGGACTTCGTGCGGCAGCATGATGCCCATCACGGTCATGATCGAGCCCATGCGGCGGAAGTCGCCGCCGCCGCCGGGACCGCCCGGTGCGCCGCCACCTGCAGGAGCGCCGCCCGGAGGAGCGCCGCCTGCCGGAGGTGCACCCGCCGGAGGAGTGCCTGCGCCACCCGCCGGCGCGCCACCCGGCGCACCGCCGCGGCCGCCGAGTTGCGGCATCTGGAAGAGCTCCCACGTTCCGTCGCGCGAGTAGACGATCTGCTGGTCGAGCTTGTAGACCGTCTGGTCGTCGCGCGTGATCGCGGCCGGCTTCCCCTTCTCGAACTTGCCGGTCATCGTCTGCGGTCCGCTGGAACCTCCGCGTCCGCCGCCGGCGCCCGCTCCACCGCCCGGTGGAGCGCCCGCGCCGCCAGCCGGCGCGCCGCCCGCGGGAGCTCCGCCGGCGCCGCCGCCCCGGCCGCGGCCGAACATGCCGCCGGTGTTCTCGACGACCATCTCGAAGGCGTAGCCCTTCGCGTCGGTCACCGCGGATGCGGCCTTCTTCAGGTCTTCCGGAATCTGCGCCTTCGCGGCCGCCGGAGCGGGCGCGCCCGCCGCTTGCGGCAGCGCGAGCAGTGTCGTGATCAGGCAAGCGAGCATCGGATCTCTCCCTCGTCCTTCTTCCTGGGGTTCCCGTCTTCCATGGATCATCGCGCGCCAGCGCGGGGCTGTGGCACGGGGGGTCAGACGATACCGCCGGAGGTGCGCTTCCCGGCGGGACGGCGCTCGGCGCAGCGCGCGCGGTAGCGGGAAGCGCGAAACGTCGCGACCGGGTCGATCGCCCCGCCCGCCCGGCGGCGCGCCTCGGCGAGGAGCGGCGACACGTCGGTCTCGTAGGCGTCCTTGAGCGTCTGCAGCGCGAGCAGCGCGTCGTTGCGCTCCTGGCACTCGGCGAGGCGCGCCGCATCGACCAGCGACGCCTTCACGTAGGCGCGCTGCACTTCGCCCGCGCTGCTCATGAGCGACTCGAGCGGGTCGGTCACGTTGTGCGACTGGTCGAGAAGGTAGGCGGGCGCGAAGCCGGCCACCTTCTCGCGCTCGGCGCCCACCAGCTCGTGGAAGATCAGGAAGAGCTGGAACGGCTTGATCGAGCCCGAATCGAGGTCGTCGTCGCTGTACTTGCTGTCGTTGAAGTGGAAGCCGCCGAGCTTTCCGAGCTGGATCAGGCGGGAGACGATGCTCTCGATGTTGACGTTCGGCGCGTGGTGGCCGAGGTCGACCAGGCAGAGGCACTTCGGGCCGAGCTCCTTCGCGCAGACGTAGCTCGTGCCCCAGTCGTTCAGCACGGTGGAATAGAAGGCGGGCTCACAGAGCTTGTGCTCGAGGTACATCTTCCAGCCGTCGGGCAGCGCGGCGCAGATCGCGCGCGTGCTCTCGAGGTAGCGGTCGAGCGCGCGCCGGAAGTGGAGCTGGCCCGGGAAATTGCCGCCGTCGCCGATCCAGACGGTGAGCGCGGTGCTGCCGATCGCCTTCCCGATCTCGATGCATTCGAGGTTCTGCGCGACCGCCTGCTCGCGGACCGCGCGGTCGGTGTGGGTGAGGCTGCCGAACTTGTAGGAGCGCTGCCCCGGCGTGTGGTCCTCGAAGGTGTTCGAGTTCATGGCGTCGAACGAGAGGCCGAGGTCGGCCGCCGCGCCCTTCAAGCGGCGCGGATCGTCGGGGCGGTCCCAAGGGACGTGCAGCGAGACGGCCGGCGTGCAGCGCGCGAGCTGCTGCACGACGGCGCAGTCCTCGAGCTTCTCGTAGACGTCGCGCGGCTCGCCCGACTGCGGGAAGCGGCCGAAGCGCGTGCCGCCGGTGCCGACGCCCCACGACGGGATCGCGACGGTGAACGCCTGCGCGCGCTGCGTCAGCGCCTCGACTTCGAGGCCGCGCCGTTTCAGCCGCGCGCCGAGCTCGCCGAAGTCGCGCGCGAAGTCGGCGGCACGCCGCGCGTTCTCGTCGGCGACGAGCTGCGGGTCGAGAACGGGCCGAGCCATGCGTGCTCCTTCCTTTCCGCGGTTGCGTCGGACATTAGAGTGGCGCGACCGCCTGCAAAGACATCGAGGAGGGAGCCATGTCGACGCCGAGCGATTCGCCGTTCCAGCCGTCCGACGACACGACCGCCACCGCGCCCGCGACGCCGCCGACGAGCCCGGTCGTCGCCCCGATCGCAGCACCGTCCGCCGCGCCGAGCGAGACGCCCGGCGCCGCGCCCGTCGAGAGCCTCGACCCGCGCCTCTGCCCGGCGTGCAAGCAGACGCACGAAGTGGGCGAGGCCGTGGCGATGAAGCAGCTCGCGCAGTCGCCGGCGCGGCTCGCGAAGCTCGTGAAGGGACTCGACGCGAACGGCTGGAAGAAGAGCTACGGGCCCGGCAAGTGGTCGATCCGCCAGATCCTCGCCCACCTGCGCGACTGCGAGATGGTCTACGCCGTGCGCTGGCGCAAGATGATCTCGGAGGAGAACGCGGTGCTGACGCCGTTCGATCAGGACCTCTGGGCGAGCGGGACCGCCTACGCGAAGCAGGACGCGAAGCAGGCGCTCGCGACCTGGTCGGCGCTGCGCACGACCAACCTCGAGATGCTGAAGCTCGCCGGCAAGCCTGCGCTCGCACGCGGCGGCAACCACCCGGAGTACGGTCCGATCACGGCGGCGCAGCTCCTCCGCCACATCCTCTCGCACGACGAAAACCACCTCGGCCAGATCGAGGCGGCGCGCGCGAGCGGAAAGAAGCCGGCGAAGCGCGCGGCGGCATCGAAGGCGGCGCCGAAGCGACCCGCGAAGAAGAAGCGCCGCTGAGCGTCGCCCTGCGGAACTACGACTCGTCGAGCGTGTAGGTGACCGCCTCGATGCCGGGGCGGCCGGCCATCTGGCGCTGCTCCCAGCGGATGAAGTCGGAGCGCACACCCATCACGTTGCTGTAGCGGATGGTGTAGTGCGTGATGTCCTTCTCCATCAACTCGTCGGAGAGGACGCGGTCGTGCTTGACGAGGTCGGCCTTGCGCTTGTCCCAGGTCGGCTTGTCCATCGCTTCGACCTCGCGCACCAGCTCCTGGTAGATCGGCGCGCTCGGCCAGTCGGTCAGCGCGTTCACCCACCAGTTGCAGAGCTTGCCGAGCTTCTCGATGAAGAGGTCGTGCTCGGCGCTGAACTTGAGGCAGCTGCCGTCGAAGTAGTTGCCGAGCCCGTGCATCTTGGTCTCGTCGATCAGGGGCTTCGCGATGTCGTAGCCGACCGTCCCCTTGAACGGGAAGAAGATCGCCCAGCGGAAGCGCCCCATCTTGACGCGCGCGCACAGCTCGAGCGTGTCCATGATCTCGGGCCGGCCCTCGTGCGGCAGGCCGAACATCACGAACGCGGACGTGTGCAGGTCGTGCTTGTGCGCGTTGCCGAAGCTCTCCTCGATCTGCGCGTTCGACATGTAGCGGTGCAGCACGTCGCGCCGGATGCGGTCGTTGCCGCTCTCCAGCCCGAACTTGACGATCATGCAGCCCGATTCCTTCAGGGCCCGCGCTGAAGGTTCGTCGAAGCAGTTGACGTGGCCGTTCACGACGTAGGGCAGGCCGACGCCGCCCTCGCGGTACGCCTTGCAGAACTTCTGCACGTAGGGCTTGTTCAGCGTGAAGAGGTCGTCATCGAAGATGAACGTCTTGATCTGCGGGTAGCGGCGGCGCAGGTCCTTCAGCTCCGCGATCTGCCGGTCGATCGGGAACATGCGCAGGAACTCTTTCGGTCCCTTGGCCGCGCCGTCGGCGACGTACTGGTCGACGATCTCGAGGTTGAAGCAGTAGGTGCACTTGTAGGGGCAGCCGCGCGAGGTCAGGATCCCCATCCACCCCTTGGTCTGCTCGAGGATCTTCGGCATGTCGAAGACCTCGTAGTCGAGGTCGGGCAGCGTGTCGAGCGCAGGGAACGGCGCGACGGGATTGATGATCTTCTCGTAGCCCTTCCAGAGGCGGATGCCGGGGATCTTGTCGGTCGGCGCCCCCTTCTCGAGCGCGTCCATCACCTCGGCCAGCGAATAGTCGCCCTCGCCGATGCAGACGAAGTCGAAGAGCTTCGAGTCGTGCACCTCGTCGGGGACCATCGTGCAGTGGACGCCGCCGATGATCTGCTTCAGGTCGGGGAACGCCGCGCGGATCGCCTTGCTCTGCGCGACCACCCAGTCGTACTGCATCGAGAGGACGGAGAAGCCGACCAGGCCGGGCTGTGTCTCGCGGATGTAGTCGACGATCTCGGCGCTGGTCGGGACGGGCTCGAGCTTCTCGCAGACCTGCCAGAGGTCCATCTCGTGGCCGCGCGCCTTCAGGACCCCGGCGAGCGAAGCGACGCCGTGGTTGCTGCCCGCCGGCGCGTCGAGATTGGGATAGATGAGGAGGATTCGCATCGTCTGGTGTCCCCGTCCCCGAATTCGCACCAAGTTACTACAGATTCGCAAGTGCTTCAAAGACCGGATCTTCCTGCACGCGCCCGATGTCGGGCTGCGCCGTGCAGCGCCGCATCATTTCCCGCGACGGTCGGGACTTCGCGGCGAGTGCGGGATGCGGCGCGCGCGCGCAAGCTCGTTGAGATGCGCGACCTCGGCCGTGAGTGTCGTGTCGGCCGTTTTCGGCGATTCCCCGGGACTCAGGCAGAAGAGGTCCCACGCCTCGCCGCGCTCGCCGCGCTGGCGCACGTACCACTCGCCGCTCTTCCGGTCCCGCGTGATCGGGAAGAGGGCGCAGCGCCACGGCTTGAACTTGAAGCGGTCGCCCTCGCTCGCGCCGACCTGGTGCAGCACGCAGCCGTCCTTCCAGAACGCGCACCAGCCCTGGCTCACCTTGAGCGTCGGCAGGCCGTCCTTCTCCTGGTCGGAGAGGAAGCCCGACTTCTCGACCAGGCGGCGCGCCGCGGGCCGCAGATGCGGGAGGAACTTTTGGAGGTGCGCGGCGATGCGCTCCTGCTCGTCTTTCTCGACGGCGGGCCGGCCGTTCATGCAGCAGATGCCGCCGCAGGTGGGATAGACGCAGTCGAAGTGCGCCGTCGCGAGGTTCGCGACCTCGACCTTGGGCGGCAGCGGCTGCGCCGGCTCGCGGCGGTGCGTCATGGTCCCGACCGGGTCACCCGGCGCATGAAGATCACCTTGTCGTCGCCCACGCGGAAGAAGTCGGGGATGCGCGCCGCCTCGGCGTAGCCGGCGCGCTCGTAGAAGCGGCGCGTCGGAGCGTACGAATCCTTGCCGCCCGTCTCGATCAGGATGGTACGCCCGCCGCGGCGCGCCACGTCCTCCTCGACGGCGTGCAGCAGGCGCGCCCCGATCCCCTGCCGCTGCGCCGCCGGGTCGACCGCGATCCAGTAGACGTCGAAGACGCCGTCCGACATCGGCGCGAGCCCCCAGCAGACGTAGCCGGCGACGCGCGCACCGTGCGCGCCGTCCGGCGCGTCGGCGACGAGGAAGTTGTAGTCGTCGGACCGGACGATCCGATACGAGCCCTCGACGGCGAGCCGCTCGAGCGCGACGTCGACCAGCTCGAGCGCGACGCCGACCTCCTCCTCCGTGAACGCCCCCGTCGCGCGCAGGAGCGCGGCGATCGGGGCGCGGTCGGCCGCGCCGAGCTCACGCAGCGCCGGCGCGGGCATGGCGGAGGATCGCCTCGACGAGGTCTTCGTAGGAGCGCGGCGCGGCGCCGCGCCTCCCCCACGCGCGCGCGAAGCCGGCGTCGGGAGAGAGGTCGGGATTGGGGTTCACTTCGAGGACGACGGGCCCCTCGCTCTCGTGCAGCCGCAGGTCGACGCGACCGTAACCGCACAGTCCGAGCGCGCGCCAGGAAGAGAGCGCGATTTCGCGGACGCGCGCGGCGAGCGGCGCGTCGAGCGCGGCGTCCTGCACGGGCGTGCCGTTCCAATCGTCGCTCCCCTCCACCCACTTCGACTCGTAGGTGACGAGGCGCGGCCGGCCGGCGGGAAAGCGCGTGAAGTCGATCTCGGCGACGGGCAGGAGCTCGGGCGCGTCGGCGGAGCCGATCAGTCCGACGTTGAGCTCGCGCCCCTCGATGAAGCGCTCGACGAGCGCCGGCTGCCGGTAGCGCTCGATCACGAAGCGGGTGCGGTCGCGCGCGGCGGCTTCGTCGTGGACGACGCTCTCCTTCGAGATGCCGTGGCTCGCGTCTTCGCGCGACGGCTTGACGATCCACGGGAACGGACAGCGCGTCGCAGGATCGGTCGCGCGCGGATCGGGCAGCGGGTCGTCGGCGCTCTCGACCACGCACCCAGCCGCGACCGGGACGCCGCGCGCCGCGAGCAGCGCCTTCGCGAGCGGCTTGCGCAGCGACAGCGCGCAGGCGAGCGCGCCGTTGCCGGTGAACGGGAGCCCGGAGAGATCGAGCAGCGCGACGACCGCCGCTTCGAGCGCCGCGTCGCCGCGCAGCGACTCGACGAGGTTGAAGACGACGTCGGGCCGCGCGGCACGCAGCGCCGCGAGCAGGGCGTCCGGTTCGCCCGGCGCGGCGAGCCGCGTCGCGTCGTGGCCGCGCTCGCGCAGCGCCGCGACCACCGCGTCGGCGCAGCCGGCCACGGAGGCGACGGCGAGCGCGTCCTTCTCCTGGCCGTGCGCGAGCGCGCCGTCGTCGTTGAAGAGGACGGCGACGCGCATCGGATCACGCCCCGCGCGCGCGCGCGACGCCGCGCAGCCGCGCCAGCGCGGAATCCCCGAGGCGCGCAAGCGCCGAATCAAGAATCCCGCCGATCAGCCGGTCGTGGCTCCAGCCCGCCCTCTCCGCGAGGACGCAGAGGTCGCTCCAGCCCGGATTGAGGCCGGGCAGCGGATTGGCCTCGATGAACTTGAGCGTGCCGTCGCACGTGCAACGCAGGTCGACGCGGCCGACGTCGCGGCACTGCAGCGCGCGGTACGCGGCGAGCGCCACGCGCTCGACGCGCGCGACGAACTCGGGCGGGCGTTTTGGCGGGACGTGGTAGGCGACGTTCTCGGAGAAGACGCGCTTCACCTCGATCGAGTAGATGAAGTTCTCCGTGCCACCCTGGAGCGGCACGATCTCCATCACCCCGAGCGCGCGCGCGTCGGCGCCGCTGCCCAGGATGCCGACGGTGAACTCCGGCCCGGCGCAGAACTCCTCGACGAGCGCCGGCTCCCGATAGTCGGCGAGCAGCCGCGCGAGCTGCTTCTCGAGCTGCGCGCGGTCGTCGCAGCGCGAGCCGCTGCGCACGCCCATGCTCGACCCCTCCCAGAGCGGCTTCGCGATGAGCGGGAAGGCGATCTCGACGCGCGCCGCGTCCTCGACGCGCTCGGCGACGAACGAGCGCGGCGTCGCGACGCCGGCCGCGGCGACCAGCCGCTTGGCCGTCTCCTTGTCGAGCGCGGCCGCCAGCGTGAGCGGATCGCTGTGGGTGCACGGGATGCCGAGCATCTCGCAGACGGCCGGCACGTGCGCCTCGCGCGAGCGCGAGCCGGCCCCCTCCGCGATGTTGAAGACGAGCTCCGGCGGCTCGCGCAGCACCGCTTCGAGGAAGCGCCGCCCCCCGCCGAGGCGCCGGACCGTGTGCCCGCGCGCGGCGAGCGCCGCGGCGATGGCGTCGACGGTGCGCTCCGAGTCGTACTCCTCGAGCCGGTCGTCGGGGCCGTCGGCAGCCGCCGCGAAGTCGCTCTTCAGGTCGAACGCGAGGCCGATGTTCACGGTGCCATTCCGGTGGGAGTTTCGCGCGCCTACTGGCCGTCGCGCGCGAAGCCGCGGTGGGCCCACTTGCTCGCGCCCGCCGCCGCCGCCGCCGCCTTCTGGCGCGCGACCTCGGCGTCGGGCATCCGCTCGTGGTAGTCGAACTCGCGGCCCTGGAAGTTGCGCAGCCGGGCGCGGCCGCCGGCGCGATCGTAGGCGAGCAGGTACTGCGGGTTGACCGGTACCTTGCCGCCGCCGCCCGGCGCGTCGATCACGTACTGAGGGATCGCGAGCCCGCTGGTGTGGCCGCGCAGCCCCTCGATGATCTCGAGCCCCTTTTCGATCGTGGTCCGCATGTGCTCGCTGCCGCGCACCGGATCGCAGTGGTAGAGGTAGTAGGGGCGCACGCGCATCCGCATCAGCGCGTGCACGAGCTGCTTCATGGTCTCGACGTCGTCGTTCACCCCCTTCAGCAGCACCGCTTGATTGTTGAGCGGAATGCCGGCGCGCGTGAGGCGGTCGCAGGCGCGCGCCGCCTCGCGCGTGCACTCGCGCGGGTGGTTGAAGTGGACGTTGACCCAGAGCGGGTGGTGTTTCTGCAGCATCTCGCACAGCTCGTCGTCGACGCGCTGCGGCAGCGAGACGGGGATGCGCGTGCCGATGCGGACGATTTCGAGGTGCGGGACGGCGCGCAGCTTCGACAGGATCGAGTCGAGCTTGGCGGTCGAGCAGGTGAGCGGGTCGCCGCCCGACACGACGACGTCCCGCACGCTCGGCGTACGAGCGATGTAGTCGACCATCTGGTCGATTTGCAAATCTGGGACGGCGTCTTCGTACATGATCCGCTTGCGCGTGCAGTAGCGGCAGTAGACCGCGCACGAGTTGCTGATGACCATCAGCACGCGGTCGGGGTAGCGGTGCGTGATGCCGGGCACCGGCGAGAACTTCTCCTCGCCGAGCGGATCCTCGTCGCCGACGTCGCGGTACTGGTACTCCTCGTCGAGCGGCACCGCCTGGCGCAGGATCGGATCGTCGGGGTCGTCGGCGTCGATCAGCGCGAAGTAGTAGGGCGGGATGCCCATCCGGAAGTCGCGCAGCACCGCGCGGCGGCGCTCCCACTCTGCCGTCGCGACCGGCAGGTGCCTCAGGTGACGATCGAGCTGCTCGAGGGTCGTCACGCGGTTGCGGAACTGCCAGCGCCAGTCGTTCCAGTCGGCGTCCGGAACGTCGGGGAAGTAGCGGGCGCGGCCGCTGCGCGCGGTCGCGACGGACTCGGCGTTTCGCAGGTCAGGCGCCACCGTGGGCAGCGCGACGCCGCGGGGCTCGCTCACGAACGGTCTCCGTTGGACCTCGCAGACGACGTCCGCCCGAGGCGGAGACGCGAGGAAATGGACGGGGCGCAGGATCGCGGCGCGCGCGAGACGTCGAGGGACCCCTCGACCACGAGGAGCATCGTCCGAATCCGAGGGTCCGGAACCGGGGCTCGCATGCGGCAAGCCCGTCGCTCACCTTCATTGCGGAAGGCGGGGTCGCGCGGCGCCGTCGGCAGACCCGTCCGCACGGCGTCCGTTCGACGCGACCCGATCTTTCCACCCGCAGTGGAAGGTCGGAGCGTGCAGTTCGCCACCGACCGTGGGGAAAAGATCGGCGGGGATGATAGGAGGGGTCGGAGGGGCGGCAAGCGGAGAATCGCCGGCGGCGGGACGCCGATCGACGCGGTGAACTTGAAGCGGGCGGACGGCCGTATGACGATGCGCGGCTCCGGCCGCTGTCCCCCGAAGAGACCTGCATGAAAGCGCTCCGCGCCTGTTGCTCCGGCCTGCTGATCGGGCTCCTGGTCGGCGCCGGGCTCTTCCTCTTCGCGCGGCTGCGCTTTCCCGCCTTCCTCGCGGCGGGCGGTGACGCGGCGACGCTCGTCTCCTGGTTCGCCTTCGGCGTCGGCGCGCCCGCGCTGCTCCTGGGTTGGGCGTTCGGGCGGCGCGGCGTCGGGATCGCCGGCGGGCTCGCGGTCGCGCTGGTCGCGGGCGGGCTCGCCGCGCTCTTCGCCGCGACGCCGAGCCCCGCGGTCGTGGGCGGAGTGGCGCTCGTCGCGGGCGTCGTCGCCGGCGTCGTCTTCGCGCGGCCGTTCTTCTTCGAGGGGCGGCGCGGGCGGATCGGCCTCGGCGTCGCAACGTTGCTGCTGCTCGTCGCGGGCGGCGTCGCCTCCCCTTCGCGCTCCGCGCCGCCGTCCGCCCCCGCGGCGGCCGGCGCGGGCCGGCCGAAGATCTTCGTGTTCGGCCTCGACGCCGGCACGTGGACGATCCTGAACGAGCTCTTCCACGACGGCCGGCTGCTGAACCTGCGCCGGCTGCGCGATGA